>Ga0187780_10001369_pt1 | contig 18417 bp, 17 predicted proteins | sample 1015_Q2_SP10_20__FD_132429 | JGI IMG/M metagenome (GOLD analysis project Ga0187780, IMG submission 132429) | Tropical peat soil microbial communities from peatlands in Department of Meta, Colombia - 1015_Q2_SP10_20_MG | ecosystem: Environmental > Terrestrial > Soil > Wetlands > Peat | place...
GAGACCGGGGAGATCGATTATCAGAGCCTGCAGGTCGGCGGCGACGAGTATACCCAGCCCATCGTGCGCCTGGTGGGGGCGTTGCTGGTTGATGCGGTAAAGCGCGGGTCCTCCGACATCCACTTCGAGCCCGAGTTCGCGTTTTTGCGCATCCGCTATCGCATCGACGGCGTGCTTGAACAGGTGCGCAGCCTACACAAGAATTATTGGCCGGGCATTGCGGTGCGCTTGAAGGTGATCAGCGGGATGAACATCGCGGAAACACGCGCACCCCAGGACGGGCGCATCTCGCTCAATCTGAATGGCCGGCCGGTGGACTTCCGCGTTGCCACTCAGCCCACCATCCACGGCGAGAACATCGTGCTGCGCGTGCTGGATCGAGAAAAGTCGATCATCAGCCTGGACCAGATGAAGCTTCCCAAGCACGTGCTCAACACCCTGTCGCTGATGCTGGCACGGCCGGAGGGCATCCTCGTCATCACCGGTCCCACCGGCAGCGGCAAGACCACGACGCTGTACTCGCTGCTGTCTCAGCTCAACGTCGAGTCGGTCAACATCATGACGCTGGAAGATCCGGTCGAATATCCGGTTGCTCTGATGCGGCAAACCTCGGTCAACGAAGCGGCGAAGATGGACTTCGTGAATGGCATCCGCTCGATGATGCGCCAGGACCCGGACATCATCTTAGTGGGCGAGGTGCGCGACAAGGACACCGCGGAAATGGCGTTCCGCGCTGCGATGACTGGCCATCAGGTGTTTACCACGCTGCATACCAACTCGGCGCTGGGCGCCTTCCCCAGGCTCTTTGACATCGGCATCTTGCCCGACATCATTGCCGGGAACGTGATCGGAATCATCGCGCAGCGCCTGGTGCGCATGCTGTGCACCCACTGCAAGGAAGCCTACGCCCCGAGCAAGGAGGAGCGTCAGCTGCTCGGCCTCACGCCGGAGTTGAATACCAAGATCTACCGTCCCACCGGCTGCAAGCACTGCAACTTCCGCGGCTACAGGGGGCGTACCGCGATCATGGAGATCCTGCGCATGGATGGCGACTTGGACGAGTTGGTGGCGCGTCGCGCCACCGCCAAGGAGGTGCGCACGCTGGCGGTCGAAAAAGGCTTCCGGCCGCTCGTCGAAGAGGGCATCGCGCGCATCCTCGACGCGAGCACCAGCATCGCGGAAGTGGCGCGCTCGGTAGACCTCACGCAGCGCTTGCGCTAGCGCCTGCACACCGGCCCGTCACGCTTTCTCGCACCGGTCAACGCAAGCGCCCCTATGCCCGCTTTCCAGTACAAGGCGATCGACAAGCTTGGCCGCCCGGCACGCGGCAAGCTCGATGCCGCCAACGACGTAGACCTCGAACTGCGCCTCAAGCGCATGGGCCTGGATCTGATCACCTTCCGGGCCATCCGCAGCGGTCGCACGACCCTCGCCAAGGGCAGCGTTACCCGCCGCGATCTAATCGCGTTTTGCTTCGACTTGGAGCAGATCTCCCGCTCGGGCATCCCGGTGGTCGAGGGACTGCGCGACTTGCGCGACGCCACCGAGAATCCGCGCTTCCGCGAAATGCTCTCCTCGGTGCTGGAGGACATCGAGGGCGGCAAGATGCTGTCCCAAGGGCTGGCCGCGTTCCCCAACGTATTCGGCTCGGTGTTCGTGAGCCTGGTGAGGGCCGGGGAGCAATCGGGCCGAGTCACCGAGGTGTTCGAGAGCCTGGGGGAGGCGCTCAAGTGGCAAGACGAGCTGGTGTCGCAAACGCGCAAGCTGCTGATCTATCCGTCCATGGTGTTCGTGGTAGTGACCGGGGTGACCATGTTTCTGCTGCTCTATCTCGTGCCGCAGGTGGTGACCCTGCTCAAGAGCATGGGCATGGCACTGCCTCTGCAGACGCGCATCCTCATCGCTCTTTCTAACTTCACCGTCAACTACTGGTACGTGGTGCTCATGACCCCGGTCATCGTAGTGGCCACGATCACCTATTTCATCAAGACCAACCCGAAGGGCCAATACTATTTCGATTACATCAAGCTGCGCCTGCCGGTGACCGGTGGCATCCTGCAGAAGATCATCCTCGCGCGCTTCTCGAACTTCTTCGCCCTCATGTACCAGTCCGGCATCACGATCCTCGATGCGATCAAGACCAGCGAGGAGATCGTGGGCAACCGCGTCATCGCTGACGGCCTGCAACGCGCCGGCCAGCAGATCAACGCGGGTGAAAGCATGAGCGAGGCGTTCAGTAACCTTGGGCTTTTCCCGCCGCTTGTCATCCGCATGATGCGAGTCGGAGAGAACACCGGCGCGCTTGACAGTGCACTTCTGAACATCAGCTACTTCTACACCCGTGACGTACGCGAGGCGATCGACAAGGCATTGAAGTTGCTTGAGCCGACCATGACGCTCGTCCTCGGGGGGATTCTCGCGCTGATTCTGTTTTCGGTGCTCACCCCGATCTACGACATTCTGGGCAAGATCAAGATCTGATATGGCTCGCAGGCTGGTTCTGTGCGCTTCCACTTCGCACCTCACCACGGGCGTTTGGACCGGTCGTCGCCTGGAACGGGTGCACAAGTTCGAGGACAACGAGCCCGATCAGCAAGCCTTTGCGAATTTTCTGCGGGCTGCCCACGGAGTCCCGGCCTATCTGATGGCCGACACGGTGGACGAAGATTACCGTTTCGAAACCCTGCCTCACACCTCCGGCAAAGACCGCCGGGACATGATCGAGCGCAAGCTGAAGCAGCTGTACCGCAGCACTCCTTTCTACGGGTCTAGCCTCCAGGATCGCGAGGACAGCAAGCGACGCGACGACCGCTATCTGTTCGCGGCGCTCACCAACCCGGAGTCGCTCAACCCATGGTTGCGCATCTTGTCAGCCAGTGGCTTACCGATCGCCGGGGTGTTCCCCGTGCCGATGCTGAGCTTAAGCTTGATCAAGAAGCTCGAGCTGACCCAACCTAACCTGCTGCTTGTGTCCAAGCACGAGGCCGGGGTGCGCCAGACTTTCGTCAAGGCTCAACGCTTCCGCATCAGCCGCCTCACACCAGTGCGCGCCGGCGGAGGCACCATAGAGTCGTGTGCGGAGGAGATTCGCAACACGCGCATGTACCTCGACGCGCTCAATGTCATGCACGTCGATGACGTGTTGACCGTGGTGATCCTGGATCAGGACGGCACCCTGGACGCGCTGCGCGAGAGCGTTTTGCGGGGCCGACGTAATCTGCGCGCGGTGTACGTCAGCCCGCAGGACGTTGTCTCCAAGGTGGGCGTGGGGCGTCCCGCCATGGAGGCGAGCTCCGATGCGTTGCACCTGTTTCTGCTCGGGCAGCAGAAATCGCCCGACTTCAACCTGGCTCCCCCAGCGCTGACCAGCGGTTTCACGCGTCACCTGGTGAGCCGCGGGATCTATGCGGGCAGCGTCGGCCTCGCGGTGCTGGCCCTCGCCTGGTGTGGGCTCAACTTGTTCCAGACCATGGGCTTGAAGAACGATGCACGCGACATCGCGGACAAGACTCGCAAGGAACAGGCAACCTATCAGGCGATCACACGCAGTTTCCCCCCTGCTCCGGTATCTTCGGACAAGCTGCAGCTCACCGTAGACGTGGCCGGTCGCATCGGCTCGATCGCGCGCTTACCGGACATCGTGTTCGGCGTGCTGAGCCGCGCGCTGGACAAATATCCAGCAATGCGCCTGAACGCGGTGAAATGGCAGCTCGGTCGCGTCGGCGCCGAGGCGAACAGCCCTGCGCCCGCATCAGGGCCACTGTCCCAGTCTGCCACGCTGCAGATGGAGCTCACCACCCAGCCTGGCGACATCAAAGGCGCTCTGGGAAGCATCAACAGCTTCGTGCACGAATTGGGCAAAAGCGACAAGGTGGCTGCGGCAAAAGTTGCTCGCATGCCGCTCAACTTCGCTTCCACCGGAAACCTCTCGGGGAGCACCTCCAATCCGCACCTGGAGAAGCCACAGGTTTCCCAATTCGAAGTCGAGGTCGTGTTCAAGCCCGGCGTGTGACCGATGCTCAGCCTCTCCGCCCAGGATCTGCGCGCGCTGTCTAAGCCGCTCATCGTGCTCGCCGTGGTCGCGGTCTTAAGCGGCGCAGCGGTGGCCTCTTCGGGACGAGCGGTCAAGAAGGCACAGGCGCAGGTCAGAGCCGAGGAAACCGCCTTGATCGAGGCGCGCAACCGCGTCCAGCAGTCGGGACAGGAGAAACGCATCATCGAGCAGTACGTCGAGCCCTACAAGCAGCTCGAGCGCGCCGGCATCGTCGGCGAAGAACAACGCATCAGCTGGATCGATGCACTACGGGTGGCCAATCGAGAAGTCGATCTGTACGGCGTGGAGTATGACGTGGGCCCGCAGCAACCTTATGCGTTCATGAGCGAGGTCAGCGCGGGCAGCCTCTCGGTGCGCTAATCCATCATGAAGCTGCATCTCGGACTGCTGCACGAGGGCGATCTGTTTCGCTTCTTCCACGCGCTCGCGGCGCAGAAAGTGGGGCGTTTTTCGGTCAATCAGTGCAATCTCAGGCGCCTGGGGGTCGATCTCGCCGTCCCGGTCAACCAGCCCACGCTCAATGCCGAGTGCGAGCTCGCGTGGATCACGATCGGCGGGCCGAGTTCCGAGGAAGGTAAGACATGAGTCGGCTCGTGCTGGTGCTCTCGCTGGCCGCTCTCGCCGGCTCGGCGCTCGCCCAGGAGCCGGAGCTCGGGCGCCTCTTTCTCACGCCCGAGCAACGCGCCGCGCTCGATAACGCGCGCCGCAACAAGATCCGCGCTGAGGCGTTGGCGGCGACCAGCGACAAGAAACCGAAGATACCGCCCGCCCGCAACGTGACGATCAACGGGATCGTCAGCCGCAGCGATGGCGAGTCCACCGTCTGGGTCAACGGGCGCCCCACGGAAGGCCAGACCGAAGACGGCATGCTGGTGACGGTCTCCCCTGGTTCGCAGTCCTCGGTGGTGCTGCGCGAACCGCGCAAGGGAAAGCAGGTGCGCCTCAAGGTCGGACAGCGCGCCGACCTGGTGAGTGGCAAGGTCCAGGAGCCCTACGAGCGACGCAACCAACCGGCTGCGTTGCCGCCCGCAGAGGCAAGCCCCGCACCCTACCCCGAAGGCCAGGCGAGAAGCGGGCAGGATGTCGGCAAAGCGCTTCGCGCGAACCGCGAAACGGGGGATCGCGAAGGAGACGGTGCTGCGCAGAACCCGGACGAAAAACCACCAGAGCAGTAACTCGCACGGGTGGACGCTTTCACACGCGTCGCGCAGGCCCAATCCGAGGGGGTCGTGGACTGCTTTTGACCTCGCGGGGCGGATGCGTCGGGGAGAGTGTTTTGCGGAAGCGTTCCGCGCCACTTTGCGACCGCGGGCCGCCCGGTCACAGCCGACGAGAAGCTTCTGCACGGCCGGGACGTGTGAAGCTACCCGCAAGCGTTTCGTTCAATCGTATGGTGACGGCGGGGCACGGTGCGTGGCCCTTTGTTTGGTCAGTTCCGGCTCCAGCGCGAAGCACACCTTACCTTTGACGTTGCTGGCGAGCGCCAGACGATATCCACCCGCAGTGGCGTGGCGTGCAGACTGGTACAGGCCCACGCCAAGGCCTTGCAGCGAGGGCACGGGCGCGTCGAACAGACTCTGGGCGAGTTGTTCGCTCAGCGGCTCGCCGCTGTCACAAACGCTCAGCGTGCAGGCGACATCCCAGACGAGGCTCGCGCGAATGCGAATACCCGGGTGGGAACGACGCTTGCTCAGCGCGTTCTGCAAAAAATTGTCCGCCACGCTGTCGAAGAGGTCGACCGGCAATTCAGCCTCGACGGGTAGCTCGGCGCCCTCGAACAGGACGCCCTCGTGCGCATAGCGTTGCTGGACGCCTCGCCACCAATCGGCGGCGGAGGTTGTCTCCTTGCGCGGGCCATCGGTGCGACTGAGCTTGTCCAGTGTGCTTTGCAGCCGTTGCGTGATCTGTGGCAGCTGGCGCTGCACCAATCGGCGCAGCGCGGCCGCGTCGCGCTCCTCGCTGGTTTGCACAGCCGAGCACAGCGAGCCAAGGGACTGAAGGAGGTTTTTGACGTCGTGGGTGAGCCGGGAACCCGTTTCGTAGATCGCGTGCAGGTAGGCGTTGCGCCGCTGCTCCTGCTCGCGACGCTTGGTTTCGTAGTAATCCGCGAGCAGGCGCCCGAGCAATCGAATGTGCAACACCAGCGCCGGACTCGGAGCCCAGCGCGTGTACAGGGTCAAGGTGACCCCGCCAAAGCTACATTGCGTGCCATTGCGGGACAGATGCCCGGTCATGCCGTGTCGGTTCGAGGTTTGCCAATCAATCCCATGGACCCACGGGAAGGCCGCCATTTCCTCGACCGCCAGCGAGACGAATCGGTCTGGATCACCCTCACGGTCGGCCAGATTGGCAAGCCCGTGCATCCAGCGCTCGAAAGGCATCCCGACACTGAGGAAGTAGCGCGTCACCAACTGGCCGATCCCTGCGAAGCCGGCGCGCGGGTCCCACAGCCAAGACACCGCGACCAGAATGCCGCCGATCACCACCAGCGCCTGCGCCAAGGCCACGACGTAATTGCCGTGACTCACTTGACGAATGACGAAAGCGCCCAACACCAGGACCACCACCATCAGGAACAGCAACAGGCCGTAGATGAGATCTACGACATAGGCCGAGGCGCGCGGCGTGCGCTCAGTGTGGATGAGGAAGATGAGCGTCAGAGGCGCCATCGGACCATAGCGCACCACGCTAGCGAATGGGTCGCCGAACTCGCTTTCCTGGAACAGGTGCGGAACCACCCACATCAGCAGGATCGCGAGCAGGTAGGTCGCGGCGATGAGCGAGACCACGCGCTGGCCGACCTGCTTGATCGCGGGCACTTCTCCGCCGATCAACGCAAACAGCACCGAGAGCCAAAGCGCGATCAGCCACCAGCTGCCCGAGGTCACCAGCAGCGCCGCCGCGCCGACGATGAGCGCTGCCTGACCTACATAGACCTTTTGGTCTCCGCGCCAGACCGGTTGCCAGAGCAAGAAACACCCGAAGTGAAACAGCAAGAACGCCTTGGACACGGGCATGTCGATGCCGAAGGCGAGTGCCACGTGCAGGCCGAGCAGCATGAGCGCCAGCCAGTCTTGTTGGCGCAACGACAGCAGCATGCGCAGCAAGGCCGGTTGCGGGTTGGCGCCGTTCATCGGGCTCTTGCGCGCGCGTCCAAACCGGCTCGGCAGCGCGCTGCGCTCAGCACGCCTGCCGCTGCCATGGAATGCGGCCCGTGCTGAGCAAAGTCCTCACCATCGCGCGTTTCACCCTGCTGGAGGCGTTTCGCACGCGCCTGCCATGGATCGTGCTCATCATCTTCGCGTTGCTCGCGCTGGGCAGTGTGTTCGTCCAGCACATCGCTGTGACCGAATCGGACCGCATGCAAATTGGGTTTCTCGCCGCCTCGGCGCGCATGGCAGCCATGTTCGTGTTGAGCCTGCACGTGGCCGCAAGCATGGTGCGGGATTTCAACGATAAGGTCGTAGACTTGTCGCTGTCCCTGGCGCTTCCCAGGGCCGGCTACTACCTGGGCAAGTTCCTCGGCTTCGCCGGAATTGCCGTAGCCGTCGCCGCGCTGGCAAGCCTCGCCATTCTGACGGTCGCGCTGTTCGGCATGAGTTGGGCAAAGTTCGTCACGCATGGCACTAGCAGCACACTCTCGGGGCTGGTGTCCGGCCCGGCTCTCGCCCTGTGGGGCAGCAGCCTGGCGATGGAGCTGATACTGATCGCCGCGCTCACCCTGTTCTGCGTGATCACCTTTGCTCACATCATGCCGGCCATCAGCTTCGTCATCGCATTTTATATGCTCGCCCGCAGCATCAACGCGGTGCGCCTGTTGAGCACCTCGCAGCTGCTGGCACCCAACGAATGGAGCAACCGCGCGATGGTGCGCTTGGTCGACGCGCTCGCGTGGCTGTTGCCTGACCTCGATCGCTTTACCTCCACCGCCTGGCTGGTGGAACAAAGCGGCAGCGTGAGCGTGCTCGGCGTGAACGGGCTCCAGACCCTGATCTACGGGAGTCTGCTCCTCGGTGCGGGGCTGTTCGACCTGTACCGCAAGAATCTGTGAGACCGAATGAAGCAGCGTCGCCTGAGCTCTGTTCCTCGAGGGGTTGTCGCACTGGCCGCTGTCGCGCTCGCAGGCCAGCTCGCGTTTGCCGTTGTGCAACCGCGCCCGCAGGCGCGTGCCGAGCAGCTTCCCTCGCCCCCTTCGGCCGCCATGCTGCGCGCCATGAGCCTGGGCGACCCGATTCCGCTCGCGCAGCTGTGGACGCTGTGGCTGCAGGCCTTTGACAACCAACCGGGCATCAGCATTCCGTTCCTGGACCTGGATTACGGCAAAGTCGCGGCGTGGCTTCAGCGCATCCTGCAGCTCGATCCGCGCGGCCAGTATCCGCTGATGATGGCATCGCAGCTCTACGCACAGGTGCCCGACGAGCGCAAGCAGCGGCAGATGCTTGAGCTTGTGCAGCACGAATTTCTGGCCGACCCCGACCGCCGCTGGCCCTGGATGGCGCATGCGGCCATCATGGCCAAGCACCGACTCAACGACCTTCCCCTCGCGCTCACCTTGGCGCAGGCGCTGGCCGCCCACGCGACCGGTCCCAACGTACCGCACTGGGCGCGTCAGATGCAGATTTTCATCTACGAGGATCTGGGGGAGTACGAAACGGCGCGTGTGCTGCTGGGCGGGCTACTCGACAGCGGCGCACTCGAAGACCCACACGAAATACATTTCTTGATCGAGAGGTTGAATCAACTGAAAGACGCCGAGAAGTCGTCACACGGGCCGAAAAAATGACCGGCGCGTTGAATCCGCCGATAGGCAAAGTATATGCATAATCAGTCTCTTATGAGGACTCATCGCAGTCTTTGTTGCGAATTCAGCGTGAATCCGCGCGGGCATCAGGCAGCGTTCTAACAATGCGATCTAGGCGCCTCATTTGAAACAACATACTCGCGTGGCACGCTTCTGGCTATGCAGTCTGCGAGGCCGTGCCACCTATGACGCTGCATGAATACCTATCGGCAACAGGGATTGACGATTCTGGAGGTGGTACTCGTGTTGCTGATCGTCGGGTTCCTTCTCGCGGGTGTGCTCAAAGGCGAGGAGCTGATCACGAGCGCAAAAGTGAAGCGAGTCGCCGGCCAGTTGGATGAGATCCGCGCGGCATACCTCGGGTTCCAGGATCGCTACAAGGCTCTGCCCGGAGATTACGCGGACGCCAATTCCACGCTGAGCTGCAGCGGCCCCTGCCTGATCGGCAACGGCGACAGTCGAATTCGAGCCAATGAGACTCCCCTCAACGGCAGCCAGGTTCACGAGGACCTGCTGGTCTGGACGCACCTGTCGCTCTCCGGTTTTCTGAAAGGCGATTACCTGATGAGCGATGGGCAGTCTGTGCCCACCGACCTCTCTTCGCCGAAGAACCCGTACCAGGTCTACCAGCAAATTGTGTTCGACGGACTCTACGGAATCAGCGGCGGTGGGGTGGTGCGCCACAATTTGAAGACTGGAGGGCAGATCCCGGTAGCCGTGCTGCTGGAACTCGACACCAAGGTCGACGACGGCAAACCGTACAGAGGTGCCCTTCAGTTCTCGAGCTATCAGGGAAACAGCGCCGCGAGTCCGACCGAGGGTGGGCCGAGCGCTTGCACCACGGCACTCAATCCGGATGCAGATTGGAATCTACAAGGCGGCAACCCGAACTGCGGGGCAGCGACGATGCTGTGAGCACAGCCTCAACGCAGTTGCCGCAGGCGGTCGCTTCGCATGCGCCGCTGCACACTAGCCCTGCATCAACATGGCCTCCGCCACCGCAAGGTTCTCCTCGACCCCGCGCAGCACGACAACGTCGCCCTCTAGCAATCGCAACTCGGGATCCGGATGCGAACTGCGGATGTTGCGCCGACGGACCGCGGTGATCGCCACTCCGATGCGAGCGAGGTCCAGGTCGCGCACGGTCTTGTTCACAGCTGCAGCGCCCGCCGTGATCATCACCGAGTGCAGGCGAAGCTGGAGGCGGTCGCGCTCCTCGCCGGTTTCGTCGGTGACGCCGCGGAAAAAACCCCGGAACAGATCGTAACGATGCTCGCGCGTCTGGCGAATGCGGCGCAAGACGCGATTGAAGGGCACCCCCACCAGCATCAGCGCGTGCGACGCGAGCATGAGGCTGCCTTCCATGATCTCGGGGACCACCTCGGCGGCTCCCGCCTGCTTGAGCCGATCGATGTCGCTGTCATCGACAGTACGCACCACCACGGGCATACCCGCGCGAAGCTCATTTACGACGTGCAGGATGCGCAAAGCCGATGCCGTATCGGCATAGGACACTACCAGCGCACTGGCGCGCATCAAGCCGGCTGCGATCAGCACCTCGCGCCGTGCTGCGTCACCGAAGACCACGCTCTCGCCGGCTGCGGCCGCCTCGCGCACGCGCTGGGGGTCGAGGTCCAGGGCGATAACGGCGATTGTCTCTTGCTCGAGCAAGCGCGCCAGATACTGTCCGCTGCGGCCATAGCCGCAGATGATGACGTGCTTTTCCTCTGCGAGCGTCTTGGCTGCGATCCTGTGCAGAGCCATGGCACGGTTCATCCAGTCCGCGGCGCTGAAGCGCCGGACGATGTGTTCGCTGTGCTCGATGATGAACGGCGCGATCAGCATCGACAAGATCATGGCCGCCAGCACCACCTGGCCGGTGGCCGCCCCTAGGATGTGGAGCCCGGCTGCCTGGGTGAGCAGGACCAGGCCGAACTCGCCTGCGGCGCACAGCGCGAGCCCGGTGCGCACGCTAGCACCTGTATCGAAACCGAACGCCCGGCCGAGACCGATGATCAACAGTGCTTTGAACACCAGCAACGCCGCGAGCACGGTGAACACCCACGGCAAATAGCTTCCCACCTGGGCGGGATCGAGCTGCATTCCGATGGTTACGAAGAACAACCCCATCAGGACGTCCTGAAACGGCCGGATGTCCTGCTCCACCTGATAGCGGTACTCCGTCTCGGAAATGAGCATGCCGGCCAGAAACGCGCCAAGCGGCAGGGACAGGCCGGAGCGCTCCGTGATCCAGGCCAGGCCGAGCGTGAACAGAAGCAGGTTGAGCATGAACAGCTCAGGCGACTTCTGCCGAGCGACCAAGTGAAACCAGGGGCGCATCAGTCGCTGTCCCAGGAACAAAACTGCGGCCAGCACCACCGCCGCCTTGACCAGGGCGAAGGACAACAGTTTCGCCAAATCCTCCGGGCCGTGCGCCAGCGCAGGCGTGAGAATGAGGAAGGGAACCACCGCCAGATCCTGGAACAGCAACACACCGATGATGGCGCGGCCGTGTTGGGTATTGAGCTCCAGACGCTCGCTCAAAATCTTTGCGAGGATGGCCGTCGACGACATCGCCAACGCACCCCCCAGTACCAGCCCAGCGCGCCAGTCCAGTCCCAGGGCCAAGCACAGCACCAGCACGAGCATGGTGGTTGCCCCGACCTGTGCGGCTCCCAGCCCGAAGACCACGCGCCGCATGGTGGCGAGCTTGGGCAGGCTGAACTCCAAGCCCACACTGAACATCAGGAACACCATGCCGAACTCGGCAAGGTAGCGCGTCTCGTGGCTGCTGGCGGCCCACCCGAGGGCGTGCGGACCGATCAAAACGCCAACCAGAAGATAACCGATCAACGCGGGCAGGCGCAGCTGCCTAAAGACCACCACCACCAACACGGCGGTCGCGAGCAGGAGCAAAACAAGTTCTAGCATGCGAGCATGGCGGGCAGGTCGCAGCGTGGGAGCGCCGGCAACGGCGAACGCGACCCCACTGTACCACGGCCTTCTTGCGCTCCCAGCCTCTGGGCATGAGCCGCGTGCTCTGCGACTGGGGCGTAAGCGCGTTCGGGTATACTGCGCCTACGAAATGAGCACACTCCGGCAACGCGTATCGGCCGCCTCGCCGTTGCACAGCGCGCGGCGTACTTTGGAGATCGAGGCGCGCGCGGTCGCCGCGTTGGCGGCGAGGCTCGATGACAGCTTCACGTGCGTTGTTGACCTCATCCTGGACTGCGCCGGCCGGGTTGTAGTGAGCGGGATAGGCAAGTCCGGCCACATCGCGCGCAAGATCGCCTCGACCCTGGCGAGCACCGGTACGCCTGCCTTCTTTGTGCATCCGGCCGAGGCCAGTCACGGTGACCTCGGCATGATCACTGCGCAGGACGTGCTGATTGCACTGTCCAACTCCGGTGAGAGCGCCGAGCTGCTGGCGATCGTGCCGCTGATCAAGCGTCAGGGCGCGCGCCTAGTGGCCATAACCGGCAACCGCGGCTCGTCGCTCGCCAGGGAAGCGGACCTGCACCTGGATGCGGCCGTTGCCGAGGAAGCCTGCCCGCTCGGTCTTTCGCCCACGGCCAGCACCACCGCGGCGTTGGCCTTGGGCGATGCGCTGGCGGTCGCACTGCTTGAGGCAAGAGGATTCGACGCGCACGATTTCGCGCGCTCCCACCCAGGCGGCTCGCTCGGTCGACGCCTGCTCACGCACGTTTCCGATGTCATGCGCAAAGGCGATGCCATCCCCGTGGTTCCGCGAACGGCGCTTTTGGCGCAAGCCATCCTGGAGATGTCTCGCAAGGGCATGGGGATGACGGCGATCGTGGAGCCCGACGGGCGAGTGGCCGGCATCTTCACCGACGGCGACCTGCGCCGAACTTTGGAAAAGCCCGTCGACGTGCGCACGCTGCCCATTGATCGAGCCATGACCGGGCACCCCCACACCATCCGCCCCGAGCAGCTGGCCGCAGAAGCGGTGAAGGTCATGCAGGAGCAGCGGATCAGCCAGATCCTGGTGATCGACCAGGACGCGCGGCTGATCGGTGCGCTCAACATGCACGACTTGTTTCAGGCGAAAGTGCTGTGATGCCGTGAGTCCCGATCTGCGCGCCCGCGCCCGCGGCGTCCAGCTGCTGGTCCTGGACGTCGACGGTGTGCTGACCGACGGTCGGCTCTACTACAGTGCCAGCGGCGATGAGCTCAAGGCGTTTAACATCCGCGATGGCCTGGGGCTCAAGCTGCTGCGTGCCACCGGAGTCGAGGTGGCCCTCGTCACGGGCCGAAGCTCGCGCGCGGTTGAATTGCGTGCCGAGAACCTTGGTGTGCGCTACGTGTTCCAAGGGGTGAGCGACAAGCTCGCCGTGTTCGAACAACTGCTCAAGCGTCTGAGGCTGAATGCCACCGCGGCCGCCGCGATGGGCGATGACTTACCCGATCTGCCGGTTCTGCGCCGGTGCGGTCTGGCGGCGTGCGTGCCAGAGGCACCCGCCGTGGTTCGCAGCCACTCGCACTACGTGGCCGATCGACCCGGCGGTGGCGGAGCGGTACGCGAAGTGTGCGAGCTCGTGATGGCGGCCCAGGGTACGCTCGAGACCGGCATGCAGGAATTTCTCAAATGAGAAATCGCTGGCGCGCGTGGGTCCCCGCGCTGCTTCTGTCCTTGCTCGCAGCGCTGACCTGGTGGCTGGATCAGAAGGTTCAGCCGATCGGCCCGCACGATGGCGCTTCGAGCGCCGATCCCGATTTCGTGGCGGAAAATTTCGAAGCCAAACGCATGAACGAGGATGGCAGCGAGCGCTACTCCGTGATCGCGAGAAAGATGGTGCACTACCCCGCTGACAACAGCGCGGTGCTGGATGAGCCGCGCCTCACCCACTTTGATCCGGACAAAGCGCCGGTGAGCATCCGGGCCAATGAGGCCATGGTGTCCAGCAACGGCGAGACCGTCGACTTTAGCGGCGACGTGCAAGTGCGGCGCGCCCCTTTTGGCGAGGATCCCGAGATGACGCTGTCCACGAGCTTCTTGCACGTGATTCCGGATCGGGACTTGGTGGAAACCAATCGCGAAGTCACGCTCACTCACGGCAATAGCACCATGAAATCGGTTGGCCTAGAATTCAACAACAAAACACGCGAGCTCAAGTTGCTTTCCAGCGTAAAGGGCCAATTGCAAACACCGCAGAAGGCGAGTCGGGCATTGCCCTGGGGCCGCAAACGTTAACATGCGCGCACTCGACTCGATATCGCTCGGGCTGCTGTGGGCTGTGCTCGTTTTGCCCGGCGTCGGAAGCGCCGAGCAGGCCGACCGCGACAAGCCAGTGAATATCGAGGCAGACAGACTGACCATCGACGACATCAAGAAGGAAAGCGTGTTCGAGGGAAATGTGACCGTGAGCCAAGGGACACTGTTGCTCAAAGCGGACAGGGTCGTGGTCAGGCAAGACGCTGCGGGTTTCAACTATGCCTTCGCGTACGGGAAGCCGGCCTACTTCAAGCAGAAGCGCGAAGGATACGACGAATACATCGAGGGCCAGGGTGAACGCCTCGAGTACGACGGCAAAGCCGATAAGATGCAAGTGTTCATCAACGCCGAGATCCACAAGGGAGCCGATGAGGTCAAGGGAGACTCCATCGCCTACGACGCGGCGACCGGCTTCTACCAGGTCATGGGCGGCCCGTCGGTCACCACGCCGCTCAATCCGAAAGGCCGGGTGCGCGCGGTCATTCAGCCGCCAAAAAAGGCCACCGACAAGGTCGGGATCGGCGCGGCTCAGCCGCTTCCCTTGCGCCCTTCCCCGGCGCTGCCAAGCAAGCCCGAACAATGACCAGGCAGCGCTCAAGGCACGGCCCGGGCCTGCCGATAAGTACCTGGCCATGAGCGAGCTGCGCGCGGAACAGCTGCAGAAGCGGTTCAAGTCTCGCACCGTTGTCAAGGATGTTTCACTGGAGGTCAAAAGCGGAGAGGTGATCGGGTTGCTGGGCCCCAATGGCGCGGGCAAGACCACTTGCTTTTACATGATGGTGGGCCTGATCCCGTCCGATGGAGGCAGCATCTACCTCGATGGCCAGAGCCTCAACCACATGCCGATTCACCGTCGGGCGCGCAAGGGCCTGGCGTATTTGCCACAGGAGGCATCGATCTTCCGCAAGCTCACCGTGGCCGAGAATGTTCAGGCTGTGCTCGAGTTGCGCGGTCTGGACAATGGCACCATGGAAGAGAAGCTCACCGATTTGCTAAACGACCTTCACATCGGACACCTTCGTAACAGTCCTGCGGTCAGTTTGTCGGGCGGAGAGAGGCGACGCGTGGAAATCGCCCGCGCGCTGGCGAGCTACCCGCGCTTCATTCTGCTCGACGAGCCATTCGCCGGCGTGGATCCGATCGCGGTGCTCGATATCCAGAAGATCATCCGTTTTCTCAAGGAGCGCAGGATCGGTGTGCTGATTACGGATCACAACGTGCGGGAAACCCTGGGGATCTGTGATCGCGCTTACATTATCAACGACGGCTCCGTCCTGGCTTTTGGGGCACCCGAGGAAATCGTTTATAATGAGAGCGTAAGGAAGGTCTACCTGGGTGAGCACTTCCGCCTCTAGCGAAGCGCCAATATGCAGAGGCGTTCTATCCTCACGCCAGCGTCACGGCGCCCACCGTTTCTTCGATGAAGCATTCGCTACAGCTCAAGCTGTCCCAGCACCTCACGCTGACGCCTCAGCTACAGCAGTCGATCCGGCTGCTGCAGCTCTCGACGCTGGAGCTCAATCAGGAGATCGAGCGCTTCCTGCAGGATAATCCGCTGCTCGAACGCGACGAGGGCACCGAGGAGGATGCCGCGCCCGCGAACGCGGTCACGCCGCTTCCCACCGAATTTAGCTCCTCGACACCGGCTACGCCGGCAACCGAAGAGAAGGAGGAGAGTCCCGCTGAAGTGCCCGAGCCCGAGACGGAGTGGCGCGAGGAGGGCGGGGGAAGCTACAGCGGTCATGACGACGGGGAGGACAGCGACTACCCGCAACTCGCCGCCGATTCGCCCTCGCTGCGCGAGCACCTGCTTTGGCAGGTGAATTTGCTCCAGTGCCCGGAGCGCGACAAGAGAATCGTCGCCTTGCTGGTGGATACCCTTGACGACGACGGCTACATGACCCAGGACCTCGAGGAACTGGCAGCCATGCTGCCGGCGGATCTGGAGTTTGATCCCTCCGAGCTTGCGATCGCGTTGAAGCACCTGCAGCACCTGGAGCCTCCCGGTGTCGGCGCCCGAAACCTGGGCGAGTGCTTGGCTCTGCAGCTGGAAGCGATGCCGGTGGACGCGCCGTTCCGCGCCGATGCGCTGGTCACGGTGCGCAATCACCTCGATCTGCTGGCGGCACGTGATTTCGCCAAGCTAAAGAAGCTGCTTCGCTGCAACGACGACACGCTGCGCGGCATCCAAGGCCTCATTACTCGCCTCAATCCGCGCCCCGGAGCTCGCTTCTCCAAGAACGAGGCGCGCTATATCATCCCCGATGTGATCGTCAGGAAGCTAAAGGGCTTATGGCGCGTCTCTCTCAACCCCGATGCCATGCCGCGCCTGCGTGTGAACCGCATGTATGCGGATATCCTGCATCGCAACCGCGACGCGAGCCTGCAGCAGCTCGCCGGCCAGCTGCAGGAGGCGAAGTGGCTGATCAAGAATGTACAGCAGCGCTTCGAGACGATCCTGCGCGTGTCTCAGGCCATCGTCGACCGCCAGCGCCACTTCTTCGAGCACGGCGAGGTGGCCATGCGTCCTTTGGTGCTGCGCGAAATTGCCGATACCCTCGGCCTGCACGAATCCACCGTGTCGCGCGTCACGACGCAGAAGTTCATGCTGACCCCACGCGGAATCTTCGAGCTGAAGTACTTCTTCGGCAGTCATGTGACCACGGAAACCGGCGGCGCTTGCTCGGCGACCGCGATCCGAGCGCTGATCAAGCAGCTGGTGGCAGAAGAGGACACGCGCAAACCGCTTTCCGACAGCCAAATCTCGGAGATTCTGGGCAAGCAGGGGATCGTCGTGGCCCGCCGAACCATCGCCAAATACCGAGAATCTTTGCAGATCCTGCCTGTTAATCTGAGAAAATCCATATAAATTTGCAATTGCGACCCGCTGCGGTCTGCAAACCAGGAGGCCTCGATGAATCTGCAACTGACCGGGCATCAGCTGGACATCACCCCCGCGATTCGCAGCTATGTGACTGCGAAGCTCGAGCGCATCACGCGTCACTTCGATCACGTCATCGACGTCAATGTGATCCTATCGGTGAGCAAGCTCGAGCAGAAGATCGAGGCCAAGGTGAACGTTCCCGGCGGGGATATCTTCTGTGAGAGCTGCGAGGCGGACATGTACGCGGCCATCGACAGTCTGGTTGACAAGCTCGATCGCCAGATCATCAAGCACAAGGAAAAGGTCATCGAACACCGACAGAACGGGGCAGCTCGCAACCGCGCCGCGGGCTAGCGGCGGGCGCGGTCTACGACCCCACACGCGTCGCCAGGCGTGCGCAGAAGGCATCGACGCAGCGCGACCGATGAATCTGGTCTCCGCACTGCTTGATCCCGCCCATGTCGCGCTGGACGTCGAGGCCAACGACAAAAAGACGCTGTTCGAGCGGGCCGCTGCAATGCTCGAGGGCGCTGCGGGACTGAGCCGGGGACAGGTGATCGACAGCCTGCTCGCGCGCGAGCGCCTAGGCTCCACCGGGCTGGGTCAGGGGATCGCCATTCCACACGGCCGGGTCAAGGGTCTGCGCACTGCAGTCGGTGCGTTCCTGCGCGTGCGCACACCCATTCCCTTTGACGCTCCCGATGAGCAGCCCGTGAGTTTGGCGTTTGTTCTGCTGGTGCCCGAGCGCGCCTCAGACCTGCACTTGCAGATCCTCTCAGAGCTGGCCCAGATGTTCAGCGACCGTGAGCTGCGCCGCCAACTCGCTAGCGCGCCCGATGCCCTCTTCGCCCAGCGCTTGATCGTCGGCTGGCAGACGCAAGCGCCAAGATCCTAGGCGCCCAGTGCGTACATCAACCCGCCCAGAGCGCGCACCGCCATGCCTCAGGTAACCGTGGGCCAGTTCTTTCAAGACAATCGCGAGGCGCTGAAGCTGTCCTGGCTGGCCGGCGAGGCGCATGCCGATGCGCTGCTCGATAGCCGGCAGATCAACGCCCAGGCGCAGGGGTTGATCGGGCACCTGAACTTCTATCACCCAAACTGGATTCAGATTTTCAGTCGCACCGAGGCGAGCTATTTCCCCACGATGGACCCCGCCGCGCTGGAGCAGGCGCTCGGACGGCTGCAAGACAGCGGTCTCGCGTGCGTGATCGTGAGCGACGGGGAGCAGCCGCCGTCGTCGGTGCGCCATTTCGCTGATGCGCGCCGGGTCCCGGTGATCGCATCGCCGCTGCCCAGTCTTCAGATCATCTGGGTGGTGCGGACTTATCTGGGGCGCGCCCTAGCCGAGTTTGTCACCCGCCATGGCGTGCTGCTCGACGTGCTCGGAATGGGGGTTTTGCTCACCGGAGAGAGCGGGGTGGGCAAAAGCGAGCTCGCGCTGGAGC
>Ga0187780_10001370_pt1 | contig 18411 bp, 13 predicted proteins | sample 1015_Q2_SP10_20__FD_132429 | JGI IMG/M metagenome (GOLD analysis project Ga0187780, IMG submission 132429) | Tropical peat soil microbial communities from peatlands in Department of Meta, Colombia - 1015_Q2_SP10_20_MG | ecosystem: Environmental > Terrestrial > Soil > Wetlands > Peat | place...
CGTACCAGCAAGGCCCGTACCAGCGGGCCCCTCAGCAGGCTCCGTACCAGCAGGACCCGTACCAGCAGGGCCCGTACCAGCAGGGCCCGTACCAGCAGGGCCCGTACCAGCAGGGCCCGTACCAGCAGGGCCCGTACCAGCAGCCCTCTCGGCAGACTACGGGTCCGTCCGGGCCCCGGGGCTGGATCCTGGCCGTCGTCGCGGTGCTGGCGGTGGCCGTGGTCGCCCTGATCCTGGCCTTGTGGCATGCGCATTCCCACGCCACTCCGGCCACCGGCCCGGGAACCTCGACGTCCGCCCCGGCCCACCCGACCACACCGGTCAGCCCGACCAAGCCGGTCCACCCGACCAAGCCCGCTGGCTCGACCACCGCAGGTGGCCAGGGCTAACGTGCCCCGGATGACTAGATGACCGTCGCCAGCTGGCCGTCGGCGAGCACCAGCGCTCGCTGCCCGGCCGGTCGTCCCCCGATGGCCGCAGCCACCGCAGATACCGGCTAGGGAGCCTCCTGGGGAGGCAAACTAGGGAGTTTCTCTAGGGACTGCGGCCTCGATCCACCCGACAGTGGAGGAATCCACACCGGTAACTGAGCCGAGAGAGACAGACATCTGCCATGAGCATCCCAGTCCTACACCACGAGCCAGTACACCAGGGACCAGCACCTGCAGAGGGGTCAGGTTCTGGAGAGGATCAGCGCTTGACGCCCGCAGAGGCGCCCCCGGCCGAGTCCGCCGTGCTGGGAGGGCTGGCCGCCCAGACAGCTGAACGCCGGGCCAAGCGCGATGCGCTGCAGGCCATGGGAATCAACCCCTATCCCACCCGTTTCGAGCGCACCGCGACGCTTGCTGAGTTGCAATCGGCCCACTCCGAGCTGGAGCCGGATACGCGAACGGGCGAGGTAGCGAGGGTCGCCGGGCGTGTGGTGTCCATGCGGGGTCACGGCAAGCTTCGATTCGTCACGATCGAGGACACCAGCGGTGCCGTTCAGTTGATGTTCCAGGCCAACCACCTCCCGGATGACGCGGCTGCCGTCGAGGCGCTCGTCGACTTGGGCGACTGGGTGGGAGCCACCGGCGAGGTGATAACCAGCCGGAGAGGCGAGCTCTCGGTGGACGTAAGGCGCCTGGAGATCCTGGCCAAGGCGCTTCGGCCCCTGCCCGACAGGTGGTACGGCCTCAACGAGGCAGACACCAAGTACCGCCAGCGCGAGGTGGACCTGCTGGCCAACAAGGAGAGCCGGCGGGTCTTCGACATCCGCTTCAAGACCCTTTCCATCCTGCGGGAGCGGCTCGAGGCGCAGGACTTCGTAGAGGTGGAGACCCCCATCCTGCAGCCGCAGGCAGGCGGGGCCATAGCCCGTCCGTTCTTCACCCACGCCAACGCCCTGGACAGTGAGTTCAGCCTGCGCATCGCGCCGGAGCTCTACCTCAAGCGGCTGGTGGTCGGGGGTTACGAGCGGGTGTTCGAAATAGCCCGCAACTTCCGCAACGAGGGAATCGACACCCGCCACAGCCCGGAGTTCACCTCGCTCGAGGCGTACCGCGCCTTCGGCGACTTCCACGACGGGATGGACCTCACCGAGCACCTGATCGCCGAGGCCGCTCGAGGCGCGGCCGGCCGGTTCGAATTCGACTTCGGCGGCCATCACGTCGACCTGGAGCCGCCCTGGCCGCGCCGCGACCTCCTCGACATGCTCGAAGAGCGGCTCGGCCAGCGGGTGCACCCTTCCATGCCGGTGGAGCACCTGCGCCAGATCAGCGAAGCCAACGAAGTCCCGTACCTGCCGTCGTGGGGCTCGGGGAAGCTGATCTTCGAGCTCTACGACAAGATCTTGATGGGCGAGATCGTGGGTCCGGTGTTCATCTACCACTACCCGACGGAGGTCTCGCCGCTCGCCCGTCAGTCCCCCGACGACCCCACCCTCACCGAACGCTTCGAGCTCGTGATCACGGGCAGGGAGCTCGCCAACGGATACAGCGAGCTCAACGACCCCGATGAGCAGGCGAAGCGGTTCGAGGCCGAGGCTGCAGCGGCCGCCGGAGGGGACGACGAGGCTCACCCTGCCGACATCGCCTTCGTGCGGGCGCTCGAGTACGGGCTACCGCCGACGTCCGGCATCGGCATCGGCATCGACCGGCTGATAATGCTCTTCGCCGAGGTCCCCGCGATTCGCGACGTCATCCTGTTCCCGATGATGCGGCCGGAGGCATTGTCATGACCACCCTGTCGGAAAGCCGGGAGCTGACGGGGTCGGCCTCGGCAGACGAGCCCCCGCTCGTCTCGGGGTCTAGAGCCGACGGCGGCCTGCTGATCATCGAGGAGAGCGGGGACGGCGCCGCGGACGGCGCGGCAGACGCAGGCCGGGCCCCCGCCGGCTTCTTCGTTCCCGATCTCATCCAGCTCGAGGTAGGGCCGGGCAGCAGGGTCGTCGTGGTCAGCGACCTGCACCTTACGCCGACCGCGTCGGAGGTATCCACGCGGGCAGCCGACGAGCTGGCCGAACTGCTGAACGGCTTTCACGAGCCTGGGATGCTCGTGATCGCCGGTGACGGGTTCGAGATGCTCGCCGTGGCTCCTGACATCACCGCGACTCTGGACGCCCATCCCCAGTTCACCGACGCCGTCAAGCGCTTCGCCGAGGATCACGGTCATCGCGTCGTGGTGATCCCCGGAAACCACGACGGTCAGCTTGCCTGGGACGCGGATTCGGCCGCGGTGCTGACCGAACGCCTCGGCGTGACGGACGTGAGCCTGGCCTGCGACCTGGCGATGGTGACCGGGAACGGCACCCGACTGGTCAGGGTGGTACACGGCAACCAGTTCGATGAGTACAACTCGTTCGAGGATCCGCGATCCCCGGTCGACACGCCACTGGGCCACCACATCGTCCGGCAGGTGCTCCCCAAGCTGGTTTCCCGTGACAAGCCAGGCTCGCTGCTGGAGGGCGTCCGGTGGTGCGAGGGAGATCCGTCCGCATTCCTTGGATCACGCCTGCTGTACCGCATGGTGGCGGGATGGCTGTGGTGGCTGGCGGTGCCGTTCGCGGCGGCGCTGGTGCTGCGCTTCATGTCCTTCGCGCCGGGCGTCAAGCCGCTGCTGAGCCATCACGCCACGCGGTGGCTGGTCTGGTTCGGCATCCTGGTCCTCGCGATCGCGGTGGTGGCCGCGGTGACGGGAATCGCCACCATGCTCCGGGTCAACCGCGCCCTGGCCGACGCCTCGGTCAGCGAGCGGGGCGACGTGGTGACCCACAACGCGGACGCCCGAGCCGAGGCCGCGCGGATGATCTCCGAGGGGTACGCGGGCCTGATCAGCGGCCACACCCACGAGCCGGAGCTCTCCCAGGTCGGCGTCGGATTCTACGCCAACACGGGATGCGCGACAGAGGTCGTACTGGCCCGGAAGGCCAGGTTCGGGCTGCCAACGCCCTTCCTGGCCGTGCGGCGGCTGTCGATGGTCGAGTTGCGGGCGGGGCCGGTGCTGTCGGTTTCGCTGTCCCTGGAAGAACGCCCCATCGGCCAGCCCGCCCCTCTCGAGCGGCTGGTTCTCGCGCCGGAGCGCGCCCGCCCCAAGACGCTCGAGGTCGTCGGACGTCTCCCTGACGGAGCCACCTGGCCGATCAGCGAGCGGGCCTTGATGCCGTGGGTCCGGCGCCGCCGGGTCCGCCGGGTGGCCGCGTTCGCGCTGCTGTTCGCGGGGCTGCTGAACGTGGCGTTCGCGCTGCTGTGGCCGGTCCACTGGACCCGTCCGGTCGACCACTGGCTGCCGTTCGGCATCCATCCCGTCAGCGGCATCACCGCCGTGATCGGCGGCCTGGCGCTGGCTGGCGTGGCGCGCGGGGTACGGCTCGGCTACCGCAGGGCATGGCTGGCGGCACTGGTTCTGCTGCTGGCGAGCACCGTCTTCCGCCTGGTGAAAGACGTGGGGCTGGAAGGGTCGATCATCGCCTGCCTGTTCGGCCTGTGGCTGTTGCTCGAGCACCGCCACTTCCGGGTCAGCCCGGTCGGCTTCCGCCGCGTCATCGGCTGGGTCGTCATGACCAGCCTGGTGGTGGTCGCCCTGGCCGCCGGGCTGGCGGCCGCCTACCTCAGTGCCAGGGAGACCCGCGACGTCGTCGTTGTAGCCATCCTCGGCACCGCGATACTTGTCCTCGCGACGGCTCTACCTGGCCGCGAGCACCGGCGGACGGGAGACGAGCGGGCCAGGGCGTTCGAGCGGGCAAAGGCGATATTCGACCGCTACGGCGGCGACACACTGGACTACTTCGCCCTCCGGGACGACAAGTCCTGGCTGTTCTCCGGGAACACCTTGATCGCTTACACGGTCATCAACCGCGTCATGCTCGTGTCGCCTGACCCGATCGGGCCCATCGACGAACGCCTCGATGCGTGGACCGACGCGATGGACCTGGCCGACACCAACGGGTGGTACATCTGCGTCCTCGGCGCGTGCGCGCCCTGGCTGCCGATCTACCGGGCGGCCGGGCTGACCGGGGTCTACATGGGTGACGAGGCGATCGTCGACTGCCAGACGTTCTCCCTCAAGGGCAAGCAGATGAAGACGCTGCGGGGGGCCTACAACCGGGTGTCCAAGGCCGGCTACCGCGTGGCCGTCATGAACCCCCTCGAAGCCGGCCCCGAGCTGCGGAAGCAGCTGGAGGACCTCGCGACCGAGACCCGCCAGGGCGATGAAGAGCGCGGCTTCTCGATGACCTTGAGCCGGATGTTCGACGAGCGCGACACCGGTCTGCTGCTGGCCGTCTGCCTGGACCCGGACGGCAAGCCGGTGGCGTTCAACCAGTACATTCCCGCGAGCCACATCAACGGCTACTCCCTGGACCTCATGCGACGGACAAGCGACCCCGACGCCCCGAACGGCCTGACCGACTTCGTGATCCTCGGGACGATCTCCTGGATGGCCGAGCGGGGCCTAAATGGCCTCGGCCTCAACTTTGCCGTGATGCGCGCCGTGGTGGCCGGGGAGACCGGCTCCGGGCCGTGGCATTCGGCGGAGCGGTCTGTGTTCCATCGCTTCAGCGACAGCATGCAGATCGAGTCACTGTGGAACTTCAACAAGAAGTACGACCCGGAGTGGCGTCCGCGTTATTCGGTCGCTGACGACCGCGCTCACATGCCGAGAGTCGGCCTGGCCATCGCCCGAGCCGAGTCCGTGTCGGAGCTGCCTGTCGTAGGCAGGTTCATGAAGCCGAAGACCCCCGCCCTCGACGCCCGGCCCAAGGAGCCAGTGTCATGACGATAAGACAGTGGCATCTGACCCGCGGCGATCACGCCGATGGCGGCACCGGAACGCTCGCCATGGACAGGCCGGTCACGACGCCGACCGAGCTGGGCGCTGAAGCCCCGGCGGGGGGGTTCAGCGGGCGGCGGCTGGGGGTGATCGGCCTGGCCCTGGTGCTGATCGCGGCCATGGACAGCATCCGGAACCTGCCCACCACGGCCACGTTCGGCTGGGCGGCGATCTTCTTCTACGCCATCGCCGTGATCACCTACCTGGTGCCGGTGGCGCTGTGCTCGGCCGAGCTGGCCACCACCGTGGGCGGCGGCATGTACCGGTGGGTCCGGGAGGCGTTCGGGTCCCGGTGGGGCTTCCTGGCCGTGTGGTGCGACTGGTCGAACAACATCGTGTGGTTCCCCACCGTGCTGGTGTTCCTGGCCACCACGGCCGCGTACGTGATCAACCCGGACCTGTCGCAGAACAAGGCGTTCCTGGTGCCGGTCATGCTGGTGATCTTCTGGGGCGTGACGCTGTCCTCGCTGTTCGGATCCCTGAAGTCGGCCCGCTGGACCGGCGTGGGCGTGGTGATCGGGACCGCCGTCCCGACCGTGCTGATCATCGCGCTGGGCCTGTGGTGGGTCGGCAGCGGCAACCACTCGCAGATCCCGTTCCACGGCGGCGCGATCTTGCCCGCCTGGCACGGCCTGGCCAGCCTGGTCTACGCGGCCGGCATCGTGGTGGCGTTCGCCGGGATGGAGATCGGCGGCTTCTACTCGCACGTGACCCGGAACGTCCGGCGTACCTACCCCCGATCGGTCCTGGTCGCCGCGGTCACGGTCGCGTCACTGTCCGTCCTGGGCAGCGTGGCGATCGCGATGGTCGTGCCGTCCAAGCAGATCGAGCTCGCGGGCGGGATCATGCAGGCGGTGTCGATCTTCTTCGGCAAGCTCGGCATCGAGCAGCTGATCCGGCCGTTCGGCGCGCTAGTGATCATCGGCGTGCTGTGCGGCCTGGCGTCCTGGAGCATGGGCCCGGCCGAGGGCATGCGCCGGGTGGCCGCCGACGGCCACCTGAGCCGCTCCTGGGGCCGGACCAACCGCCGCGGCGCCCCCACCATGGTCCTGCTCCTGCAGGGCACGCTCGCGTCGCTGGTGACCCTGGCGCTGGTGTTCGTCAACAACATCAACACCTACTACTGGATGCTGACCGCGCTGGTCGCCCAGACCATCCTGGTCATGTACATCCTCATGTTCATCTCGGTCGTGCGGCTGCGCATCACCGAGCCGGACGCCCCGCGCCCGTTCAAGATCCCCGGCGGGAAGGTGGGACTCGCGCTGGTGGTCGGGGCCGGGGTGGCCGGCGCGGTGTTCACCTTCTTCCTCGGGTTCGTCCCCGCCACCCATCTGTCCACCGCAGGAACCATCGTTTACGTCGCGGTGATGGTGTTCGGGATGACCATCAACCTGGCCACCCCGTTCCTGCTGCACCGGGGACCGTCCCTCAAAGCCGACGCCCGGACCGACCCCCAGCTGCTCACCCCAGAAACCGTCCGCGAGGCATGACACGCGCCGGGCTCGACTCGACCCCCCGGCCCGCGCCGTCTCGAGACCGCGCACGGAGGGGCACTCAGGGCCAGTCTGTCGTAACTGCGGCATGGCGATTGCTTTCCAGCCGCGTGACTGCCTGGACCGTCGCGGGCGTCGCCCTCGTGACGGCGCTCGCCGCGATCCTGCTCCCGGGCGGCGGGGGTGCCGTTTCCCCCGACGCTGCGTCCTTCGACGGCCTCCCGCAGGTGGGTGCGCTGTTCCAGGGGGCATGGCAAAGCAGTCCGCACTTCTGCACCGCCAGCGTGGTCAACAGCCCCTCGGGCGACGTGATCGCCACCGCGGCCCACTGCCTGTCCGGCGATGCGAAGGATCTCGAGTTCGTCCCGATGTACCACGACGGCCAGGCCCCGTACGGGGCCTGGAGCGTGACCGGCGCCTACATCAGCCAGCGCTGGTTGCTCCACCAGGATCCCCAGGCGGATTTCGCCTTCCTGACCGTGAAGCCACGGGACGTCGGCGGAACGGAGCGCACGCTGCAGAGCGTCGTGGGCGGCGACCCGCTGGTCGTGGGAAGGCAGCTCCCGCAGTGGACGGTCGTGGTCGGGTACCCCGCGGGTACCGGTGGCGGACCTGTCATCTGCCTCAACCAGGCCGTCGCCCGGCGTGGTTACCCGTCCTTCCGCTGCGGCGGCTTCGTCGACGGGACCAGCGGGGGACCCTGGCTGGCCGACTACGACTCCGCGACGGGCCGGGGCGATCTTTATGGCGTGACGGGAGGCCGGCATCAGGGCGGGTGCGTGACCTGGGTTTCCTTCAGCTCCAGTTTCAGCGTCGACACGACGGCGGTCTACGAGCGGGCCGTGACCGGACGGCCGCCTGATATGGTCCCGGGCGCACAGCCGGTGTCTTGCTGATGCCGGCCGGTCCGGCCGGCCCGGTGCGGATGCTATCGCTCGTGAGCCTCCTCGACGCCTGAGACCTGTGCGTCGGCCTCGGTCGGGTTCGTCCTGGACGCCCGCTGGAGGCGCATCCTCGCGATCATCGGGTACAGCAGGACCGAGAGCATGCCCGCTGCGACCAGGGCCGCCGCGTTGACCGGATACATCCTGCCTTCCTCCAGTCCTATCGTGGTGATGACCACGATCAGGGGCAAGCCGGTGGCCGAGAACAGCGCCAACGGGACCAGCTGGTACCTGGGCAGGTCGCGACGGTAGAGCAGCAGCGCGGGTGTGCCCCGGACGACCAGGAACAGCACGAGGAAGAGCGGGACGCGCAGCAGTCCGGCCGGGGGCGAGAACAGGGCGTGCAAGTCGAACTGCATCCCGCTCGTTATGAAGAAGATCGGTACCAGGAAACCGAACCCGATCGCCTCGAGCTTGCCCTTGACGATCGTGCTGTCCTCCCCCTGGACGAAGAGCTTGACGACGATGCCAGCCGCGAACGCCCCGAGCAGCACGTCCAGGCCGAGCCGGTAGGCGAGGATCACCAGGCTGATGATGAGGAGCATGGAAATCCGGATCGGCAGCTGGGCGCTCGAGTGGACGTGCCGGTGCAGGAACTGGATCAGTTTGGGGGGATGGGGCCGGGCCGCGACCAGGACCGCGGTGACGGCCACGACCGTGAACAGCAGCAGCAAGACAGACGTCGTCTCGGGGTTGCGGTGGTCGAGCAGCACCGCTATCGCCAGGATCGGCGCGAACTCGCCCACGCTGCCGATCGCCATGATCCGCGCTCCGAAACGGCCCTCGAACAGGCCGGCGTCCCGCAGTATCGGCAGCAGCGTCCCGAGGGCCGTGGTGGTGAGGGCCAGGCCGATCACGATGGCGTCGAGTACCGTCCCGATCAACGTCAGCACCGAGGCGATCACTAGCGCCAGAGCCAGCGAGATGATCCATCCCGTGGCCGCCAGCTCCAGGGAACGTCCCCGGATGCGCTGGAGATCGAGCTCGAGTCCGGCGAGGAACATCAGATACGACAGCCCGATATCTTCGAGGGCGACGATGACGCTGTCGGGGTGAGCGAGGCCAAGGACAGCAGGTCCGATCAGGATGCCCAAGATGATCTCGAACACCACGTCCGGAATCGCCAAGCGCCCGGTGAGTTCCGCGAGGATGGGCGAGATGACCGCCACGACCCCGATCAGCACCAGCGTGCTGACGGTCGATAGTGTCATGTGGCTCGACCTCCGGACGCCGTTGATCAGGTCGGGGATGTCGGGTCAGCCACCGCGTTCCAAGCTGTCACCGAGGGTGCCTAGCCTGTTAACGGTGGGGCCCGAAGTGGTCATCCGCAGGGACGGGACTGCTGTTACAGGCCCGCCCAGCCGCGGGCAGCTATGTTAGGATCGCAGCACGCGCCCCTAGCTCAACGGTAGAGCACCGGACTCTTAATCTGGAGGTTGGGCGGTTCAAGTCCCCCCGGGGCGCACCAGGCTGTAGCCCCGGTTGCCCCGCGCCGAAGGGGAAGGGCGCATCTCATGCCTGGCCGGTCGGGCCGCCGTCGCCGCGTCCGGAACCGTCAACCCCGCCCCGCAACCAGGCCAGCCACCAGGCCCGGCGCTGCCGACACCGGCTAGGGAGTGCCCTGGGGAGGCGAACTAGGGAGTTTCTCTAGGGACTATGGCCTCGACTCAGCCGACAGTGGATCTATCCACGATGTGCAGTTGAGCTGAGAAAGAGACATATCCACGATGAGCACCCAGACCGACCCCGCGACTCAGCAGACCACCAGCCCGTCCAAGTCCCGGCACTGGGTCCTGGCTGTCTGCGCGGTGGTAGCCGTGGCCGTCGCCGTCGCGGTCGTTGCCGCCACGGTGAACGTAGGCAGTATCTCGATCGTCTCCGGCTGGCTCCCGGTCGCTTTGTTCTGGGTCACGGTCGCGGTCTGCGTGATAGCGGTGGTTCTCCGCCGGGACGTGCTGAGGGAGTTCGCGATCGGTATCCCGATCGGCATCGTCTTCATTGTCCTCCTGTTCGTCGGGCTTCACGTCACGCAGGCGATCCCGGTAGGCGCGCCCCGCTCCCTGTATGTCTGGCTGAGCGTGGCCTGCCTCATGGCCGGCCTGGTCGTGGCTGGCTGGCACCGGGCCCACTGGCCCCGCCGCCTGGCCGGCGTCGCCGCGGTTGTCCTCGCCATCGTGTCGGCGGGCAGCGCGGTGAATCAGACGTTCTCCTACTACCCGACCTTCGATCGCCTGTTCGGCAAGAGCGCCAACCACTTCATCGACAATCAGCAGCTCAACGCCATCCGCGCCCAGGTGGCCAAGACCGGCCAGCTTCCCGACCACGGCGCCACCCTGGCCGTTGCCATCCCCGGCCAGGACCTGAAATTCACTCCGCGGCCGGCCTACGTGTGGGTGCCCCCGGCGTGGTTCGCGCGCAACCGGCCCCAGCTGCCGGTCATCGAGCTGCTGCACGGCACTCCCGGCGATCCTTCCAACTGGACCCAGTCGAGCTTCGCCGACGCCACGTCGCTGGCCTTCGCCGAGCAGCACCACGGGATGGCGCCGATACTGGTCATGCCGGACATCAACGGGTCCTGGGGCGGGGATTCCGAGTGCGTCAACAGCACGATGTACGGGGACGTCGAGACGTACCTGACCAAGACCGTGCCCGCGTTCATGCAGAAGAACTTCAACGCCGGCACGGCTCAGGGATCAATCGCGATCGCCGGGCTTTCGGAGGGCGGTCTTTGCGCCACGACCCTGACCCTCAATAACCCCAAGGAGTACGTGGCGTTCGGCAACTACTCCGGTAACGGGTCGCCCACCTATCAGGACGACAACCAGGCGCAGACCATTCAGGCCTTGTTCGGCGGCTCGGAGGCCAGCTACAACGCCCACAATCCGCCCTACATCCTGAAGCAGCAGCGTTTCACCGGCATATCGGGCTGGTTCGAGGCCGGAGCCCAGGACGCCGAAAGCCTGCAGGCCGCCCACACGCTGCAGCCACTGGCCGCGAACGCGGGCATCGACACCTGCATAGCGACGCCGCCGGGTTCCCACAACTTCGCCTTCTGGACGCAGGCCTTCAAGGATTCGCTGCCGTGGCTGTCCTGGAAGCTGAAGCTCACCCCGCAGCCGACGTCCGTTCCCGCCCAGTGCACCCCCGGGCAGAAGTAGCAGACCCATGGCCCTAGCGATCGTCTTCGCCGTCCTGTCGGCACTGTCGAACGCGTGCAGCGCCATACTGCAGCGGCTCGCCGTCGTGGACCGCACGTCCAAGGCGAAGTCGCTCTGGCGCACCGCGATCGACCTCGTGCGCCAGCCGATCTGGCTCCTCGGAGTCGCTTTCCTGGTGGGTACGTTCGTGTTCCAGGCGCTCGCCCTGTACTTCGGTCCGCTGTCGGTGGTGCAGCCGGTCCTGGTGCTGGAGCTGATCTTCACGCTGGGCTTGCGGGTCTTTTTCCTCCACGACAACATCGCCTCGCGGACCTGGTCCGCCGCCCTCATGATCTGCCTGGGACTCGCCGCGTTCCTCATCGTGGCGTCACCCAGTGAGGGCAATCACGTCCCGAACGCCAGGCAGTGGATAGTGGCGGTCAGCACCCGGGGCGCGATCGTGCTGGTGCTGCTCCTGCTCAGCCGTTACGGCTCACCGGCGCGGCGCGCCGCCCTCTTCGGGGCGGCCACCGCCGTCGTGTGGTCCGTGGACGCCGCCTTCGTGAAGCAGACGGTGGACGAGTTGGCGCGCAGCGGCCTGCTCGGTGTGCTCACCGGCTGGCCGCTCTACGCCATGATCGCGACCGGAGTACTGGGCACGACCCTGTTGCAGGGCGCGTACGCGGTCGGGCCGCTGGCCGCTTCCCAGGCGTCCCTGCTCATCGTCGATCCTCTCGTGAGCATCGCACTGGGCATCGAGCTCTTCGGAGAGCAGCTGCGGACCGGCCCCGGGTACGTGTTCGGTGCCGTCGCGGCGCTTGCCGTGCTCGCCGCCGGTGTCGTCATGCTGTCACTGTGGGCTCCCCCGGTGATGACAGCGGATGAGCTCGCCCGGCTTCCGGGCCGCGCGCGCCGGGCCGAGGATGTGACCCCCCGGCTTCAGCTGTGACCAACCCGTCGGCCCCGTCGCTGACGTCCGCTGCGACGGGGCGGCTGGCGGCGTCCAGGGTGCGTCTAGCCTGGTCCCGGGCCTGGTCCAAGGCCTGGTCCACGGACGCGGGGCTGCGGGCGCTGCGAGCGACTCTCGTCGTCCCCGCCCTGTTCGCCTTTGCCGATCTGGTCGTCGGTAACGTCCAGATGGCCACGTTCGCGGCGTTCGGCGGGTTCGCGACCTTGGTCTTGTCGAGCTTCGGCGGCACACGGCGGGACAAGGCGGTCGCAAACCTGGGCCTGGCCATCACCGCGACTGCGCTGGTGGTGCTCGGCACCCTGGTGTCCTCCTCCGCCCTCCTCGCCTCCCTCGTGGCTCTGCCCGTCAGCTTCGCGATCCTTTTCGCCGGGGCGATCGGGCCGAACGCGGCGTCGGGCGCGATGGGCGCGCTCCTGGCGTTCCTGCTGCCGGCCGTGTCCGCCGGGACCGCCTCGATGATCCCGGCGAGGCTGGCCGGCTGGTGGATGGCCTCCGTCGCCGGCACGGCGGCCGTCTTGCTGCTGTCTCCTCGGCCGGCTTCGGACCGGCTCCACGCGGCGGGCGCCGCGCTGGCGAACAGCCTGGCTGACGAGCTCGAATCGGCCCTGGCGGGCGCCGCGGACGGCGGGCTCCGCGACGCGTCCCTGGCCCGGAACCGAGCGCTTCGGGCGGCGTTCGCCGCCACCCCTTCCCGCCCGACGGGTCTGGCCGCTCCCGACCAGGCGTTCGCCAATCTGGTGGAGTCGCTCGAATGGTGTTACAGCCTGGTCGGCGATGTGGTGCAGGTCGCATCCGGGCTGGCGAGCGGGCCCGACGAGGACCGGCTTCTCCTCGAGGAGTCGAGCCGGCTGCTGCGCGCCGTTGCGGCGCTCCTGTCCGGACGTGCGGCCGCGCCCGACATCGAAGGCGTCAAACAGCTGCTCGCGTCGGCCCGGGGGCGGGCCTGGAACCAGGTGATCACGAACGAGGACGAGGCCGCGGTCGCGCAGCTGACGTTCCACGTACAACACCTGGCGGTCGCCACCCAGTCGGCCGCCACGGACGCGCTCATCGCCAGCGGTCGGGCTGACGGCAAGCTCATCGCGCAGGCCCGGCGCAACTGGTACACCTCGACCGGCACGGCCGTCGAAGCCGGCCCGGCGGCGCGCCTGCGCAGCATGGGAGCCGTCGCCGCGCGCCACGCGAGCTTGCGGTCGGTGCGGTGCATCAACAGCCTCCGCGGCGCGCTGGCTCTGGCCGCCGCGGTGGCGGTGGCGGATCTCAGCGGCGTGCAGCACGGTTTCTGGGTAGCGCTAGGCACGTTGTCAGTGCTGCGCACCAGCGCCGCGTCCACGGGCGCGACCGCGTTTCGGGCTCTGGCCGGGACGGCGGCCGGGTTCGCGCTCGGCTCGGTTGTGGTGGTCGCGATCGGATCCGACACGGCGGTGCTCTGGGCGATGCTCCCCGTGTCGGTCTGCGCGGCGGCCTACTGCACCGGCCAGGCTCCGTTCGCGGCCGGTCAGGCGGCGTTCACGGTCCTCGTCGCGGTTCTGTACAACCTCATCGTCCCGGTCGGCTGGAAGGTCGGGGTGGTCAGGATCGAGGACGTGGCCCTGGGCTGCGCCGTGAGCGTGGTCGTCGGTGCCCCGCTGTGGCCTCGTGGCGTCGCCGGGGTGGTAGGGGACGATCTCGCCGATGCGTTCCGCCGGGGCGGCTCCTACCTGTCGGAGTCGATGGACTGGATCCTGGGCCGCTCGCCCGCGCGCCCCACCAGCGGGCTCGCCACCGTGTCCGCGGCCATCCGCCTCGACGACTCCCTGCGGGGCCTGCTCGCCGAGCAGGGCACCAAACACATCCCCAAGGAGCACCTGTGGAGGCTGGTCGGCGCCACCATGCGCTTGCGCTCACCGCACACGCCCTCGCGCGGGCCCACCCCACCTCGCCGGGCTTCGATGAGGCCAAGGAGGCCCTGACCCGGTGGACCGCCGGCCTCGTGTCCTGGTACGACCGGCTGGCGCTCAACCTCACCGGGGACGAGGTCGACGATCGGGTCACCCTCGAACGGACGCTCCCGTCCGTGCCCAGCCTGTTCGATCCGGCATCAAGCGTCGCGATCCCGGCCCGGGCGATGTGGATCGGGGAGCACCTGCGCGGCCTGCGCCAGCACCTGGCCGGCACGGTCGGCCCGGCGCTGGAGCTGTCAGCCTTGCGCCGCCGGCCCTGGTGGCGCTGACCGCGACGGACCCATCTTCCGGCCCTCGGGTCTTCCAGCTCTGGTCCGGGCGATCCGATTAGACGTCCAGTCTGACATAGGCAATACTGGACCATATGTCCTACATCGAGATCCTGATCCTGCGGCGGCTGCGGTCCGGCCCGGCTCACGGATACGAGCTGCGCAAGCGGGTGGAGGAGACGACCGGCTTCGTCCTGCACAACAACTCGCTGTACCCCGCGCTCAGGCGGTTCGAGGAGGCGGGCGCGGTGACCAAGACCGCCGAGCCGCAGCAGGGCCGCCCGCCGCGGCTGGTGTACACCCTGACCGAGGTGGGTCACGAGCTGCTGCACGACATGCTGGCCGAGCTGCCGCCCGAGCAGGCGGCTGATGGAGGGGAGTTCCTGGCCCGTCTCGGCCAGTTCTCTCTTCTTAGTCCTTCCGAACGGACATCGGTGCTTGCCGCCCGCACCCGCGCCGTGCGCGCGCAGCTGGCGCACTTCGAGACGATGCGGGACCTGGCCGTCGCTCACGGCGAACACTGGGGCGCGCTGGCCACCAGCGAGCTGATCCGCAGGCACCAGCAGGAACTGGCCTGGCTGGCCGGGCTCGGCGAGCTCGCCGCCCAGCCGGAGCCGGCCGGACCCGCGCCTGCCCCCGAGCTCGGGGCCGGGCCGCCCGCCGAGCGCAGGACCGAACCGTGACCGCTCGGGCCGGCCGCACCGAGCTGTCGGCCCGGGGCGCCGGTTCCGGCCAGCCCCCTAGGCTCAGCCCGTTCGTGCAGTACGCGCTGCTGGCCGGGCCGCTGCTGTCGATGCTCGACTCGAGCGTCGTGAACGTGGCCGTCGAGCCGATCGCCCGGCAGCTGCACGCCAGCCTGGCCACGGTGCAGTGGACGGTCAGCGGCTACCTGCTCGCCCTCGGGGCCGGGCTGGCGGGCACCGCGTACCTGGCCCGCCGGTTCGGCACCCTGCCGGTGTACCGGACCAGCGTCATCGCGTTCACGATCGCCTCGGCGACGTGCGCGTTCGCCCCGGGCGGGGCTGCTCGCCGCCTTGTACGCGTCACAGGCCCGCGCGCACGGCCCGGTTCCCGCCCTGCACCTGGTGGGCCTCGTCCTGGCGGTGATCGCCCTGGCCGGGGCGCTCGCCGCCTGGGCGTTGCCCGCGTCCCGCAACACCGCCCTGGCGCGCGGCTAGCCAGCCGGAGGGCGCCCGCGGCCACACCGTACGCCCCTTTTGCCCTTTACGTCCGGGGTTGAGATGCTCACCTCAATCCGACAGCATCGTGGTCTTCGACCTCTGTCGTCCCGGCGTCCGCGGACGCCTCGAGCGGCAGGTAGTGCGGATGCCGGGCCAGGCGTTTCCGCCGGGCGTCCTGGGCGATGAGGCCGCCCACCTCGCCCAGCAGCGCTCGCCGGTCGCATCCGCCACGCACCAGCAGGCGGCCTGTCGCGGCCAGGATCCGCGGCGGCGTCAGCACCTTCGAGGGGGTAGAGCGGTGGTTGAACAGGTCGGTGAACGAGTCCTGCTTGCCCTGCTTCACCAAACGCCGGGCGATCTCCGGTAGCACCGCGGGCGCCAGGCCCGCCTTGCCGAGGTCGACGGCGAGCCAGTAGTGCTCGGCGGAGTCGTCGTCGCGCCAGCGCGCCCAGCGAGCGAGCGCCTCGTCCAGCGCGGACGGCGAACTGCTGATCGCGCCGAGGATCGCCGGCGCCAGGTTCTCGACTTGCCTGAGCGCGTCTTGGATGCCCTGGCCTGGAGCGGGGTCCTTGAAGTGGCCAGCGTCGCCGGCCAGGACCCACCCTGGTCCCGTCGCCTCGCGGAAGAACCCCTCCCAGCGGAGTATCCCGAAGAGCTTGCCGACCCGCCGTGCGCCCGATATCGCGTGAGCCACCGGCTCGCAGCGGCGGATGTACTCCAGGTAGCTTTCCTCGGGGTTCCGCCGGAACCCCGGCAGCTCGCTGAGCTCGGGTATCACGATGACCTGATACAGCCCGCTGTCCGCAGGCACCCCGCTCACGAAGTTGCCTGACCAGCGGTGGAAGACCAGGGTCGGCTCAGCCCCTGGATCCGCATCCTCGAAGAACGACCAGTAGAAGAACCGCTCGTTCGGAGTCAGGTTGTACTTGCGCGATCCCGCGAGCCTCGCGACGGTCGAGTTGCGACCGTCGGCGCCCACCACGAGCTTGGCCTTCAGCGCCTGGTCTGACCCGTTGCGGGCGACGCGTACGCCCGTCACCCGGCCGCCGTCCTTGACTAGCGCGGTCACCTTCGCGCCCATCCAGACCTCGGTTCCGGCCTGCGCGGCCGCATCGATCAGGATGGGGTCCAGCAGCAGCCGGCGTATCGACATGAACCCGCCGACATCTCCGGGCAGCTGCGGTCCCGGCCCTCGCAGGAAGAACCCCTCCTGCCGGACGTCGAGCTGGTTGATGATCGGTGCCCCTGTGGCCTTCAAGGCGCTCAGCACGCCAAGCCGGTTGAGGAAGGCGAGAGCCGACGTCTGGAACACGTGGGTCGACAGCGTATCTCGCGGGAACGTCGCCTGCTCCACCAGCGCGACAGATAGCCCTGCGCGTGCCAATAGCGTCGCAAGCGGCGAGCCGGCGCACCGCCCGCCCACCACGACAACGTCAAACTCCTTGTCCATGGCCCCTCCGATCTGTTCACCCCGTTGCGGGGGCGATGTTCTGGTTGAGGTGGAAGAGGTTGGCCGGGTCGTAGCGCCGCTTGACCTGCGCGAGCCGGTCGTACCCGGCGCCGTAGTTCTCGCGCACCCGCTGCTGGTCGTCTGCCGAGGCGAAGTTGACGTAGCCGCCCGGATCCGAGTGCGGAGCCAGCGCGGCGTAGTAGTCGCGCACCCACTGGATATTGGCCTCGTTGTCCGCCGCGTCCGGCCACATGCCGGCGATGACACAGGCGTAGGTAGCGTCGCGGTGGCCGAATGCCGTGGCGTCGGGCGCGACGTCATGGCAGGCCCCGTTGATCGGGTACAGGTGCACGCCGGTGCTGAGCGCCGGCACGCGCGGCCCGTACTCCAGGTGCGCAGCGATCGCCTCGTCGGTGAGATCCCTGACGAACACCGCCTTCCAGTAGTGCTGCAGCCCGCGGGGAAGGAGGCCGTCGAACATGGCGTTGAGCGCCGGGTAGGGCATCGGCCCGACCTGCTCGGCTACCGGCCGTGCGACATCGCGGAAGCGCTCGAGGACCCGGGCGCCCGCGTGGTGGTCGCCGGTCCAGCTGGACACCACGACGAGGAACGGCTCGCCCACGCGGTCCTCGGGAATGAACGGCAACGGCGGCGCCAGGTGCCAGGCGGGGAACCCGCCGAACTCGCGGGGGGCGTCGGCGATGAAGCCGCGGAAGTACCGCAGGACGTCAGCGGCGTCATCACGCTCGAAGGCCGTGATACCGCCGTAGATCTCGCCCACCGGGTGGAGGCGGAACTCGAACTCGGTGACCACGCCGAAGTTCCCGCCTCCGCCGCGCAGCGCCCAGAACAGGTCCGGGTGCTCGGTCTCGCTGGCGGTCGTGATCCGGCCGTCGGCCAGGACGACCTCGGCGGACAGCAAGTTGTCGCAGGACAGCCCGTGTGCCCGCGCCAGGTACCCGATCCCGCCGCCCAAGGTGAGGCCGGCGACGCCGGTGGTCGAGATGATGCCGCCCGTGGTCGCCAGCCCGTGGGCGGCCGTAGCGTCGTTCACTATGGCCCAGGTGGCCCCGCCCCCGACGCGCGCGGTCCGCCGCTCCGGGTCGACCAGCACCCGGTTCATCGGCGACAGGTCGGCCACGATGGCGCCGTCGCCGGTGCCGAATCCGGGGACGCTGTGCCCTCCGCCCCTGACGGCGAGGTCACGGCCGCTGTCACGGGCGTGGTCCACCACCGCCCGGACATCGCGCGTGTCCGCGCAGCGGACGATGACCGCCGGATGCCTGTCGATCATGAAGTTGTAGACGCGCCTGGCCTCCTGGTAGTCCGGGTCGCCGGGGGTGACCACCTGGCCGGTTATGTGGTCGGGCAGCGAGGTCATCGATGTCATGGTGTCCTCCGTATGGAGCGGGGCTGGCAGCGGGCAGCTGACTGCCTGAACACATTTGACGCTAAGGGCCGCAGTCCGGCCGGTCATGACCAGACTTGGCACTGGGTCTTTGGCGGGCTCCTAGCCAATTCTGGCTATCGACGATGCCGTCCACCGGCGTTAACGTGGGCAAATGGGGGTCTGGGATGCTCCGGCGCTTCCGGCCCGTGCCGCCGGGAGGGCGAAGCCGGTCTTCGTCGGGCGCGCCGCGGAGACGGCCGCGGCCGAGCAGGGCTGGGCCGCCGTCCGCTCCGGCGCGCGTGAGCTGATCTTCATCGGCGGCGAGCC
>Ga0187780_10001371_pt1 | contig 18407 bp, 13 predicted proteins | sample 1015_Q2_SP10_20__FD_132429 | JGI IMG/M metagenome (GOLD analysis project Ga0187780, IMG submission 132429) | Tropical peat soil microbial communities from peatlands in Department of Meta, Colombia - 1015_Q2_SP10_20_MG | ecosystem: Environmental > Terrestrial > Soil > Wetlands > Peat | place...
AAGGCGTTCTCTGAGGATCTGGCCCGCACGATGGACTACGTGATCACCGTGTGCGGCCACGCCGAGGAGCGGTGCCCGATCCTGCCGCCGAAGGTCAGGCGCCGCCACTGGCCTCTGAACGACCCGGCCCGTGCCGAGGGGTCTCCCGAGCGGGTGCGCGAGGCCTTCCGCCGGTCCCGGGATGAGATCGAACGCCTGGTCCGGCCCCTCCTCGCCGACCTCGCCCCTCTGGCCCCGTGAGACCGTACCCGGCCGAGTTCATCGGCACCTTCGGCCCGGTCCTTGCCGCCGCGGTCCACGCGACGGGGCGTCTCTCGGGGGCCCACCTGAATCCGGCCGTGTCCCTGGGTTCGCGCTCACCTGGCACTTCCCCCATCGGGATCTTCTCCCCCACTGGATCGCTCAACTTGCCGGGGCGGTGGCCGCCGGCGCCATGCTGTGCCTCCCGTTCGGGCCCGCGGCCTCCCTGGGCACCAGGCTGCCCCGCGGCCCGGCCTGGCAGTCCGTCGTGTTGGAGGGCCTGAGGGGCTCCTGCTTCGCCTAGCGGGCGGGGGCCGAAGAGCACCCAAGGCCCGCAGAGGCGCTTGGGGCCTCTCTCCTGATGCGCCCGATCCCCATCTGGAGCCATCGCCTCATGGCAGACCCGCATCTCTCGCCGAACCCCCCCGGCGGGGCCGGGACCCCCTCCGGCTCCGGGGAACATTGGGTCGGGTTTCCACGGGATGCGGAGGTTTTGCGCCCCCCGCCGGTTGGTAATGTCCCCCCTGCCGGTCTCTTGCCGTCGCACCGGAAAGTCCGGCCCGGGCCGCGCCCGGAAGGCCCGGGGCAGCGCCGACGCGCCGCCGGGGGCGGGATCGCTCCGGCAGAGCTGGGGGTGACATCCGTCAAGGCATCCCAGACCGTGAGCGAGGCGGCGCTGGCCGTACTTCGGAAGCACTTCGCCGCCTTCCTGGCCCACGAGGAGGGGACGCGGCGCGGGACGGACCCGGAGGAACTTCGCCAGATGCGTGTGGCCTCGCGCCGCGGGCGGGCCGCCATGGCCCTTTTCAAGGAGGGCCTGCCTCCGGGTGCCGGGCGGCTTCGCCAGGAGTTGACCTGGATCGGCACCGTGCTCGGCCGCGCGCGCGATGTGGACGTACAGATCGAGCAGTTGCAGGCCTGGCTGGCCGCGGCGGACCGGCGAGAGCGCGAAATCTATCGGCCCCTGCTCGCCATCCTCCAGGACCAGCGGGCACAGGCCCGGGCTCCCATGCTCCGCGCGCTGGACTCGCCGCGGTACCGCCGGTTCGTTGCCGCCTACGAGGCCTTCGTGCGCCGGGCTCCCGGCCGCCGCCCCCCGGCCGCCCGGCGGCCCGTCCTGGCGGCGGCCCCGGACCTGATCGGCCACCGCCTCCGCGCCGTCCGGAAGGCAGGAGACGGGCTCGGGCCTTCCGCCCCCCCGGCGAAGCTCCACGCGCTGCGCATCAAGTGCAGGCGGCTGCGGTACGCGGTGGAATCCTTCGCCGATCTCTACGGCGATCCGGCCTCGGCCTTCGCCAAGCGGTTGGCCCGCCTCCAGAACCTTCTCGGCCTGCACCAGGACGGCCACGTGGCGATGGCGAGGCTCCGGCGCCTGTGCGAGAGCCAGGGCCGCCGCCTGCCCCCGCGCACGCTCTTCGCCATGGGCCGGGCCGCGCAGCGGTACGCGCAACAGGCCGCGGGTGCGCGAACGGCCTTCCCGCAGGCCTACCGGCGCATCACCGGCAAGCGGTGGAAGCGCCTGCGGGATGCCATGGAGCGGCGGCGCCCGCCCGCCGCCTCGAGCCGCCGCTGAGCGGCCCGGGCGCTTGCCCGCGCCGCCCCGGTTCCCGCCCCATCCTACCTTAGCCCTGTTCTTCCGGTATTTGCCGCCGGGAATGCTCCGGCCGCCGACCTCGCAGGATACTGAAAAACCCGCCTTTGCGCAGGGTGCCTGGACTCGCCAGGGGCGGGCAAGAAGGTGCAGACGGAAGGCGGCGCGGCGTTGCGGAATGCAGATTGCGGAATGAGGGGGCCGTACGTCGCAGTCCACCCGCTGCCGGCGAGGCAGCGGGGTAGAGAAGCTGGACCCGTTTCGGCGCCCTGCTAGGTTCGGCGGCCGCGGAGTGCTCTCCGCCGGGCTCGCCTGCCTTCGTGCTTTTCCCCGGCACCCTGCACGACTAGCCGGCGTCCGAACGCATGCTCGAACCGGTCCGCCAGCCGGCGGGGCGACCAAGTGCCGAGCGCCGAGGCCCCGAGGACGACCTCCTCGCCCCGAATACGACAGTGGATGGATGCAGGGGCGCGGCCCACCCACCGCTGCGCGATCTCATCCGCCAGGGCGAGAATCGTGGCGGCCCGCTCGATGGGCTCCTGGTCCTCCGCCCGCACCAGGGGCCTGAAAACCTTCCAGCTCATCTTCCCGTCGGCCACCTGCCACACGAGCGCGGAGAGCACCGCGATCCCCCGATGGGAGAAGCCCGCCAGGTCCGCGGCCTTGAGGATCATGGCGGTATGCTCGTACCGCTTGAAATGGTCCACGCTCTGCCCGATATCGAGGGCCAGGGCGGCGTAGTCCATCATCTCCCGCATCTCGGCCGTCGCCCGCGGCTCCAGCGCCCCCAGGAGCCGCGCCGCGATGCCTGCGCGGCGGGCCGCGGCCTTCGAGTCCCAGGTACCGAAGCGGCGGGCCAGCGCCAGGATCGAGGCCCGGCGGACCACCGTCGCCGGGCGGGCGGCGTGCGCCGCCGCGCCGAAGGCGAGCCCCTCGCGCAGCCCCTGCCCGGCCACTACGATCTCGTCCGCCCCCACCATTTCCATGACGGTTTCCACGATCAGGGCCCCGCCCACGATGGAATCCGCGCGATCGGGGTTCAGGCCGGGCAGCGTCTCGCGCTTCGCCCGGCGGCGGGAGGCGATCAGCGCCGTCACGTCCTCCATCCGGCCATAGCTCAGCGTGTACCCGTGAAGGCGGGGGATGGGATAGTCGCGCCGGCGGCGATCCAGCTTGGCGAGATTGCGGATGGTACCCCCCGTCCCGATGAGGCGCTCGTCCGCAGCCAGGCGGCGCACGCCGGCCCGTTTCAGGGCGACCCGCACGGCCTTCTTGAGCCGCCGGATCTCCTTCTGCGTGGGGGGGTCGTGATCGAGGAAGCGGTCGCTCAGGCGCAGGGCCCCCAGCGGGAAGCTCCAGGTGCGCCGCGGGCAGCGGTTCCGGAAATGGGAGATCTGCAGGCTCCCCCCGCCCAGATCGAGCACGAGGCCGTGCTCGATGGGCAACCCGCGGACGGCGCCCACGAAGGCGCACTGAGCCTCGCGGGAGCCATCGATCACCTGAAGGTTGAGGCCCAGCTCCCGCCGCGCGCGCCCCACCAGGTCGTGGCCGTTGGCCGCCTCGCGCACGGCCGATGTGGCGACGGCCATGACGCGCCCCGCCCGAGCCCCGTGGGCCACCGCCTGGAAGTCCCGGAGGACCCGCAGGGTGCGATCGATGGCCGCCATACCGAGATGCTGCTTGGTCCGCACGTTCCGCACCAGCCGGAGGGGCGCCTGGGCGTCGGCGAGCGTCTCCAGGTGGCCCCCGGGCGTCAGGCGGACCACGATCACCCGGCCCGTGTTGGAGCCGATATCGATCACCGCCAGGGGCTGGCGTGCGGGACCTCCGAGGGAAACCGTGCGGTCGGACGGCCTCACGGTCGTCCCCCACATCCCCGGGCCCCCCGCCGCACCTGCCGGCCACGGCCCGGAAGGTCCGGGAGGAGTGGGCCGGCCGAGGCCGGGGGATCTCCCGGCGCGGCACCTTGCGATGGGTCTGGCGCGGGGCGAGGCAAACCTGGGGGGCGGGGGAATGGCGCGCCGGGAGGAGTTGCGTGCGGGCGGGGATGCCACGTCCGAGACGCGTGCCCGAGGAACGTGGAGACTGCGCCTCGATAGTCCGCGCATCCGTCGGGCATGCGCTCTCGTAGCACGCAATACATGGCCTGTCAATGAGCGAATTGCGGTATCCGATCAAAAAAAATGACCGGGCGGTGACCATCGGGTCCACGGTGGCGAGGTTCGTGGCCGGCAAGACGCCCTGCGCGTCGCACGCCCGCATGAGGGCCTGAATGTCCGGGCCGTACGTCTGGGCCGTCAACGGATCCAGGAAGAAGACCGCCGCGTTGATCTCGCTCGAGGCGACGCGCCCCTCGAATCCCAGGCGAGGCGATACACCGCCGGGCCGAACCTTGATGGCGGCAAGTATACGCGCCCCCCGTTACATTCCGCTGACGGACCGCCGGAAATTGTTCCGTTAACAGGAACTTACCGTACGTCACAGAGACGTAACACGCTTGTCATCTTCCCGTCATATTCCTATGGTATCCGTTCTCTGGATCCAACATGCTTTGGTTCCCTCCCCCAATCCGCACGGCGTCCCGCCGGGCCGTCGAGTCCCAATCCACACAAGCCCGTGCCCCAAAGCCAGGACATTGCAAAAGAAGAGGTCTGTATGGATCACAACGGCTCCGTCCATAAGAGAGGCCAGCGGGCGGGATCGCCCATGGCCACCCGAGACCTCACCCAGGGCGTCTCGCCGGCGCCCCGCGTGGTCCTCCTGCTGGACCTGGACTCAAGCGCCATCCGCGTGTCCCAGGCCCGGATCGTGCCCGGGGTCGCCTTCCACGTGGACCGCGAGAAGCCCATCCAGGCCCGCCCGGCCAACGGCCGCCCGGACCTCCCGGCCTCGGCCGTACGGGACACCATCAAAGCCGTGCGTGCCTTCCTGCAGGACCTGCGCGCCGAGGGCGATGTGCCCGTGCTGGTCGTTGCCTCCGCTGCGGTGCGTGGCGCGGCCGGCGCGGCCCACCTGCTGGAGCTGCTCAGGCGGGAGGAGGGGGTGGAGGTGCGCATCGTGAACGGGGGCGAGGAGGGGCGCCTGGGGGCCATCGCGGCCTGCGGAAGCCTGCCCGACCTGCAGGCGCTGGTCGCCGACCTGGGCGACACCAGCCTCCAACTCACCAGCCTTCAGGAACGCGAGATCCGCACCGTCGCCCAGGTCTCCGTGGGGGCCGTGCGGACGAGCCATCGTTTCCTCAAACACGACCCGCCCACGCCCGCCGAGGTGCGGGCCCTCCGGCGGGAGGTCCGGCAGCGAGTGCGGGACGCGATGCCGGGCCTGGGTGGAGGCACGGGCGTGGTGGGACTCGGCGGGCACGTGCAGGCCCTGGGGCGGTTGCATCTCCGGGGCATTTGGGACCGCCGCGTGTGTCTCCACGGCCTGCGCCTGCAACTCACCGACGTGGCCGCGATCCGCGAACGCGTGGAAGGCCTCCTGTCGCCGCCACGGGGAAAACTCAACGGCCAGGCGGCCCGGAGGGGGAAGACGCTGCTGGCCGCCGCGGTGGTGTTCGAAGAGCTCATGGCCCTCGGCGGGTGCCCGGCGCTGAGGGTGTGCGTCCGCGGCGCGGGGTACGGTTTCCTGATCGCCGAGACCTTCGGAGGGGCGCCGCGCCCATGAACGAGGGCGGGTTCATCAACCGCGAGCTGTCCTGGCTCCAGTTCAACCGGCGGGTGCTGGAGGAGGCCGAGGATCCCAGCGTACCCCTCCTGGAGCGCGTGAAGTTCCTGGCCATCGTGAGCGATAACCTGGACGAGTTCTTCATGGTGCGGGTGGCCGGCATCAAGCGGGAGATCCGCGCCGGGGACCAGAAGACGGGCCCGGACGGGCTCACCCCCGCCCAGACCATGGCCGCCATCTCGGAGCGGGTCCACGCCATGGTCCAGGAACAACATCGTTGCTTCCTGGACCAGTTCCAGCCCCTGCTGGCGGCCGAGGGGATCCGTCTGGTCTCCCCCAAGGACCTCACCCCCGAACAGGAAGGGTATCTCGAGGGATACTTCCGCCGGATCCTGCTCCCGGTGGTCACGCCCCTGGCCATCGACCCGGGGCATCCCTTTCCGCACCTGAACAATCGGTCGCTGGTCCTGGCCGTCTCCCTCCGGGTCTCCGGCACGTCCGCGCTGCCGCATACCAGCCTCTCGCTCATCCACATCCCCACGTCCGTGGTGCCGCGATTCGTCCTGCTGCCGGACCCGGCAGGCCAGTATGCCTTCATGCTGCTGGAAGATGTGATCCGCCTGCACCTCCCGCATCTCTACCACGGGTACGAGATCCAGGCCTGCCACGCCATCCGGGTGACCCGCGACGCGGAGCTGGAGCTGCCGCGCACGCGCACCCAGGACCTGCTCACGGTCATCGAGGAGAGCCTGCGGGAGCGCCGCCTGGGCGATGCGGTGCGGCTGCAGTACGAGCGCGACCTGCCCCCGGACGTGCTGACCCCGCTGGTGGAGGAGCTCGAGCTGCAGCCGGAGGACCTGTATCCCGAGGAGGGCGGCATCGCCTTCTCGGACCTCTTCCAACTGTACGACGCGGTGGATATCCCCCGGCTCAAGGACCGCCCCCTCGTCCCGCGCCCCGTGCCGGCCTTCGACCGGGCGCCGGACATCTGGACGGCCATCCGTGGGGGCGACATCCTGGTGTACCACCCGTATCACACCTTCGATGTGGTGACCCGCTTCGTGCACGAGGCCGCGGTGGACCCCAAGGTGCTGGCCATCAAGATGACCCTGTATCGCGTGAGCCCCGCCTCGGCCATCGCCCAGGCCCTGACCCTGGCCGTGGAGAAGGGCAAGGAGGTGGCGGTCCTCGTCGAGCTCCAGGCGCGGTTCGACGAAGAGAACAACATCCGGTGGGCGCGGGCGCTGGAGGAGGTGGGGGCCCACGTGGTGTACGGCCTCATGGGATACAAGACCCACTGCAAGGCCTGCCTGGTGGTGCGCCAGGACGCGGACGGCATCCGCCAGTACTGCCACCTGGCCACGGGCAACTACAACGTGCGCACCGCGGGGACCTACGCGGACATGGGCCTCTTCACCTGTCGGGAGTCTTACGGCGAGGATGTGGCCCAGCTCTTCAACCTGCTGACGGGATACGCCCGCCCCCAGGCCTTCAACCACCTCATCGTGGCGCCCACCGACCTGCGCGACGGGATGATCCGGCGCATCCGCCGGGAGGCGGACCACGCCCGGGCCGGCCGGCAGGCCCGCCTCGTCGCCAAGCTCAACCACCTGGTGGACCGGCAGCTCGTGGAGGAGCTGTATGAGGCCAGCCGGGCGGGCGTCCAGATCGACCTGATCGTCCGCGGCATCTGCTGCCTGCGCCCGGGGGTGCCCGGCCTCTCGGACCGCATCCGGGTGATCTCCATCATCGACCGGTTCCTGGAGCACGCGCGGATTTTCTATTTCGACAACGACGGGGCCCCGGAGTACTTCCTGGCCTCGGCCGACTGGATGGAGCGCAACCTGGATCGCCGCGTGGAGATGGCCTTCCCCATCCTCGATGCGCAGCTCCAGGACCAGCTCCACGACTTCCTGGAGGTCCAACTGGCGGACGACGTGAAGGGTCGGGTCCTGCAGCCCGATGGAATGTCCCGGCGGCTCCGCCCGGCCCACGGAGGGGCCGTGCGCTCCCAGGAACGACTGTACGAGTTGATCGGCGCGCTGAGCGCCGGCGGCCAGCCGGTGCCGACGGGGTGACGGGCGCGCTCACCCCTTCTTCCAGGCCGCCCAATCGGCCGTGGTCGCCTCCACCATGATGTTCGCGGCCTCATGCAGCCAGCCCCGCGGCCGGCGTCCCAGGTCTCTTCGTACGTTCCCGAGGGCCTCCCGGCTGCCGAGGTGCACGTTGGCCGTCTCCCACCCCATGGCGTGGAGCAGGCGCCATTCGTCGCGCTCCTTGGGCAGGGCCTGGAGTGGGATCCGGCTGCAGTCGGGGGCGAGGCGCCGCAGGATCCAGGGCCCCCGAACCTGGACGAACGGATCGCGGCAGCGCACCGATCGTTCCAGCAGGGTGACGTAGGAGTTCGCCGCGGCCCCACGGGCGGGGCGGGCCCACGTGCAGGCGGAGGGCACGAAGGCCTTCGCCTCCCGCGCCACCAGCCCCCCGTGCCATTCGGCGATGGCCACCAGGCGCTGGCGCCCCAGGCTTCCCACGCCGGCCTGCCGCTGCACGATCCGGCAGGGGAGACCCCGTGCCGGCATCAGCCGGTCGAGCGCGCCGCGCGCGCCGGCCGGGACGCCGCGGGCCACGGTGCGCATGGCGCGGAGCTTCTCCCAGAAGTGAACGGGGTCGCGGAGTTCGCCCAGCGCCAGGCGCCGCAGCCAGCCGTGCTCCTCCGCCAGGACGAACGGGCGGCCGCCGCCGGCCAGGCCCTCCGAGTAGCCGGCGAGGATGGCCTCGCAGGCGTCCCGCGGCCGGATGGCGAGATCCTCCTCGGCACTGGCCAGGTGGGCGCTGGCCGCCAGGCGGATCAGGTCGTTCGTGTAGGATAGCGGGTATGCCTCGTCGAAATCGTTGATCCCCCACACCAGGCGGCCCTCGACGTCCCGCCAGGTCCCGAAGTTTTCGACGTGGAGATCGCCCACGGCCACAACCGCGGGCGCGGCCGCGGCCGCCGGGCAGCGGTCTTGCCAGATCTGGGCCCAGCGGTAGAACGTGCCCCGCAGGAACGCGAACCGGCTCTCCCGCATGAGGCGGTGCTTCAGGGCGAGGTCGCGGGGTACGAGGGCGATGCGCCCGCCGAGCCAGGCCTCGAAGTGTTTGGTGGCCTTGTGGATGCTCATGGGGTGTCCCTCCTGGGGCGCCGGGGCGGAATTCCCAATTTGCCAATTTCCAGTTGCCAATGGTGCTCGGTGTTGAGAGTATCCTGTGGCAAACCATTGGCCGCAGCGGTTGGGCAATTGGCCATTGGTAATTAGCCATCGGACATGCCCGGATCCTTCGCGAGGGTGATCGCGAGGAATCCGGGCTAGAGGTGGCCGAGGCGGGTCAAGGGCCACAGGTGCCCTGCCCCCGGCACCTGCCCCCGGCGCCGTTGCCGCGCAGTGCCCTATATTATAAGTTAGGCTCTCGGGCATCCGGGCGGGCCGGGCGGGGCCACAGGCAGCAACATTAGCACGATGCCGAAAAACCCGCACTTCTGCAGGCTGCTCAAAAAAGCCCAGGTGCAAGGCGGCGCGCAGATTCCGCATTCCGCAATCCACAATCCGCAATGGGCCGGAGACCCCCCATGATAGCCCTCGCCGCCCAGCGTGAAAACAACGGCCAGCCGGGCCGGCCGTCCTGGGATCCCAAGGACGTGGAGAGCCTCCTCACCCACCTGCACCGCATCCGGGCGGACATGCTCGAACTGGAACGGAAGCGGACCGCCCAGATCGAGGCGATGCAGCCGATCCATCGGGAGAGCACCCGGAACCTGCTCCACTACCTGGCGCTCCGGCGCCACGATATCCGCAGCCTCCAGGAACGGCTGGCCGAAATGGGCCTGTCCTCGCTCGGCCGGAGCGAATCCCACGTCCTGGCCAACCTCGACGCGGTCCTGGCGGTCCTGGGCCACCTGGCCGGCGTCCCCCCGGCCGGGAATGCGCCCGGCGGCCCCGCCCTCACGTTCGTGGAGGGCAAGCAACTCCTCCAGGCCCACACCGAGGCGCTCCTCGGATCGAACCCCCCGGGGCGCACCGTGCGGATCATGGTCACCATGCCCACCGAGGCGGCCGAGGACGGCGCCCTGGTCCGGGAACTGGTGGCCCGCGGCATGGATGTGATGCGGATCAACTGCGCCCATGATGACGTCGAGGCATGGGCCGCAATGGTCCACCACCTCCAGCGCGCCCGGCGGAAGGTGAGGCGCAACTGCCGCGTGCTCATGGACCTGGGCGGGCCCAAGCTTCGCACGGGCCCCATGGAGCCGGGCCCCCGGGTCCTGCGGTGGCGGCCAAGGCGCGATGTGTGCGGCCGGGTCACCACTCCCGCCCAGGTCTGGTTCTACCCGGTGGGCCGGCAGGACCTTTTGCCGGCCGGGGTGGGCGCGGCGGTGCCCGTCCCCGAGCCCTGGCTGATCCGCCTGCGCCCGGGCGACCGCGTCGAGCTCGTGGACCTGCGGGGCAGCCGGCGGCGGGTACAGGTCACGGAGCGCCGCGAGGTGTGCCGCATCGGCGAGGCCGCCCAGACGGCCTACGTGGGGCCCGGCACGGTCCTGCACGCCCGCGGCGTGCGCGGCCGCACGGAGCGGAAATTTTCGGCGGAGGCCCGGGTGGGCGATCTGCCGCCGGTGCCCCAGGCGCTCCTCCTCAAACCCGGCGACACCCTGCTGCTCACCCGCTCGCTGGCGCCGGGGGTCACGGCGGTGCGGGACGCCGCCGGACGGGTCCTCGAGCCGGCCCGCATCGGGTGTACCCTGCCCGAGGTCTTCGCCCAGGTGCGGCCGAACGAACGCATCTGGTTCGACGACGGGAAGCTGGGCGGCCTGGTGACCGGCGTCGAGGAAGACCTCCTGCGCGTCCAGATCACGCAGACCGCCGACGCGGGCACCCGGCTCGGGCCCGACAAGGGGATCAACCTTCCCGACAGCCAGCTCTCCATCCCATCCCTGACCCCCAAGGACATCGAGGACCTCCCCTTCATCGCAGGGCATGCGGACCTGGTGGGCTTCTCCTTCGTCCGGCGCCCGGAGGACATCCGCGAGCTGGAGGCGCGCCTGGCCCAGATCCCCCACAAGGACCTGGGGCTCGTCCTCAAGATCGAAACCCGCCCGGGGTTCGAGCAGCTCCCGAACCTGCTCCTGGCGGCCCTGGCCCAGCGCCCCGTGGGGGTCATGATCGCGCGGGGAGACCTGGCCGTGGAATGTGGCTACGAGCGGCTGGCCGAGGTGCAGGAGGAGATCCTCTGGATCTGCGAGGCGGCGCACGTCCCCGTCATCTGGGCCACCGAGGTGCTCGAGAACCTGTCCAAGCGGGGGACTCCCACCCGCGCGGAGATCACGGACGCGGCCATGGCCCAGCGGGCCGAATGCGTGATGCTCGGCAAGGGCCCCCACGTGGCCGAGGCCGTCCGGGCCCTGGACGACATCCTCGTCCGCATGCAGGCGCACCAGCGGAAGAAGAGCCCGCGCCTCCGCCCGCTGCGGCTCTCCGAGATGGCGCCCTGACGGGGCCCCGAAGGCGCCGCCACGGCCGCCCGCTCGGTCATCCGGGTGGGCGGCCACCCTGCCGGACCGCACGCGGCCCCCGCCCGGCGTCCTCCGGTGGAACGGGCGACCGCCCGATCGCCGGCGCCCCCCTGCCCTCCCCCGGGCCTCGCGCGGCCGTATCCCCCGCCGGGGGGATCCTCCTCACTGCACGAATTCATCCGCCCGTCACGCGGAATTCATCTCCTCGTAATATTTTTGGGCCATCCTTCCGCCGCGCGCTCTCCCGCGCCCTCCCAGGAGAGGAGCACCCTGTGCAGGACTGTCTTTCCAAGGGTCGTTTCCGCCAAATCCTGCGGTCAAGCACTGGCAGGGGCCTGAAGCGGGGGCGTGCGGATGCAGACACGCGCCAGGATGGTGTGGCCATGACGGGGCAGACAGGCTGGACCGATGAAAAGGTGATCGAGCGTGCGGAGTTCGTCGGCCGGACCATGAAGGAACTCTCCCGGCTCCTGCGCACCGGTGGAGGAAACCCCGAGCTTTCCGAGCAGATCGCGCAGGCCTGGGGGGCTTTAGAGAGCATCCGGATCGCCCTCTGGCAGCGGGAGCTGGGACGCGCGGCCACTCGCCCCACGCCCGGCCCCGGTGCCTCAAACGGGGCCCAGGAGCATCCGCGCTAGGGGCCCTCGCCCATGGCTGGGCGAGGCCTGCCCCTCCCGGCCGCCACCAGCGCAGGCAACGCATCTGGCAGGCTGCTGAAAAACTCGCGTTTCCGCAGACTGCTCAAAAAGGTCCAGATGCAAGGCGGCGCGCGCGGCGCGGGCTACCCACGCGAGTGGGTCGGAGGCGTACTTCGGCCGTACGCCGCAGCGGCCCCCCCATTCCGCAATCCGCATCCCGCAATCCGCAATGCACGGGAGGTCCCACGATGAAGCGGCCCATGAGGAAAATTCTCGGTGCCATAGCCATCGTCCTCGCCGCCCTCATCGTGCCGCGGCCCGGCGGCGCGGCGACCCCCGGCGGCGGGGAACTCCCCCGGCTGGTGGCCGTGATCACCATCGACGGCCTGCCCTACGAACAGATCCTCCGGTTCAGCGACCAATTTGGCGAGGGGGGATTCAAGCGGCTGATGGCCCAGGGGGCGTGGTTCGCCAACGCCCACTACGGGCACAGCATGACCGAGACCGCCGTGGGCCATGCCACCATCCTCTCCGGGGCGCATCCCTATCGGCACGGCTTGGTGGGCAATGAGTGGTTCGACCGGGCGACCAGGCAGCAGGTGTACTGCGTCGAGGATCCGGACAGCCGATTCCTGGGGGAGGCGACGAAGGAACACGCGGGGACGTCCCCGAAGAACCTCCGGGTCACCACCGTGGGGGACGAGCTCCGCCTGGCGTCCGGATTCCAAGCCAAGGTGCTCTCGCTCTCCGTCAAGGACCGCGGGGCCATGCTCACCGGAGGGAAGCTGGGCACCTCGTACTGGTACAGCGGCAGCACCGGCCGCTTCGTCACCAGCACCTACTACATGGAGGCGTACCCGGACTGGTGGAAGGAATTCCACGCCGGCAAGCCTCAAGATGCCTGGTTCGGGAAGCGCTGGGAGCTCCTCTTGCCCGCGGCGGCGTACGCCCGCTCGGCCGCCGACGACCGCCCCTATCACACGGACTACAAGGGCCTGGGCAGGCGGTTCCCCCACCCGTTGACGGGGGGCCTTGGCGCGCCCGGGCCCGATTACTATGCCGCCCTCGCCTGGACGCCTTTCGGCGACGAGTACCTGCTGGCGTTCACCAAGGCGGCGGTCCAGGGGGAGAACCTGGGGAAGAATCCGGCCGGCGTGCCCGATCTGCTGGCGGTGAGCTTCTCGGCCCACGACTACGTGAATCACCTGTTCGGGCCCGAGAGCCGGCAATCGCAGGACCATCTCGTTCGGCTCGACCGCATGGTCGCCGATCTGCTGGCGTTCTTGGAAGGATGGGTTGGGGCGGACAAGACCCTGGTCGTGCTGACGGCGGACCACGGCTTCACCAACACCCCCGAATATTGTGCTACGGATATGAGGATGGATGGCGGCCGGATCGACCCCGACAAGATGCTGGATGACCTGAACGCTCACCTTTCAGGGAAGTTCGGCGCCGGCAGATACGCCATCTACTGGCGGCGTCCCACCATTTATCTAGACTACGATGTGATCGACGGGAAGAATCTCGGCCGTGCCGAGGTCGAGAATGTCGCCGCAGAATTTCTCGCCCGCTATCCCGGACTCCACTCTGTGTTCACGCGGACCCAGTTGATCCTGGGCCAAGTTCCACCCACGCGGTTCGGCCAGATGGCGGCTCGGACCTGGAACCGCGCCATAAGCGGTGACCTGCTGCTGATCCCGAAGAACTGCTGGTACCTGGCAGCCGCGCCTCGCGAGTATGCCGCCACGCACGGGGGCCCCTGGACGCACGACACCAACGTCCCCCTCATGTTCATGGGCCCCAAGTGGATCACGCCCGGCGGGCATGATGAGATGGTTGAAATCGTGGACATCGCCCCCACCCTGGCACGCCTCCTCAATGTGCGCCCGCCCGATGGCAGCGAGGGCAGCGTGCTCCGCGGGATCCTGGGCGCCCGGGCGGCCCCACGGAAGTAGGGGCGTGCGCCTCGAGGCCAGTTGAGATGTTGCGCCCCATTCCGGAGAGGCTGGCCATCGAGGTGACGGCCGCGGCCGTGCGCGCCGTACGCCTGAGGGGCATTGGGCCGGCCCGCCGGGTGCGGGCCTACGCCGAGCGGCCCCTGCCCCCGGGCCTCCTCGTGCCGTCGGGTACGGCGCCCAACGTGCTGGACGAGGGGGGATTCGCCCGCCTCCTGGCAGAAGTTGTGGGCCCGGCGCCACCCCGGCGCGCCCGCCTGGTGCTTCCCGATCGGTCCGTGCGCCTGCACGTGTTCCCCATGGACGCGCTCCCGCGGGGAGTTCCCGACCTGCGCGGGTTTCTTCTGTGGCGGCTGGAGGACGCGTTGCCGTACCCGCCGCGCGACGCCCGCCTGGCGTTTCTGGGGGCGCCCAACGGGTCCCCCAATCGGCAGCTGGCCATCGCGGTGGTGGCCCGCGAGCAGGTCCTCGCCCAGTACGAGCGCCTGCTCCGGGGTCTCGGCCTCGGCGTCGCCCACATGGCGCCGGCATCGTGCCATCTCTTCAACCTCTGCGCGGCCCGCGGCGACACCGCCGGAAACGCCGTGGAGGGCCTCTTGGCGCTGGGGCCGGATGCGGCCACCGTCATGCTCGCCCACCGAGGCATCCCCCACTACGCGCGGACCTTCCTGAGGCCGGAAGCCCACGCCACGGTCCCCGCCACGGAATCGGCTTCGGAAGCTTCGCCCCCCGAGGCTCCTTCGCAGGTCCAGGGGACCGTCAAGGCATTGGCCGAAGAGGTGCTGCGGAGCTTCGCGCACGCAGCGGAAACCGAAGACTTGCCGGCGCCCACGCACCTCGCCCTGGCCGGGGAGCTGAGTCCCCACCCAGGCCTGGCGCACGCCCTTCAGGACATCCTAGGGATTCCCTGCGGCGTCGTTCACCCGCCCGTCAATCGGAGCCGGCAGGGCCCGCCATTGCCCGCCGAGGCGTGCGCGCTCCTCGCGGCGGCTTCCGCCCGCCTCTAGCAGGCTGCTGAAAAAGGCCCATCTGCGGCGTTGGCGTGCTCGCGCACTCCCTGCGGCGTACCCGGAGTACGCCTCAGTCGGCGCTTCGCTCGCCGCCTTGCACCTGGGCCTTTTTGAGCAGCCTGTGGGACACGGGTTCCTGGCCAGCCTGCCGGGGCAGGCTGCTGAAAAGGCCCGAGGTCTGTCCCCGCTGCCCTGCGGCAGCGGGCCGTGTCTGGGCGCGCTCGGGCGCTCGCTGCGGCGCATCGGCCGGCCCGATCCGCATTCCGCAATCCGCAATGGCGGGCGCCGCCTTGCACCTGGGCCTTTTTGAGCAGCCTGCGGAACATGGGTGCTTGGAGAGCCTGTTAGGTTGTGCGATCTGCGGGGTCGGATGGCGGGTCGGGCTTGTTATGGGATCACGTCCTGGTCCCAGTGCTCGGCGGCGGGTGGCACCTTTCCCTCCAAGAGCGACACAAACGCCAGCACTGCCCTGCGGGCATCCCCCAGCGGGTAATAGAACGCATCCCAATTCTCGCTGTCTTCACCATCGTGGTTCGCAATCACATACTCGAAGTGATGGGCCTCCTTCAGCTCGCGATACGCGCTCGAAGCCCGTCTCTCAATGTTCTCAAGGTCCTTGAGCGAGAGGTCGGCCTTCTGCCGTCGCGCCCGGCGCAGGAGTTTCCGCCGCATGACATCGGTGACGAGGTCGGGGAGAGACCGATTGCGACCCGGTGCCTTCAGGAAGGCAATCTCTTCTCCGCAGAGCGGCGACAGGAACACACTCAACTTACTGACCTTGGCCAGGCGTGGATGCGTCTGCAGCGTGCGCCCCACAAAGGGATTTCCTTCGAAGAACACGTCACCCCTACTCAGCAGCCCTGAGAGGTCCCCCAGGTCCAGGGCCTGCAGATCGCCTCGCACCTCTATGACCACGAATCCCTCGTTTGCCTTGAGGGCATCGACCTCCTCACGGGTACGGAAATGGTAGTCCTTGCCGTCCTCCTCGCCGGGGCGTGCGGCGCGGCTGTTGTAGAGCACGAGGGGCTGCAGGGCGTTCCGGAGGTCCGGATGGAATCTGGCCAGGGCGCTTCGCAGCGGGCTTTTCCCGACGCACGAGGGACCGGAGAGGATCACGAGCCGTCCTGGCGGCGCGTTCGTCACGGGCTCGCCCTCCACCCGCCTCATGAGGGCGGGCAAGCCTCGGGCTCGCCGGCCGCCGACCCCCGGACGAGCTCGGCGAGGCGGGCCCGCACGACCCGCTCCCGGGGCGAGCCGGCGACCTTGACCTCGTCCTCCGCCCACGCCGTGGCGCGCGGCCCCTGGCCCTCGGGTTCCAGCGTGGCGGTGAACCGGGCCGTGGCAAGATCCCACCGGACCCGGATGGCCCCTACGGGGACCTTCCGTCCGCCGATCACGCGCTGCGCGAGCCGGGCGATCTCGCGCTCCAGGCTCCGGTGGTGGCACGGAAACTTCATGGACTGGCCCTTCTGACAGACGGGGCACAGATACCATATGTCCATCGCTGTCCCTCCACTGGAACGGCGGCCGCCGCCGCCCCCCTACCGGAAAAGAGTGGGGATGGTGTGGATCACCTCGCGGTGAGGGCTGGGGTCCGGAGACCGCAGGCGGGAGCCTGCCTGCCCAGAGCGGCTGGGCAGCCCCCGGCACCGGGGGTATTATATACTCCCGAATCCTTGCCGACGGTGTCAAGCGGTTCCAGCAAAGCGTTCCTCACCGTGGATCATCATCAGGGAGGTGTGGTCCCGAAGCCACATATGCGGGATGCGGGTCCCAGGCGGGCCACCTCGGCCTCGGCGTCCGCCGGATGCCTCTATGCTTTCCCAAGGTGTCGCCCCCATGCTATACATCTGAGTATGCGTGCCTCCTTGATTTCCCTCGTCATCTGCGAGACCGCCAACGCGAAAGCGGGCTCGGCGGACCCTGCCCAACCCCCGACGAGGAGCGCCCCGCACTACTTCGAGGCCACCGTCCCGGCGCAACTCATCGTCAGTCGCGCTACGGTGCCCTTCAGGGGCGGCGAGGCGACGCTCACCTTGAAGACCTATCCGCCGGACATCCTGCTGGCCGAGGTCCGCTGTGACCTCCTGGATGCCTTCGGGGAGGAGGTGGTCGCCCTCAAGGAAGAGGCCATCGCGCGATGCTATCAGGCGCTACGGGAGAACGGGGGAAAGAACGTCGAGCAGTTCAGCGAAGAGTACTCCTTCTACGGGGTTGCCGCATATGGCGGTGACCCGGAACAATTCTTCACTCACAAGGACAGGATCGCGGCCCTCCTGAAGTCCGAGACCCTGGTGTTGGATCAACGGGAGATCGAGTACACGCTCGCCTCCCAGATCAAGTATGCGAAGAATGACCTCGTGATCGTGGAATGGGACGGCGCCTTTCTTTTCGATCCGGATGGCGATTTCGAATCGGTCATCGAACTCCTCGAGCTGGCGAACCTTCAACTGCTCCGCTATCGCCTCTTGGACCGCCAGCTCGACGAGCGTTTGCACGAGGTGGCCCGGCTCATCGAGCAGGCCCCCGTCAAGACGAGGTTCTTCTTCCGGGCCGCCGAGGTGAGCCGGGCCCTGCGGCAGGTCATGCTGGTCCGCTCCACCTCGATTGCGGACTTTCAGGCCATCGAGCGGGAGATCAAGCTCATCGGGGATTGGTACTGGGCGCGCCTCTACGAGCTGGTGGCGCGGAAGTTCAAGCTCGACGAATGGCGCCGCGTCCTCAAGGAAAAGCTGGAGGCCATCGAGGACGTCTATGGCATCGCCTCGGAGAATTTCACGGTCTCCTGGGAGCGCCGGGGCCATATCATCGAAATGATCGGATGGTATGTGCTGCTCATCGGCTGGGGGGTCCTGCTGGGGCTCGATGTATACTTCTCTCGGCGTTAGCCGAGGGCCGATGAGGCCGGCGAGACGCCGGCGCCCGAGCCCTCTTGTTATGAACTGGGCGGCAGGCCGGGCTGTCTGATATCGGGGAGACCATTTCGCCGTCATTGGACAGGCGGCCGGGCTGCACGGGCCACAGCGCCCGCTCAGGATCCCCTGAGCGGGCGCTGTGCATTTGGGAATGTGGAGAAGCATTCAAGCCCCTGATCCCGAGGCAACGGAACGGTCTCAGGGGGTCCGGTGCCGCAGGGTTACGGCTTGGCAGCTTCCCCCGTCACCGGGTCCAGAAAGAGCTTCTCCGCCCGGGGCCCGTGAAAATCGAACATGTGCAGGAGGGACCCGGCCAGCTCATCGAAGGAACTGTCGCCGATGCGGCCCAGGTTCCAATTGTCCTCGATGAAGCGGAGGATGGACGTCTGGTCGGTGACGGTGCTGTCCACGAAGTTCACCTTGGCGAAGGGTGAGATGACGAGGAGCGGGAGGCGCGGGCCGTAACCGCAGCGGCCCTGGTACCCCCCGGCGGCCTTCGCGCCATTGCCACAGCTCGCGACGCCGGTCAGCGCGTCGAGGGCCGAGCCCGATTGATTGACGATGGGGGGCATCGCGTGATCGTACCAGCCGTCGGAGTCGTCATAGGAGATGATCACCGCCATGCGGTCCCACTCGGGCAGTTTCTGGAGGCGGGTCAGCGTGTCCACGAGATAGCCCTGTTCGGCCAGGGGGTCCGAGTACGCCGCATGTCCGTCCTGGTAGCCGGGGGCCTTGAGGAAGGTGACCGCCGGGAGGTGGCCGGCATTGGCGGCGGCCCAGAAGTCCGAGAGGTCGTACTGGTGGTTCGCCTGGTCGGTCTGCCCGATCATGGCAACGGAGGACGGCG
>Ga0187780_10001372_pt1 | contig 18406 bp, 13 predicted proteins | sample 1015_Q2_SP10_20__FD_132429 | JGI IMG/M metagenome (GOLD analysis project Ga0187780, IMG submission 132429) | Tropical peat soil microbial communities from peatlands in Department of Meta, Colombia - 1015_Q2_SP10_20_MG | ecosystem: Environmental > Terrestrial > Soil > Wetlands > Peat | place...
GATGTTATTCATATCGCTTATTACGATCCTTCCCGTGAGTCTCAATAGCCATTTCGGACTCACCCTTGTCACGGTGAACCTGTCTCTGTTTCAGCCGCTCTTTCTAGTGGCGCTCATGATCATTTTTGCGATATTTGGCCTCCTCGCCCATTACATGCGTGAAATGGGGTGGCTAACGTATCCGCTCGCCATCTGCGCGCTTGTGGTCGCTGCGAGCGTTGGCTTCTATGCGTGGAAGCCTGACCTCGCTTTCACGGTGTTCAGCGGTTACGGATTCTTCACCCAAAGTGGCGTCTTGCAGACCGTCGCCGAGGCGCAACCGCTGTTCGGTGGTGCGGGAGGATTTCAACTTGATACGGTCGGCAGCTACTTTCAGATTCTGTTCTTCGCAGGTCTCGCCGGCTTAGTTGCGCTCTTCTATCGGTGGTGGAAGCGACTTGATGAGGCCGCCCTATTGCTCATCGTTTGGAGCATTTTTGCCTTTGCGCTTGCGATTATTCAGACGCGTTTTACTTTTCTATTGTCTGCGAATGTGGCGATCCTCTCTGGATTTGTGATAGTGTGGATTTTTGACACGTTAATCGGCAAAGCCTATGGCAAGGTGTCAGGCGTGCGTGACGCCGGAGCCGTGCCCCAGCTCTTCGGCCGAGAGGTGAAATATACGCAGCTTCTCGGAGTATTTTTTGTGTTGCTTATCTTGTTCCTTCCGAGCGTTAACATGACCACTTCGTTTGCGAAGAGCGGTTCTGGCGTGATCTCGCCTGATTGGGTTGAGTCGGTGCAGTGGTTGAGTGCTAACACGCCAGTGACGTCGAACTACAACGTGACCTCCGACCAGGTGCCGCAATATGGGGTGCTTAGCTGGTGGGATTACGGAAATTGGATCATTTATCTGGGCCATCGGCCAGCTATCGCCAACAACTTTCAAACAGGCGTCAACGACTCGGCCACTTTTTTCACGGCCCAAAACGAATCTGACACGCTTGCCATTATCCAAAAGGATCACGTAAAGTACGTGATGACCGATTATGAAATGGCCGATTTCAACGACAAGTTCCCAGCAATCGCGCTCTTGTCAGGAAAAGGAGTCGACACATTTATCACGACTCAGCAGGAGTTAGCGCAAAACGGTCAAATGGTCACGGAGCCTGTGCCAACTGCAGCTTATTACAACACAACAGTCGTAAAGTTACAATATGGCGATGGTAACGGATACGGTCACTACCGTTTGATTCACGAATCGCCAAATGCGACAGAAACGAGCCTTGGAACTTATACAAACCTCGTAAAGACCTTTGAATTCGTTGAAGGCGCAAACATAGCCGTGCACGGTAACGGAAACGCTACGCTTTCCCTCAACGTCACGACAAATCAAAATCGCACCTTCACTTACACGCAAAGCGCGCCAGTAAATGGCACTCACGTTTTTGTTGTGCCGTACGCGACGACCGGGATGCCGCCTTATGGCATCAAAACCGACCCTGCCTACAAGGTGATGGTAGGCAACGTCACTAAGGACATTGTGGTGACAGAAGCCGACGTTCAAAATGGGACTCAGCTGAATCTCAGCTTTTAGCAACAACCGCCTGTGTGCAGAGGCAAGTTTCAAAGGCCCCGATAGTTTCTCATGTGTGAGCGTGATCGGCGCCGGGGGTTGGCCTCAAATTCACTCCACATAACGGATAGCCTCTGCCGGCAGTGTGCGCGTCACTCTGCGTGCAGGAATCGCGGTGCAAATGGCGATGGCCAGATAAACTGCAAAAAGCACGAGAACAATTTGAAGGACCGGAATCGCAAACGGCACTTTCATCGCTTGATTTAGGTTTGTGTATATGGCGTAGGAGACGGCTAATCCGCACGTGAGACCGACTCCTGTTGCAAGCGTGGTGGCAAAGATTGCTTCATATAAAAGTGACTTCACTACCAGTCCTCGCTTGAACCCGATAGCGCGCATAATCCCTATCTCTTGACGCCGCTCTATCGTTGAGCGCACGGTTACGACCGCTACGCTTGCGATGCCGACCATAAGTCCAAGCCCGAGATAGGTACCCGTGAGCAGAAAGAACTGTTGATTGGCCGTCGTCATCTGCAACACTTCGTCACGAACGACGAATGCGTTGATTCCGGCAGCTTTGTAGCCTTTTTTGAGGTCGTAGCTCAGATCAATAGGTTTCATTCCCGCCGCAGATTTTATGAGAAACAGCGTGTCACCAGTTACCTGCGGAAAGTAGTTCTGCACGCGTTGTTTGCTCATAAAAATGCCGTGCAGGTAGAACTCATCGAGGACGCCAGCAACTACGACTTGAGCAGAGCCGTTAGCCGCTTTGAACGAGAGGGCGTCGCCTGCTTTGACTTGGGTCGCGTTGGGGCCGTACGAGTAGCTCGAATCTACGATAACGTAATTAGGGTTGCTCAACAGACTCCAGACGTCCGCGGTGGAGTTGTAGCCTGGTAGGGTTTCCTTGAACGAGTACTGAGAGTGCTGAGAAAAGTTCGCGTCGACACCATACACCGCTGTTTCGGGTCCTTGCTGATAAAGCGTTTGCCCGTTTATGCGTGCCCCCGTCGCATTCGCAACGAAGAGGCCGTCATAGTACTCTATTTGCGATTCGTTCAAGAGCGCGATAGGTTTTGCAGGTGTTTGCTCACCGGCAGGAGAGTGCACTTGCAGCGTGGTCAGGTTAGATAGAGGCGTGCTTGATGTTGCGCGGATGTCGTATCCCCCGGTTTGTTTGCTGATGTCTGGTTGGTAAACCGCCGAGGTTACGGATGCGACGACCATGAGAAAAATGACGAAAGCTAATATCGTCACTGTGATACCCAGCGTCTCTTTTTTTTGCAGGCAATACGCAGAAGACGGTCGAAGCAGCGCTTGACTGGCTTTAAGTCGTTCCAGCGACTTTGAGAATAACTTTAATAACGGGGCAGTGTTGCCGAGTGCCACCAAGACCACGCCTAGCACAAGTAGAAGGCCGCTCACGGTGAAACTGACTGTCGTGGCGAAATTGTTGAAGCTGCGGGTGCTAAACATTACGGTCGCATTGTATAGTACCAGGGCCACTCCTGCCAATGTGAGAGCGTGCCGCCGCTTCATCACGCGCAGGCCGATGAGGGCGAAGCCAGAGATGATGAGTGTAGACGCTATGATCTGTGGAGAGAGGGTTTGGGGGAATAGGCCGTACGCTGCAACTCCGAGCGCTACAAGGCCGACGCCGAGCGTGGGTGCGCGCCGGCGCAGCCATGGTGCCCCTCCTGCATTTTCGGTGTTACGTATCGCACGCACGATGTTTAATCTGCTGATCCTGTAAGAAGCGAACGCGAGCGTGGCGATCGTCACAAGCAGACCGATGAGAAATGCCGTTAACAGGTCCCCGAGATCATAATGCAGCACCAATGATGCTCCCGCGGTGCTGCCTCCTGTCACTGCGGCATTAAGGATATTTATGAGCCCGCTGCCGATCTCGATCCCCAACACGGCGCCAACAGCTGCCGCCACGAGTACACAGGTGACGCCTTCAAAAAGAAGGAGGAGTGTGACGTGCCTACGTTTCATGCCGAAAGCGCGGGCCAATCCGAGCTCACTTCTTCGCTGTTCGGACAGCGTCACAAAAACGTTCACGATCAACATCGCACTTGTGATTATTGAAAAAGTCCCTAGAACGATGAGCAAGTTGAGAAACTGGGTACCTCGCACTCCAGCAGCGATGAGCGCATTTTGTTTGACCGGGTTGACGTCTAATTGTAGCGACGTGCCGCGCACCGCCTGCGTAAGAAGTGCTGACACGTTGTCGGATTTAGTTGCGCTGGATTCGGCGTCACCCAGATTTGAGACCCTGATCTCATTGATCTGGCCCTCGTGTTGAAAAACATCTTGTGCCGCGCTAAGTGGCAAGAAGATATTCTCATTGAGCTCGTACTGTGCTTTGCCTTCATTTCTCGCGATGTATTTTACCGTAAACGTGTAAGCTTTAACAGTAGAAGCGTTCTCGCCGTAATAGACAGCAAGCCGATCGCCGACGTGGGCGTTTAAATCTTGAGCAAGCTTGTCGTTGATAAGGACTTGACCGCCCGTCAGATCGCTCGCGTTCGTGTGGGTGCCGTTTAGAAGGGTGAAATCACCAAAGGGCGCATCCAAGGTGAAGTTCAAGCCGACAAGCGTGACCCCCGTTGACGTGATGCCGCTCGTAACATCGTCCACTGTCGGGACGCCTCCGTAAAGGCTGGGCGACAAGCCGTTCGTGTTGTTCGTGATCGCCGGGTCAGCTGCAACGTGCTGATAGACCGAATAGTTGAATGGTTGGCCGTTCGCGGCCACGGTTTCATCCACGTTGCCGAGCGCGTCATAGGTTTGCTTGACGACAGAGTAGCTGAGCGAGCTGCTGGCAACGAGCGATCCCGAGATGATTGCGGTGCTTACTAGAAGCGCACCGACTATCAGGGCCGCGCTCTTCGGGCGTCGTGCAATGTTTCTTACGCCCATTCTGAAGATTGACTTATTGGTAGCTGCGAGTGCGGCAAAAAGCACGAGCAAAGCAGCGGCGGCGCCAGCAAGTGCTAAGTACGTCGCTGAGTACATCTGCGTCTCTCAATTTTGCCCACGGCGTCACCGAAGAGCGGGTGCAGCTGATTCTGAGAGTATGGACCCGTCTTTCATGCTGATCAATCGATCAGCCGTTTTTGCGACAGACGGGTCGTGTGTGACTATAACAAATGTCTGTCGGTTGTTCTGATTTAGCCGCTTCAGAAGCGCTGTAATCTGGTCTGCGCCAGCTGAGTCTAAGTTACCGGTCGGCTCATCCGCCCAAATGATTGCTGGTCTGTTTATAAGCGCTCGAGCTATCGCCACGCGCTGTTGTTGTCCTCCGCTCAATTCTAGGGGTTTGTGAAACGCCCAGTCTTCGAGATCAACAGTCGCCAGCATGCGTAAGGCGCGCGAGCGCGCTTCGTTATCGTCAATGCCAGCAACTAACAGAGGTAGTTCCACATTCTCCAGAGCAGTCAAGACTGGCAGCAGATTAAACGATTGAAAGACGAAGCCCATTCTGGTCGCGCGATATTCCGATAACTCATTGTCGTTCATTTGTGCAAGCGGTATTCCTTCGATTTTCACGGTTCCTGACGTCAGTTCGTCAAGGCCAGAGAGACAGTTGAGAAGTGTGGTCTTGCCGCACCCGCTTGGACCCATTATCACGACCATATCCCCTTTCTCGATGAGAAGGTTCACGTCGTTCAGCGCGTGGACTTTCACGCCATTCAATTCGTATATTTTGTGCACGCGATGTGCTTCGACCATTAACATATTTCGGTTCAGTAAGATGTTTCTGTAATAAAGCTGATACGACGCCGCGTGCCAAAGCGATGTCGCAGCGCGCTAGCCCAAAGTAGTGTATGTACTTGAACGAACGCTTTATTTAGAGCTGCCGGCAAGGGCTGAAACGTATAAATATAATCGATACCCGAAGTACGTTCGGCAATAGACTGCTCTAGGTTACAAGATGAAAAACGCTAAGAACCTCTATGTGCCGTTTACCCAGGAACGTTGGCGCAACTGGATAGATCACGCAAGCCAAAGCGACTACAAGAGCATGGACGAGTCTACGACAGCCGTATTCGTCGAGATGGAAGAGGATGTAATAATTGCGTGCTGCAAGGTCGTAAGGGGTTTCGAACTTGGCAAGCTCACGCGTGAAGAATCTTTGGACGGCTTGCAAAATATTGAGGGGATAACACAAGAAAAAGTGGATACGGGCGACCCTGACCTTGATGACTTGGTGGCACTTATTCAATCTTCTCTTATCGGAGCATTTGCCTCGTTTGAGAGCTACGTGAAAGCGTCGTTCGCAGATAAGGCATCTATGGACGAGTTGATACGCGAGGCTCTAGACCAAGAAAAGAAAGGGCACTTCGATTTGGCTTTGGCGATAGTGGGAAAAGTCGGGGCGCGCGTTATCGCAGGCGAGCCTTTGCAGCAAGAAGCTCTAGCAGAACTAGAAGATAGTTATGTGGCTGAGTGGCTTGACGGCGTCGACTCGATTTCGGCTGCCATTGCAAGCTCCATAGAATTCGACAGCGGTGAGGAAGCGACGTAGCAGCTTGCACTTAAGTCGAAAGACTTGCTAAAAACTTTTCTGTGCGACTGCTTCTAGAAGGACCTCGGTTTTGCTCGCGATGACTTTCCAGTCCCAATAACTGGAGATTAGGGAGCTAGCGCGCTTTCGCAGCGACTCGCGCTCTTCAGCAGAGAGCTGTAGCTGTTCAAGCACTGTGGATCTCATGGCTTCACGGTCGCCCAGCGGAAAGAATTTTATGACGTCCCAGCCGCGGTCTATATATCGATGCGGCGCTATGTCGCTTGCCACTACCGCGCAACCTGACGCGAGGCCTTCAAGAAGTGTTATTCCAAATCCTTCGACCGAGGAGGCTGACACAAGTACTTTGGATCGTGAAAGCAGTTGCTTCTTCTTCGCTTCACCAACGTTGCCGGCGAAGTGAATGTTTTCGTTCGTCCATCGGCGTTCAATACGGGTCCGCAATTTTCCGTCGCCGACGATGACCGTTTGTGCGTTTGAGTCAAATAACGCCTCGCATACGGTGTCGACGTTCTTGTACGGCGCGTCGAAGCGTGCGATACAAATGACGTCAATGTCTCGCGTACTCTTCGAAAACTCATTTGGGTAGACGCCGTTGCCTGTGACTCTTATCTTGTGCCGAGGGACCCAATGCTTAAGAGTTTCGAAGCTGGGGTCTGACACGGTTATTATTATCGGACACCCCGAGGCGTAACGCAAGCAGGCGCGTTCCAGCAAACAAGCTTGCACGCCTTTGATCGTGTCACCGTCTTTGAGGCCGCGCCAAGCGGCAATGCCGTTTGCCAATGGCAGGGGCTGATACACGTCGTGGATGATCGGCACTACGGGCACCCTCATGCGACTGAGAGATGCTGAGAAGACAGGAATGAGCGTTTGGGGGACAATGACGTCAAACTTGCTGCTGAGTCTTTTTAGCGCTCGCGCAAGACGCAGTGCGTATCGGAAATCAGCTGAGCCTTGGCCAGCTGTCTTGGGATTGTAAACACCCTGTACTGCAAACGGAAAGAGTGACTCCGGATACGCGCTTGCCGGCACCTGTGATGTGAGCACTGCGACGGAGTTCGTGCGTGAAAGCTCGCGACCTATGGCATACATGTGGTTTTCCCCTCCCCCGGGCATCTGCAGTTCGCCAGTCGCGTCGCAAAAAGGAAAGAACTCACTTACCAGCAATACGTTCAATTTGCAGCCTCTTTTTTGTTTCGTTAAGCGTTACGACGCCGCTCATCCAGTGGCGCTTGTTGTAATAATATTTTTGAAAACATCGTATCTTAACGGTGTTTGTGCCCCGCAGCCTGACGCGCCAGCGACCTGTACACCTCTCTAAGGTCTGCACTCAAGAGATTCCAATCATAGCACGCAATGCTGGCTTTTGCCGCGCGCTGCATGCGCGCTTTGTCAACATCTAGAAGCGCTGACCGGAGCTGATCTTCTGTAAGATCAACGATATAACCATTCTCTCCGTGAGTGATGAGCTCTCTTGCCGCATTCTGTGGGACATTGCTGGTAATGACCGGCGTTCCACAAGCCAGGGCTTCTAGTGCTACGATGCCGAAGCCTTCGCGGCTTGAAGGTAAAACTAACGAATTTGCAGCCTTTATGAGGCCTATAAGCTCTGGATAAGGCAATTCCGAGCGGAACTCCACCTGAGCGCGCAGTCTCTCTGAGAGATGAAGTAGCCTTGCTTTGTCGGGCCCGTCGCCGACTATGTACAGCGTTCTGCTAGCAGGCATGGCGCGCACCAACAATTCGACGTTTTTTTCGGGTATGAGCCTTCCAATAAACAGGGCGTCAACTGACCGTTCAGCAGGGGCAATGGAGTCGATCAGGGAGATATCGATGCCATTGGGCACGAGCACAGGATGTTTTCCGAAGTGCTCGAGGAGTTCCTTCGTGGTGATTGAGACCACGATCAGCTCGTCAGCGAGTGACAGCGCCGCCCTCTCGGTCACTTTCCCGAGGGATCCGAGCTTACCTAAATATTCGTACCAGTAATCGCCCCAAAATTCGTGCCACGTGATAACGAATGGGTCTCTTTTTAGCTGCGCGATGAGCCTTGACGGAAAGCAGTGCAAAAACGGAAATTGATTGCAATCAATGATATCAAGATCGTACTTCAAGATCGGGCCTAAACTAGCTGCGAACCTGGCTGCTTCTCGAAAAGATCTGCGGTCTCCGGTGTACAGGCTGAGTGGCTTGCACGTTCCGTGCAGGTGAATCCCATCCAAGTCGATGTCGTTCGCCCCTTCCCACCACTTGACTCCAAAGACGTGAACATCGTCGTTTGTGGCAAGCCGTTTCGCCATCTCGTAGATGCGCTTCTCAGCCCCGCCCTTGACGAAAGGATAAATTACGTCTGAAACATAACCAATGTTCATTTTGAGATTTATCGTCGGCGCAGGTTTGTAAGTATGACATCAGCCAGCAAACCAAAAAGTGTTATCTGCAAGCCTGTCAAAATGAGCAAAACTGATAGAATCGCTGCTGCAAGGCGCGTTACGACACCCGTGTGCAGGTATTCAATTAGAATCGTCACCCCGTAGCCGAGGCCTAAAAGCATGAGCGCGAGTCCAATGGGCAAGAAGATAACGATTGGATTATAGTCGCGGACAAGGCGAACCGAGGTAAAGAGGATGCTAAACGCATCCCTAAACGGGTCCAGTTTCGGCCGGCCGACTCTGGTTCTATAGCTGATCGGAACCTCGGCAATGGTGAGGCCTTCCTTTTGCGCCTCAATGATCATCTCGCTTGCGAATGGCATGTGAGCTGACCTGAGTTTTAGACGATCAAGGGCAGAGCGTTTTATAGCGCGCATTCCAGATTGGGAGTCACTGAGACGGACGTGATACAGAAATCGAATGAGAGCGGTTAGAATTCTGTTGCCCAGCACGTTTCTCCGACTCATCGCTCTCTCGTCCGTCAGAGGAAATCGAGTGCCGATTACAAGATCAGCGCCCTCGTTGATGAGCTGAAGGAGCTTCGGTATGTCGTACGGATCGTACGTATAGTCGCCGTCTAGAATCACGACTGTCTCGACATCTTCGGATACCTGTTTAAATCCCGTGATGTAGGCATCTCCATACCCCGTTCCGATCTGATGGATCACCTTTGCACCAAGGCTTGCCGCGCGCGTGGCTGTCTCGTCTTTTGATTTGTCAACCACGATTACTTCCACGCTTTGTTGTTGCAGCGCGTCCCGCACATCGTGAAGCACGTCAACAATGGCCGGTTCATTCATCGTCGGAATAATTACGGATATCTTCATATGCTGCGTGACGCAGTCAGGACTGCGGTGACTTGTTTCTATAATCTTAGCCGTAAGGTATAGTTATCTGTTCGAGCAACGTGAGTTGTGCAGGTGGTGTTTGGTAATCCTGCTGTCAGCATCGGGAGACCGATTCGTCGCCACATTTGGTTGTGCGGTGCGACGCTCTTGGAGCACGCCGATGACTTCAGTGTACGTAGAGACCTATGGGTGCACGCTGAATCAAAGTGAAAGCGAGGAGCTCATGCTGAGGTTACAAGGCCACACCGCGGCCGAATCGATTGAAGAGGCAAACGTGGTCGTGTTGAATACGTGCATGGTTATTAGCACGACTGAAGAAAAGATCCTGAAGCGAATCGACACAATTTATCCGCATCTTGGTGGGCGAATGCTCATTATAACAGGCTGCATGGTGGAGAGCTTCAGAGAGGAGTTTGAGACGGCATATCCAGCTTCAAGCGCGATGCAGATCAGTGACGTGGCGTCTTACATCGACGCGCATTTCCCGCCAAGCGCTCCGTCTGCGGCTGAGCCGCGCGTCGCTGCCAGAGTAAAAATCGCACAGGGTTGTGTAGGGAGCTGCAGCTACTGCGTTGTTAGATTGATCAAGGGTCGCGTCGAAAGTCGAACCATCGAAGCCGTGGCCGCCGATGTTGAACAGCGGCTTCAAAACGGGGCAAAGCAAATATTCTTAGCAGCCCAAGATGCCGGCGCTTACGGATTAGATCAGGGTTACCGATTGCCTGATCTAATTGCAGCCCTTTGTGAAATCAAGTGCGATTTTAAGCTCCGCGTCGGGATGATGAATGTAGCTTCAATTCTTGACATCGCCGAGGATCTGTTGGCGGCTTTCCGACACCCTCACGTGTATAGATTCGTCCACGTGCCAGTGCAGTCGGGCTCCGATCGAATCTTAAAGCTCATGGGGAGAGGCCATACTGTGTCGGACTTCAAGCAGCTTGTCTCGCGATTTCGCCACGAGTTTGGGGGCCTCACTTTATCCACGGACTTCATAGTGGGCTTTCCGACCGAAACGGAAGGCGATTTCCAGGCCACTTTAAACCTTCTGCGAGAAGTAAGCCCGCTTAAAGTGAATATCACGCGTTTCTCGCGACGCGAAGGAACTCAAGCGTCTTTTATGGCGCCCATCGTGAGTAGGATAACGAAAGAGCGGTCGCGAATACTGACGGCTGAGCACCATCGCGTTGCCTGTCAGCGAAATCGTGAGCTCGTAGGAAAGCGTTACGCAGCATTGGCAGTGGAGAAAGGCAAGCAAGGAAGCACAATTCTGTACAACAACAACTACCGGCCGGTAGTTGTACGGCAAGAGCTTGTTCTTGGGGTCTCCTACGCAGTGCGGATCATTGATGCTACTCCTACGTATTTATTGGGCAGCCTCATTTGACTCATTTTAAAAAATAAGCTCGTTTCAGAGTTATTTTTTAGGAAAAAGCAATAGGATTTTATACGATAACGTAGTGTACGGTGTGATATGCAACGCCCGCGATACCGACTGAGAATTGACTGGGTCACGCTCGGCTTAGTATTTGTGATCTCATTGATTCTGTATTTGATCCCATATCTCAGAGACCTCCTCATTATAGCTGCCATTACAGTAATTTTGTACACGTTTGTCAAGAGTTTGTACTAGCTAAGGGACCCTTTACGGTAAAATCCCTATTTTTTAGCTTTAAGGACTGCGTAAACTCATGTGAAGGCGGCGCCTGTTGTAGCAACGACCGCCCCCTAAAACACGACTGGAACCAAGGATTGCTTCATATGCGACTTCTGCTGATGCACGTCGATTACCTTGAATATCACATCACGAAGCCAACAAAATATGCCGAAGACCTCGACGAGTCGCGCAAACAGGCGCGAATGGAGGAAGCCTTGATCGCGTTTGTAGCTGCCGAACGTGGTGATGAGATGAGTATTGACGACGTAGCGGAAGACGCAGCGACTGTGATAGGTGATGTCGCTACCAAAGTAGCGACAAAGCAGGTCATGATCTACCCCTACGCTCATTTGAGCTCCGAATTGGCATCACCCGAGACCGCGTTGGACGTCCTGAAGAAGTTGGAGTCTGAGCTCGTAGGCTTTGAAGTGCTGCGGGCGCCATTCGGATGGTACAAATCGTTCAGCTTGAAGTGCAAGGGGCATCCTCTCGCTGAGTTGTCTCGATCGATCCAGCCAGAAGCCAAACCAGAAAAGAAGAAAGTAGAACGGGAATTCTATGTGCTGGAGCCTACCGGCAGGGTAACGCCGGCAATTTCGTTTCACACGACAAACGATGAATTCAAAGACATTGTCGCTTATGAGTTGGGGCATCGCGCCTCCGACAGCGCAGAAGCAGAGCTGCCGCACATCAAGCTAATGAAAGAGAAGGAGCTTGTCGAGTACGAGCCATTGTCAGATGCCGGCCATCTCAAGTGGCTGCCAAAGGGAAAGTTGGTGCGCGACCTTCTGATCGATTATACGTATCTCCTTGCGGTCAAATATGGCGCAATGCCAGTTGAGACGCCTGTTATGTACGATCTTTCAAGCAGAGCAGTTAGCGAGCACGCGAGCAAGTTCGGTGAGCGACAGTATCGGCTTAAGGCGGGCGGACGCGACATGATGCTCAGATTCGCGGCTTGTTTTGGCATGTTTAGCATGATGCACCAGATGCATCTTACTGAAAAAGACCTGCCGCTAAGACTTTACGAGCTCTCGACTTATTCGTTTCGTTATGAGCAGCGCGGCGAACTGACCGGGCTGAAGCGCCAACGGGCATTTACGATGCCTGACTTGCACACAGCGTGCGGTAATCTAAATGACGCGAAGCGCTATTTTGTCGAGCAGCTGAGGCTTGGCTTTAGATCAGGCGTTGATTTGGACGTAAGCTACCAAGCCATATTTCGGAGCACGAAAGCGTTTTATGAAGAGAACAAGGCCTGGGTGGGAGCGATCGCTCACGAATTTGAGCGTCCGTTCTTGGTAGAACTCTTGTCTGAGCGTGCCCATTATTGGGTCTGCAAGTGCGACCTCGCGGCCTTAGATTCGTCGGGAAAACCCATCGAATGTCCCACTGTTCAAATTGACGTGGAAAGCGCGGAGCGTTTTGGGATCAAATATTATGGTGAAGCTGGAGAACGGTGGCCCATAATCCTGCACACGTCCCCGACGGGCGGCATAGAGCGTGTGCTCTGTGCGATTCTTGAAGCACAGGCGCTCGAAGAAGTCCCTGCGCTGCCGACTTGGCTCTCCCCGACACAGGTGAGACTGGTGCCTGTTTCCGAAAAGTATCTTCAGTACGCGCTAGATAGTGCAACTGAAGTCAGGAATGAACACATACGTGTCGATATTGACGATCGCGATGAGTCAGTGGGTAAAAAAGTTGCCTCTGCCGGAATGGAGTGGGTGCCGTATATCGCAGTCGTCGGAGAAAAGGAGGAACTAGAGAAACGTCTTACTGTTACGTCACGTGCTTCCGGCCAAAAAGTATCCATGTCGATCCGTGAGCTTGTGGATCGGGTGCGGGAAGAGACAGGGCGAATGCCGTATCGGCCATTGCCGCTCCCGGAAATGCTCTCGCAGCGCCCAAAATTTGTGTGAAAATTGATTTACCGCCGGTTATCAGAGTGAATCAGTTTACCCGTCGTGCCGGGATAAAGCCTTAGAACTCGTCGTCTTGCGCATAGCTCCTTCCCAACTTTAACGCAATTTCCGCCTTTTTCAGTTCTCGTCCCAGATATGCGGCGTGCGATGTCGAGGAGACGAGCTCGAGTTCAAAAATAGCATCAAGCATAGTTTTAGCGTTTGTGCCTCGTATCGCCGTTCCTGTGTCGTGCCGCGCAATAATCGCTCCGTCTTTTATGCCTATAACAAAGTTACCAGCTGGGTCAGGGGTCCATGCTGCGGTGTCAAAATCGTGCGCATCTAAAAGATGCTCGCTCATTATTTGGTATTCTGGTCGCCGTCTGCGCTCTTTCAACAAAAGTAGGTCGATGCCTAAGTCTTTTGGGGGGCTTTTTCGAAACCGCGCAAGCTGCATCATCTGGGCCGCGGTCCTAAGCTCGTTCACGCTACCTTTAGCCTTGTCACTGTGTTCAGGCGTGAAAAGAACGCTCACGCCGAGCTCCATTGCGAGCCCGGCGAGGAGCGCGTTTGCGCCTATAGAATCGGCTTCCATTAGCTCAACGACGTTGCCCACGCCGAGAAATAGTGGGACGCGGCTTACCGATCTGACTCGGTGATATTCCGCGAGTGAGTTTGAAGCACCGCCGCCGATTGGATATAACACAGGGTCGGCGATGATTTTTCTGATGCCCAAACTTCGAGCGAGAGCTACTGTAGCACAAACATCGCCGTTTTTAGGTAACACTACAACTGCAAGGTCTTTTTTTGCGATTGATGGTGCTATTTCACTCGCGTTGTCTGCAGTGAGAGAGAGAATTAGTTCCGCGCCTGCGTCCATTCCGGCGCAGATAAGTTGCGGATCGAGGCTGTCGACACTCAAGGGCACGTGGTGCTTCGCGGCAACCGCGCCAACCTCCTCGAAGGTTCGCGTCACCTCGCGTTTCGCAGTTCCGAGAGGTATGCCGAGGTCTATGATATCAGCCCCATTTCGTATGTGCTGCAAAGCTATGCGCTTAGCTTCGGCAAAGGGAGCGTCAATTATTTCGCCGAGAACTTTCATTCGAGAGTTTCCACCGATTTTCAGGTCTCCGATTTTGAAATCGTACATTGCAGCCCTTTCAAGCTCTGCGAGCAAGTTCAAGGCTTCGCGTTGACGCTTTTCACGAATGAGGCGGTCAGCTGATTCGTTAAGCGAAAACAAGGATTCGTCAAAAGACTCAAGCACCAGACCGAGGTCATAGGCCTGCTTTGGGCCGAGAGCAATTTTCACGCTAAGATCGTGGGCCAGCGCGGCAAAATTCGCAGGATTCGCGGCGCCTGGAATCAAGATCACGTCGTGCTCGCGGCCATGCTTTCTCGTAAACTCAGCATACGCGTCGCGCACAAGGCGCGGCGTCATTAGCGCGGCAATATCAATGTCTAGAACCAACACATCTGCGGCCGCGCCTACCGTTTCTTTAACGATCTTCTCGGCGCAGCGACCCGTCGCGACAAGCACACGTGCGATGGTCCCACCAGTAACTACATACTCTTGATATGTTATATCACAATTACTGATGACATGAGGCTTGATCTCCACGTTCATTCGCACTTTTCCCCTGACTCGAGCAGCGCGATCGAAGCGATCCTCAAGAAGGCGCACGAAGCGCGGCTTGATGGCCTCGCGATTACCGACCACAATTCTGTTCAATCCTTCTTCGACGCAGCGAGGCTTGTGAAAGATCTGGGTCTCGATCTCGTGATAGTGCCGGGCGCCGAGATCTCAACCGCGGAGGGCCATTTGATCGTGCTGGGAGATCGCAATCTTGTGCCTGCCGGTCTATCTGTTTCGGAAACGGTTGCACGCGCACACGATGATGGCGGCATTGTCGTTGCGCCTCACCCGTATGAATTATTCAGAAATGGCATCAGGAGCTTACGCAACAAGAGTGTTGACGCTGTGGAAGCGTTCAACTCGAGGCACCTTCTGGGAATCTCAAATTATCTTGCCACTCGTTCTGCAGCGAAACTCAATCTTGGGGTCACGGGCGGCAGTGATGCTCACAGTGTCGAGACCGTCGGGTTCGGGTTCACAGAAGTTCCTATCGCAAATGGCCTCAATGTGGGGGAAATACTGCGCGCTATAAAGGACGGGAGGTCTGAAGCGAAGGGTCGTGCGTCGCCACGCTTTCGAGCGGCCAGTTATTCACTTAAGGTGCGGATCTCGAGTCAAAAAAGCAACCGATAGCCGTGACGATCAAAGTAGTGCGCGGTGCTTAAAAAAGCCTCAATAGAGCTTCTTTCAGTTCGTACGGATTCTCAAGCACCGTGATACCTGCTAACTTCCTTAGCGTCTGGACGTTAGCCTGGTCAATGTCGCGGACGACGAGCTTGACTGAGCCCCGTTCAATCGCATCATACTCGCAGACATCTTCGCAGATGCCACAACCGTTGCATCTAAGGTAGTCAATTTGTCCATCGATCGCTTGGTTTGGACACGCGCGCACACACTCACGACAGTCGGTGCAGAGATCGCGGTTTATGAAGTACGGCACAGCACTTTCAACCGTGCCAGCGATGTCAACAGGAACGATAGAGACCGGCACGCCACCTTTCACGGCGTGGGCCACGGCATTAGTGACGAGTGAATCGGCGACACCGCAAGCTATTTTTGCCACGGTGTTGGATGTGGCGGGGGATACGAACAGAGCCTCATAGATGCCGCGCGAAAAACGGCCTGTTTTAGGGTAGCTCCATCCCTGTTCGCGTTCAAGGATTATTTCTTCCATGTAACCTCCTCGAGAAACTCGCTCCAGCTGTTGAAGGAGGCCATAGACACGAGCAACTTCTTCAGCCGCCCGTGAGACAAACGAGGTTACTGCTATGCGATCGTTGAAGGCTGTCTTGAGTTCGACGAACAAATCAAACGTTTCGCGCAAGTGGTGTCCGGCCCCCGTAATGCCCCACGCGATTCTCACCATTTCGACTCCACCGAATAGTGCTTTCACGCCTTGGATGAAGAGGCTTCCTGCAGGTATCTCTTCAGCATCTCAAACGCTTCGAATTCGCGCGTGCCCCCGCACCTTCTAACGACGTGCTCATACTCATCGATTCGCCGGAGGCAATCTGAATCTCTAAGGAATTCGTAACGTGTTGCGAGAATGGTTGCTTCTAGGACTGCACAAAACGCCCTATTTGCGGGCATTACCGGCCTCTGCAGAACCGCCGATCTCACCGGCGCGAGCTCTACGATTGCGCTTTTTTGAGTTGGCCGCTCGTGGACAGAACATTCGAATGCGACCCACGCGTACGCATCCTTTAAAATTAGTGCTTCTTTGTTGAAGTAAAAGGATTCAGGCTCAAGATCTTCAAAAGCCGTTCTTACGTATAGGACAGGGTCCTCGACGAGGTTCGCAACCAGCTGATGGTTTTTTTTGATATTCAAGAAAGTGTGACTGTCTTTGTAGACAGCAATATGGAACGAGCCGCGATTAATTATACCCATCGGAGCTGCGTTAGGCCTGCGATTGTGCGTTGTTGCTATCACTTCGGAGATGCCTTCTCGGAATCGGATTTCCATCAATATCGGAAACCTCCTAAAAGCACGATAAACAGTGACGCGGCTATGAGGTCTGCAGTCGCGCCCGGGTTTAGGTGGCGTGCTACAAGCTCTTCGTCTAAGGTGTATATATCACCGTGTCGCATCACAGCCGCCGCTTTCTTTGAAACTTCATTGGCGACCTCACCACCGAATTTTTTTGCGATAAGAGTATCGGGGAACTCGCTGAGAAGCTGCACGAAAGCGCGCGAGATCGACTCCTTGATGGTGAGGCCTGATTTTATGTGCTGAGAGATCAGTTCGGCCCCGTGAAAGGTGCGGGGAAAGCCCTCAACCCATTCTTTTGCGATCGTATCGCTTGAGCTCGATAGTTTCATAACATCTTGGAGCGTGAGCTTCTGCTGCCTAATCTTTTGCAGTGATGATGGGTCATTTACGTCAAGGTCGTGGCGTTCTTTGACGCGAACGTGCATATGTCGAAAAGCCTCGTAGAACTTTACGGCATCCTCGATCGAGGTGCACGAGGCGACGCTCATTAGGTTAGCTTTGAGCGTTGATGTCGTACCGCTCTCCCTCGCGGCGACACACAGTGGAATGAGGAGAAGGATCGCGCCAAAGTGACAATTTCCCGCTCTCTGCCATGTCATGCTGGCTTGAACTGCGTCTAGAATCATGGCTCCGATGGGATGCCTCGCTGACGCTGCTTTTTTAAAGATAGGGTAGACGCCAACAGCCGATGCGAGGAAGTGCTCGTAAGTGATGTCTTCGAAGTCGTGCGTTCGGTCAACGTTACCCGGTTTTGGGGTCGCCGAGACCTCGAGCAACATCGCTAGCTCAGCACAGCCGGCTATGAAATCTGCGTCATACATAGTGTAAGGCTTACTCGAGGTTTCGACAACTGAGAAATCTTTCCGCGAGCCGTTTTTTGAGGCGCATATACTCAACGTCGGACAAGCCCAAGGTCTGCAATGTGCTGTCCCTCCACGGACACGGTCTCGTAATTTTGCAACACCAGACCATGCTGCCGAAGCACGTGTTTGCACCTTCGCGGAGCTTCGTGTCGTTGAAGCTCTCCTTGATTCGCACGTACTCTTCCTTCGTGATTCCGGCTCTTTTCAACACGTAGTGAAGGGGACAATCTTTTACCGGCATGCAGCAAAACGCGAGGCCTCGCAAATCCCCCCCAGCGCAAATGTGCTTTGGGGCATTATACCAGCCGACGGCTTCATGGTATGACGCAATTTCCGTCAGGATCCTTTCTACGGCAGCATTGCCGCCAATGGCGGCGCGGGCGACTGACACGAAGTCGGCGCCCATCGAAAACATCTTGTGAGCGCTGTCGTAGTCGACAATCGAATTGTTTGCGATGATCTTGAGCGCCGTCGCGTTTCGAATCTTCTTGACTAGCACAGGCCCCGAATCCATAGTGTCGACGTGAATCGCGTCGGCTCCGGCACGGTCGATGACCTTCGCTAGCTCTATGTCGCCAACAACACCTGCGCGAACCTTGACCGACAGAGGCACGTCTGTTTGCTTAAGCTCTCGTATCCATTCGCTGAGCTTGTTAAAATCGGATGCCAGACACTGGCCCGTGCCGACGGCGAGCATTTCAGGCTGTCGACAATGGGCATTTAGTTCGAGAATTGCCCCTTTTTCACGAATCAGGTCCGCGATTGCCAGCAGGGGCTCAAGCGTCGCGGATCGAGCGTTGATCCCGGCTTTCATGTTGGTCGTGTGCATAACGCCGAGCTCGTTTTCAATGACGGGGATGGGTTCGTCGTACGCAAATTCGCCTCTTCCCTGCCTGACGAGCTCTTTTGATGCTTCGATGGTGGCTGCATCGAGGTTATAACCGCCGAGGATAGCTAATCCTACGCTCCGCGAGATTGCAAAAGAGCC
>Ga0187780_10001373_pt1 | contig 18405 bp, 17 predicted proteins | sample 1015_Q2_SP10_20__FD_132429 | JGI IMG/M metagenome (GOLD analysis project Ga0187780, IMG submission 132429) | Tropical peat soil microbial communities from peatlands in Department of Meta, Colombia - 1015_Q2_SP10_20_MG | ecosystem: Environmental > Terrestrial > Soil > Wetlands > Peat | place...
ATCAATCACTCGATCCGGCCCGACCGGCACGCCAGCCCCGCGCAGCACTCGCGCGAAATGCATGACGTTCTCGGCGAGTCGCCCGACGCCGGCGGCCGCTGCACTCATGGGCTCAGAAACAAGCCGGCGCCGTTGCTCCACGCGATGCTCTCTGCGACATCGGGGGGCAGTTGCGATAGCCAGGCTCGATACGACTGCATGATCTGGGGCACCGTTGGCCAGCGCTGGGGGACCCAGGTGTCGGAACCCAGCAGGAAACGCTTTGGATATTTCATGAACAGCGCGCGCCAGGCCGGGGTGAGCCCGCCGTCCTCCTGCGCGATGCCGTCGCGGTAAGACAGCTCTCCGTACAGCTTGGGGAAACGCCCGAGCAGCTCGTCGACGCGCCCCGGCGGCGTCGTTATGCCGGTGTGGGCCCACACCACGCGCGCCTGCGGGTCGAGGGTGAAGATCCGCTCGATCACATAGTCGTCGCAGTGCGCATGCAGCCACAAACCGCGCTGAGCAGCCAGCGCCACGAAGCGGGCAAAACCCTCGCTGTCGGCGTCGCGCCCGAAGATGTGAAACTCACCTATACCCCGGTAGATGCCGCGTGCGAGCTCGCGCTCGATCATCGCGAGAATTGCCGGATCGCGAAACCAGGTCTGCACATCGGATTGGACGACGTAGGGACGCGCAAACGCGACCGCCCGAAATTCGGGCGGCGCGGCCGCCAGCAGCTCGCGCGTGCCATCGTTGGGACGGCTCGTGAGCAGCACGCCGCGGATGCCGGCACGGCGCCACAGCTCGAACACCGTCTCAACCGGTACCGGGCGCCCCACGTCCAGGTTGTAGTGCACGTGCGCGTCGAAGATAGGCGGCTCGCGCGTTTGCGCACCTGCTCCAGCCGGTATCGCCGCCAGTGCGACGAGAATTGGCCACATAGTTGCGGCCCGCATCTTCGCCACCGCGTCAGCCTACCTCGGCCTTGACTTCCGACAGGATGCGCGCCGCCTCGCTGCCTTTGACGCGTGCGATGTCGTCCTGGTATTTCAACAGCGCACCCAGGGTGTCCTCCACGAGGCGTGGGTCGAGCGTCACTTGATCGAGCGAAACCAGCGCCTTGGACCAGTCGATGGTTTCCGCTACCCCCGGCAGCTTGAACAGGTCCATGGCACGCAACCGCTGTACGAAGGCGACCACCTCGCGCGACAGGCGCTCGGGCGCGCCTGGCACCTTGCGCTTCAGGATATCCAGCTCGCGCTCAGCGTTGGGATAATCCACCCAGTGATACAGGCAGCGGCGCTTCACGGCGTCGTGGATTTCGCGCGTCCGGTTGGAGGTAATTACGACGATCGGGGGTTGCTGCGCCTTGATGGTGCCGATCTCCGGGATGGTGACCTGGAAGTCCGACAGCACCTCCAGCAGATAGGCCTCGAACGGCTCGTCGGTGCGGTCGAGCTCGTCGATGAGGAGCACGGGCGCCGCACCGAGGTCGCCCTCCAGGGCCTGCAGCAGCGGCCGCCGAATGAGAAAACGCTCCGAAAAAATGTCCTGGCTCAGTCCTTCGCGCGATTTGATGCCCTCCGCTTCGGCGAGCCGGATCTCGATCATCTGCCGCGTGTAATTCCACTCGTATACGGCTGACGCGATGTCCAGTCCCTCGTAGCACTGCAGGCGCACCAGCCGTCGACCTAAAGTCTGCGCCAGCACTTTGGCCATCTCGGTCTTGCCCACCCCCGCCTCACCCTCAAGAAACAGCGGCCGGCCCATGCGCAGCGCCAGGAACACCGCCGTCGCAAGGCCGCGCTCGGCCACATAGTCAGCGCGAGCCAGGAGGCCAGCGGTTTCATCGATCGAGCCAGGCAGGGGCTGGGTCATGTGCGCGAAAGGAATGGCGAAGCGTCGCCGGAAGACATCACGCTCGAAGGATAACACCGCGCGGGCTTGGAGCGCCCGCGCGAGCGCACCGAAACTGCGCCGCGAGCGGCGCAGGGATCGCAAACCTTGGCGCCCTATCCGGCCGTCAGCGCAGCCTGCACGGCGCGCTTGGCCATGACCGTGACCAGATGCGCGCGGTACTCGCTGGAGGCGTGGATATCGGAGTTGAGCGCGCTGGAGGAGACTTTGATACCCGCCACCGCGTCGGGCGAAAAGTTCGAGGCCAGCGCTTTTTCCATCTCCGGCACGCGGAACGCCGACGGCCCAGCCCCCGTGACCGCCACACGCACGCCGCCCTGGCCTTCGCACACGAATACACCGACGATGGCGTAACGCGAGGCGGGATTCTTGAATTTGGCGTAGCCCGCGCGTTTAGGCACAGGGAAGCTGACGGAAACGATGATCTCGCCCGGCTCGAGCGCGGTCTCGTACATGCCCTTGAAGAACTGGTCCGCTGCGAGCCTGCGCTTGTTGGTGTTCACGGTGGCACCCAGGCCGAGCACCCCCGCCGGATAATCAGCCGCGGGGTCGCTGTTGGCGACCGAGCCGCCAATGGTGCCCATGTTGCGCACCATGCGGTCGCCGATAGTGGAAGCGAGCGACGCCAGCGCCGGGATGAGCTGTTTCACCTCTTTGGAAACGGCGACCTCTGCGTGGGTGGTCATGGCACCGATGCTCAGGCTGCCGCCGTCGGCTTTGATCCCGCGCAGATCGGCGATCGCCCCCAGGTCCACCAGCTGGGGCGGAGCAGCCAGGCGCAGTTTCATCGCTCCGACCAGCGTCTGACCTCCGGCCAGCAGCTTGGCGTCCGGGTTCCGGGACAACAGCGCCGCCGCGTCCGCGACACTCGCCGCCCTTTGATAGTCGAATGGGTACATTGATCTTCTCCTCTGCGATCAAGCTGCTTTCTGCGTCTTGGCCTGCTCCAGCGCACGCCACACGCGTTCGGGCGTGGCCGGCATCTCCAGGTCCCGCACACCGAGCGCGTCGGTGATGGCGTTCATCACGGCAGCCGGGGCTCCGATCGCGCCGGCCTCGCCGCAACCCTTCACGCCGAGCGGATTATGGGTGCAGGGCGTCTCCTTGGTGTCGAGCTTGAAGCTCGGCACGTTGTCGGCGCGCGGCATGCAGTAGTCGAGCAGGCTGCCGGTCAGCAGTTGGCCGCTCGCCTTGTCGTAGCGGCAATTCTCGAGCAGCGCCTGGCCGATCCCCTGCGTCAGCCCGCCGTGCACCTGCCCCGCCACGATCATCGGATTGATGATCTTGCCGAAGTCGTCCACTGCGGTGAAGCTCACGATGTCCACGCTGCCGGTGTCCGGATCGACCTCCACTTCGCACACGTATGTGCCGGCTGGGAACGTGAAGTTGGTCGGGTCGTAGAACGCGTTCTCGTTGAGGCCGGGCTCGAGCTTGTCCAAAGGGTAATTGTGCGGGACATACGCCGTCAGGGCGACCTGTGCGAAGGGAACCTGCTTATCGGTGCCGGCCACTTTGAACACGCCATCGGCAAACTCGACATCCGTCTCGGCCGCTTCCATCAGATGCGCGGCGATCTTCTTGCCCTTGGCGATCACCTTGTCCACCGCCTTCAAGATCGCCGTCCCGCCGACCGCGAGCGAGCGCGAGCCGTAGGTGCCCATGCCGAACAGGATTCGGCCGGTGTCGCCGTGCACGATGTCGACGTCGTCGATAGGGATTCCGAGGCGGCTCGCCACGACTTGCGCGAAAGTCGTCTCGTGGCCTTGTCCGTGCGAGTGCGAGCCGGTGAAGACCGTCACCTTGCCGGTTGGATGCACCCGGACTTCGCCGGCCTCGAACAGCCCGGCGCGCGCGCCCAGCGAGCCCGCGACGTTGGACGGAGCGATGCCGCAAGCTTCGATGTACGCCGCATAACCCAAGCCGCGCAGCTTGCCACGCTCGGCCGCCTGGCGCCTGCGCGCTGCAAAGCCGGCGACGTCTGCCAGATTCATCGCTGCGCCCAGTGTCGCCTCGTAGTTGCCGGTGTCGTATAACAACGCGACGGGCGTCTGGTAGGGAAACTCGCGAATGAAATTGCGCCGCCGGATCTCGGCCGGATCGAGCTTCATCTCGCGCGCCGCCGTCTCGACCAGGCGCTCCACGACATACGTCGCCTCCGGACGCCCGGCGCCTCGGTAAGCATCCACCGGAGTCGTGTTGGTGAACACGGCGGTGACCTCGCAGTAGATGAGCGGCGTCGTGTACTGGCCAGCCAGCAAGGTCGCGTACAGGATGGTCGGGATGCACGAGGCGAAGGTCGACAGATAGGCCCCCATGCTGGCAGTGGTCTGAACACGCATGGCGAGAAACTTGCCATCCTTGTCCAGCGCCAGCTCGGCGTGCGTCAAGTGATCGCGGCCATGCGCATCGGTCAGGAACGACTCGCTGCGCTCCGCGGTCCACTTGACCGGCCGGTTGATCTGCTTGGACGCCCACGTCACCACCACGTCTTCGGCGTACAGATAGATCTTGGAGCCGAAGCCGCCGCCCACGTCCGGCGCGATGACTCTCACCTTGTGTTCCGGCAGCCCTAGCACGAACGCTGTCATCAGCAGCCGCTCCACATGCGGATTCTGACTGGCGACGTACAGGGTGTAGCTGTCGTCGGCGCGGTTGTAGCTGGCGAGCGCGGCGCGCGGCTCCACGGCGTTGGGGACCAGGCGGTTGTTGACGAAGTCGAGCCTGGTCACGTGCTGCGCCGAGGCGAAGGCCTTGTCCACCGCCGATTTGTCGCCCAGCGCCCAGATGTAGCAGGTGTTGTCCGGCGCGATCTCATGCAGGGCCGGCGCGCCCTTCTTGCGCGCGTCCGCCACGTCCACCACCGCCGGCAGCACGTCGTAGTCGACCTCGAGCAGCTCGGCGGCGTCCTTCGCCTGAAGGTACGTCTCGGCAATGACCACCGCCACCTGATCGCCCACATGCCGAACTTTGCCCTGCGCGAGCGGCGGATGAGCCGGCTCCTTCATGGGCTGCCCGTCGACGCCAGTGATGAGCCAGCCGCAGGGCAAGCCCGCGACTTTGCCGGCCGCGAGATCCTCGCCGGTGAACACCGCGAGCACACCGGGCGCTTTGAGCGCCTTGTCCTTGCCGATGCGCTTGATGGTCGCGTGAGCGTGCGGCGAGCGCACGAAATACGCGTAGCTCTGCCGGTCGATCTGGACATCGTCGGTGTACGTCCCGGCACCGGTGAGGAAACGATAGTCTTCCCTGCGCTTGACGGCAGAGCCGATCAGGTTCATGTCACCCATGGCTTTAGCTCCTCATCGCCTGCGCGCCAGCTTGCACGGCCTTTACGATATTGTGATAGCCGGTGCAGCGGCAGATGTTGCCATCCAGCTCGGCGCGGATGGTCGCCTCGTTGAGGTTCGCATGGCGCTTGGCGAGATCGATGGCGCTCATCACCATGCCCGGTGTGCAGAACCCGCACTGCAGGCCGTGATGCTCGCGGAACGCCTCCTGCATGGGATGCAGCTTGCCGTCGGCCGCGGCGATGCCTTCTATCGTCACCAGGTTGGCGCCCTGCGCCTGCATGACCAGCATGTTGCAGCACTTGACCGCGGCGCCGTTCATGTGGATCGTGCACGCTCCGCACTGCGCCGTGTCGCAGCCGACGTGGGTGCCCGTCAGCCGGAGCTGCGCGCGGATGAAGTCGACCAGCAAGGTACGCGGCTCGACGTCGGCCGTGACCGGCTTGCCGTTCACGGTCAGCGAAACTTTGACTGGCATGAGTCTCCTCCGTTGGTTTGCGTTTTCGGCCGGCCCGCCCCGCCGGCTACTGCGCCCATCGACGCGGCTCTGCACGGCTAGCGGTGCGATGCGGCGTTCGGGAACTCTCGATGCTACGCCTGCGAATGGGGGTAATCAACCGACTGCACAGGCGATCGCGGGACAGCGCAGCGTAAGGGCTGGCGTAGAAGCAATTCCGCCACCGATAAAAAAGCCCCGGGTACACCGGGGCCTCTCGAAACAACCAGCCGTTGTGTCGTCACACCTCAACGCCGTGCGCCTTCCAGATCTTGGCGGTGACTTCGGCCTGCTCCTTGTAGAACGACAGCACCCAGTACAGAGCACCGAGGACGATGGCGAGTGGGGCGCCGGCGAGGATTACTGCGGTCATGCTTTGTTTGCTCCATGTTTTGACGGTTGGACAACCGCGGCGCAGGCTGCAACGGCGGGCTGAGCAGGGCTTTTGGCCCAGGCCCGATGAAAAGCCTAAGGAGAACCACGAGGGAAATCTCGCGACGCCGCGTCGGAGGCGTCGTGGCGTCAGGTTTCTTCGCGCCGGGCGCACGCAGCCGGGCGCTACTCTAGCAGATCCCGCACGTATTCTCCGATCGCCAGGGCCGCAGTGAGCCCCGGCGATTCGATCCCGTACAGGTTGACGAGTCCCGCCACGCCGTGCTCGGCTGGACCCTGCACCATGAAGTCGGCCGCTGGTTCCGTCGGCCCCGATATCTTGGGGCGAATGCCGGTGTAGCCGGGCACCAGCCGACCGTCTCTCAATCCCGGGTAGTAGCGGCGGATCGCGCTGTAAAACAGCGGAGCCCGAGAGTGATCGAACTCGTAGTCGACCCCGTCGACCCAGCACACGTCCGGGCCGAAGCGCACTTGACCGGCCAGATCGACCGTCACGTGAACGCCAAGCGAGGCGTTGGTGGCGACCGGATAGACCAAGCGATTGAACGGAGAAGCGCCCGACAGCGTGTAGTAGTGAGCCTTGGCAAAATACTGGGATGGAATGGTGCTCGGCGCCAGGCCAGCCAGCGAGTGCGCCACGTTCTGCGCAAACAATCCCGCGCAGTTCACGACGCAGTCGCAGGCGAGCGTCATCGGCTCTGCACCACCGACTGCGAGAACGATCCCCGTGTCGCGCACCGCGCCCGAGATCAAGGGACTCAGGAACACGACGCTTGCCCCGCGGCTCTCAGCCTCGCCTTGCAGTGCGAGCATCAAGGCGTGGCTGTCGACGATCCCGGTCGAGGGAGAGTGAAAGCCAGCTACCGCGAGCACGGCCGGTTCGAGCTCTCGCAGCTCGCCTTGGCTCAACCAGCGCAGGTCGGTCACGCCGTTGGCCTGGGCCTTGGCCGTGTACGACTCAAGCGCGCCGATCTCGGCCGCCTCCGTGGCTACCACGACCTTGCCGACGCGTCGATGCGGGACGCCGTGCTTCGCGCAGTAGGCGTAAAGCATGTCCCTGCCGGCTACGCACAGGCGCGCTTTCAACGAGCCGGGCGTGTAGTAAAGGCCGGCGTGTATCACCTCGGAATTGCGCGAGCTGGTGTGTGTGCCGATTCCCTCTGTCGCTTCGAGCACGATTACTTCGCGCCCGGCCAAAGCCAGGGAGCGCGCCACTGCCAGGCCAACCACGCCGGCCCCGATAACCACGCATTCGACGCGCTCGCTGGTCATGACCGCGCCCGCCGGGCGGCGCAAAGCGGGATCAAGAACCTTCGCACCGCGCGCGTGTATGAGCTCATCTCTGGTTCGCTGGTCGCAGGTTCAGCCGCGCGCTCGTAGTGAGCAACAAAAGCGTTTTGCCAAGGCCGGGCGGTAACATACGCGCTTTTGTCTGCACAGGTCACGCACGTCACTGAGCATGGATACACGACGGCCTTTGCTCCTGCTGGCCGCCGCCGGCTTCGTATCGGGACTCACCATCCGTCTCGCCGAGCCTCTGCTGCCCAAGGTCGCGCAGGAGTTCGGCGTGAGCCTAGCAGCTGCCGCGGTGCTCATCACGGGATTCACTCTGGCTTATGGGCTGTTCCAGTTGATCCACGGCCCGCTCGCGGACCGTATCGGCAGGCTGCCTGCGGTGACCGCCGCCCTCATGCTGGCTGCACTGGCATGTGCGGCCTGCGCTTCGGCCCAGTCGCTGGAAGCGTTGGCGGTTTTTCGCTTCCTGACCGGCATGACGGCCGGCGCGATCATACCGCTGTCGTTCACTTTCGTCGGCGACAACATCCCCTACCACGAGCGCCAAACCTTGCTCGGCCGCTTCATCGCCGGCGGTTTGCTCGGGCAGACCTGCGGGCCGCTGCTGGGCGGCATCTTCAGCGACCACTTCGGCTGGCGGGCGACATTTCTAGTCCCCGCTGCCGGCTTCGTGGTCATCGGTCTGACCTTGCTCCCCGTGGCCTGGGCGCACGCCGCAACTGTCTCGCGCACGCCATCGAAGTTGAGCCCGCTGCAAAGCTATCTATCGTTGCTGCGCCTGCATCGGGTGCGCCTGGTTGTGCTCGCGGTGGGTATCGAGGGCTTCGCCTTCTTTGGCGCATTTGGCTACCTCGGGGCATTTCTGAAGCACGAATTCGGGTTGAGTTACAGCGCGGTGGGTGCCCTGCTTGCGGGCTTCGCCCTTGGCGGTATCGTTTACAGCATGCTAGTCAAGGTTCTGCTGCGCCGCTTCGGTCAGCGCGGGCTGGTGGGAGCCGGGGGCATCGTCCTGCTGCTGGGCTTCTCGACCCTGGCGATGGCCCCTGCCTGGCAGGCGTGTGCGCCCGTCATCGTGGCGCTCGGCCTGGGCTACTACATGCTGCACAACACGCTGCAGACGCGCGCCACAGAGATGGCACCGCAGGCGCGCGCTGCGGCCGTCTCCGCTTTTGCCTTCAGTTTTTTCATGGGGCAGGCGCTTGGCGTGTCCGCGCTCGGCCTGGCGATCGAGTACGCCGGATACCGCCCGGTCCTCGCGCTGAGCGGTGTCACGCTGGCAGCTCTATCGGCGTGGTTTCGGGCGCGTCTCGGCGCCCTCGACGACACGGGCGAATCAGTGTGACAACCTAGGCGTCCTCGGTCGCGATGACCTTGTTGCGCCCCTGCTGCTTGGCCCGGTACATGGCCTTGTCGGCCTTGTCGATGATGACCTCGAGGTTGCCGCCGTCGGCCGGATAGCTTGCGAGACCGATGCTTACCGTCGTGCCGATGTCTCCCCCGCGCACGTCCATCGCCGCGCCCTCGATCGCGCGACGGATACGCTCGCCCATCTCCCTGCCGCCCCTGCACTCGGTTTCGGGCAGCAATGCGATGAACTCGTCACCGCCGAAGCGCGCCAGCACGTCGGAGCCCCTCAACTCCTCGCGAATGCAGCGCACGGCGTGCTGCAGCAGGCGGTTCCCGGCCTCGTGTCCATGCGTGTCGTTCACAGTCTTGAGGTTGTCACAATCGATCATCCCGACCGTAAACGGGCGGGTGTGACGCACCGCCTGCTTGAACGCGCGCTGCAGGATGGCGGAGAATGCGCGCATGTTGTACAGGCCAGTCAGGTCGTCGGTGTCGGACACTCGTTTGATCTTTTCCAGCGCGAAGCGGATGTCGGCCGACAACATCGTGGTGATATACGCCACCAGGATCACCGGAGCGAGCAGCGTCAACAACTCGCCCCAATAGGCCACTGTGGCAAAGCCACGGGTTTTGGGATCGTATTGCAGCGCCATGAAGCACAGCGCGATCGCTGCCATCTCGAAAAAAGTCATGACCTTGCCGAGGATCAGCGCGCTCGCGATGATCGGCAGGAGGTACAGGTTGAGCAGTGGACTGCGAACTCCGCCCGCGTACCACAGCACCCATGTGATGAACACGATCATCACCCAGGTTTCGAGGGCGATCTTGGCCCGCGTCTCCTGGCGGTAGAAGCGGACGTAGTGCAGACCAAGGATGAACGCGGCAAAGAAGAACAGGGCCATGCTGATAGCCGCCCGCGATTCTTCGCTCGCCCCCCCGGCGACTAGATAGATGAGCACTAGGACGAGCAGCAGCCATTCGATCTCCGCTGTAGTGCGCGAGAACCCCTTTAACTCGTCCTGCTCGATGGTCAGCAGGCCGATGTTTGGTCTGATTAGCATGTCCTTGTCCAGCCGCCTCGGAGGGCCTCTCAGAAAGCGCTGCGCAGCAAAGGCGACAAATTACTTTTTTCTGGCGCGGATGTCACGGACTACCGCAACCCGGTCGCCCGACCGCAGTCTCTCGTGCCCGACCCGTAGGACCGAAGCCGGCCCCAGGACTGTCGGTGCTCTGCTACTCGCGCTGGCCGCGGTGCTCCCGACGCGGGCTGCCGGATTGTACTACCCGGGCCCGGGAGAGCAATGGCAGAGGCGCGCCACCGATGCCGTCGGCATGGATGCAGCCAAAGTGGCCGAGGCCGTGCGCTTTGCACAGGCCCACGAGGTGAACTGGTCGCGCCAGCTGCAGACCCAGATCGAAAAAGACGTCGCACAGGAGCCCTATCCGCAGGTGCTCGGCGAAACGAAGGAGCGGGGCGGGCCGGCCGGCATGATCGTGCGCCGCGGCTACATCGCCGCCGAATGGGGTGACGTGAACCGCGTCGACATGAGCTTCAGCCTCGCCAAGAGCTATCTGTCCACCCTCGCCGGTCTGGCGATCGATCGAGGTCTCATCGACAGCGTGCACGACCCAATGTGGAAGTACGTGCAGGACGGCGCATTCGACAGTCCCCACAACAGCAAGATCACCTGGCACATGATGCTGAACCAGACCAGCGAATGGGAAGGCGTGGTGTGGGACAAGCCTGACCTCGCTGATCGGCGCCGCGGCTATGGACGCAGCCTCGAGGAGCCGGGCGCTTTCTGGGAATATAACGACGTGCGGGTCAACCGCTTTGCGCTCGCCCTGCTGAAAGTGTGGAACAAGCCGCTGCCGCAGGTGTTGAAGGAACAGGTGATGGATCCGATCGGTGCGAGCGACACCTGGGTCTGGCACGGCTACCGCAATTCCTATGTGCAGCTCAACGGGCGCGTAGTTCAGTCGGTGAGCGGCGGCAGCCATTGGGGCGGAGGACTGTGGGCCAGCACGCGAGACCACGCCCGCTTCGGGTATCTCTTCCTGCGCAATGGCGCGTGGGACGGACGTCAGATCGTTTCACGGCGGTGGGTGCAGATGGCGACCACTTCATGCGACATCGCGCCTCAGTACGGGTATCTCTGGTGGCTCAACAGCGCCCGCGCGACCGTGCCCAGCGCCCCCGAATCGAGTTTCTTCGCGCTCGGCTCAGGGGGCAACGTGATCTGGGTCGATCGCGAACATGACCTGGTAGTCGTCACCCGCTGGTTGGAGTTTGCGAAGTTGGATGCGTTCGCAAAACTGGTCCTCGCATCGCTGAGAAGTGAGCGGTGACAAACTGGCAGCAGCGGAATGCATCTGCCTCGCCCTTCGCCCCGTGGCAGGTTTGACATGAAGCACGACGATTCCTATACTCCGTTCAGCTGTTAGACCAAGTCTAAGTCGCGCCGCTTGGGTGTTAGACACAGGCATGTGACTGTCGGCGGTTCTTCAAACTCACAGGAGGGATGCATGAAAGCGCTGAAGGGAAGCAAGACTGAAGGTAACCTGAAGGCGGCATTTGCCGGCGAATCACAGGCCAACCGCCGCTATCTCTATTTCGCGAACAAGGCTGACGTGGAAGGCCAAAACGACATCGCGGCAGTGTTCCGCTCGACGGCCGAAGGCGAGACCGGCCATGCGCATGGCCATCTCGAGTATCTCGAAGTGGTCGGCGACCCGGCGACCGGGCTGCCGATCGGGAAGTCGCGCGAGAATCTGAAGGCCGCGATTGCCGGGGAAACGCACGAGTACACCGACATGTATCCCGGCATGGCTAAGCAGGCCCGCGAGGAAGGCTTCGATGAAATCGCGGACTGGTTCGAAACGCTGGCCAAGGCCGAGCGCTCCCACGCCAACCGCTTCCAGAAGGCGCTCGACGCGCTCGTCGACTGACGTTCACGGACCGGTTGGGAGCGAGCGCTGGCATTCCGCCTCGCTCTCCAACAGCGTCCACCCACTCTCCGATGACCAGCCGAGAAGGCAGCCTGGAGGCGCCGAAACGACACGCGCTGGATTGGCGCCAGCCGGAGTTCTACGACGAGGGTCTGCTGCTCGAGGAGCTCGAGCGGGTGTACGACGTCTGCCATGGCTGCAGGCGCTGTTTCAATCTGTGCAACGCCTTCCCCACGCTGTTCGATCTGGTCGACGAAAGCAGGACCGGCGAGCTCGATGCTGTCGACAAGAAGGACTTCTGGAAGATCGTCGACCAGTGCTACCTGTGCGACATGTGCTTCATGACCAAGTGTCCGTACGTGCCGCCGCATCCGCTCAACATCGATTTCCCGCACCTCATGCTGCGGGCCAAGGCCGTCCACTACAAGGCAGGCAAGGCCGCCTTTCGCGACAAGCTGCTGTCGAGCACGGACGCGATCGGCAAGCTGGCCGCCATCCCGGTCGTGGCCGCCGCGGTCAACAAGGTCAACACGGTTCCCGCCGCACGCAAAGTGATGGAGGGCGTGCTGGGCGTGGCAAAGGAGCGCGTGCTGCCGAGCTATGCCGGACGAAAGTTCCGCAGCCATGCACGACCGCGCAGCGACTTTCCGGTGCGCGACGGCGCCAACACGCCGGGCCGCGTCGCGATCTTCGCTACCTGCTACGTGAACTACAACGAGCCGGGCATCGGACAGGACCTCATCCGTATCCTGGAACACAATGCCATCCCGGTGGAGTTGGTGGAGCGGGAAGCGTGTTGCGGAATGCCGAAGCTGGAGCTGGGCGATCTGGACGGCGTCGCCCGCCTCAAGGCCGTGAACATCGCGCCGCTCGCGAAGCTGGCGCAGCGCGGCCTCGCTATCCTGACGCCGATTCCCTCCTGCACTTTGATGTTCAAGCAGGAGCTGCCGCTTCTGTTTCCGGACGAAGAGGAAGTGCGGCGGGTGGCCGATGCCATATTCGATCCGTTCGAGTACCTGGCCTTGCGCCACCGCGATGGCTTGCTCAAGACCGATTTCCGCCAGAGGCTCGGTAAAGTCTCCTACCACGTTCCCTGTCATCTGCGCGTCCAGAACATGGGCCTGCGCACGCAGGAGGTGCTAAAACTAGTACCGGGCACGGAGCTCAATACCGTGGAGCGCTGCTCGGGACACGACGGCACCTGGGGCGTGAAGAAAGAGTTCTTCGCTCAGTCGATGAAAATCGGCCGGCCGGTGTTCAAGGCGATGGCCATGCCGGCGCCCGACTACATCAGCTCCGATTGCCCGATCGCGGCTCGCCACATCCAGCAGGGTTTGGGCGATGCGACTCAGGCCCGGACGGAGCACCCGCTCTCCCTGATGCGTATCGCCTACGGCTTGTAGATCCGGGAACCGCAGAGGCGCAGAGGACGCGGACAAACGCAAGACGCTCGAAGCGACGCAAGGTTGGTTTTGCTTCGGACCGCTCCCATCTTCAAGGTGGACGAGCCCACCTTCTCAGTTGACGAATCCGGTTGGCCGTTCTGTGCGTTGTCCGCGTCTCTGCGGTTCGTCACGTTTTTTTGGAGATTCGATTGATGCTGAGTAACACCCAAGCGAGAAGGAAGCGAAAGATGCCCGCCATCACCCGCGACAGCCTGATGACCCTGGAAGCTTACGCGAAGGTCCGCGACGAGTTCCGCGCGAACGTCATGGCGCACAAGAAGAACCGCAGCGTGCGTCTCGGCGAGCACGTCACGCTGCTGTTCGAGGACGAGATGACGATGCGCTACCAGATCCAGGAGATGCTGCGCGCCGAGCGCATCTTCGAGCAGGACGGCATCCAGGGCGAGCTGGACGCCTACAACCCCCTCGTGCCGGACGGCAGCAATTGGAAGGCGACGATGATGATTCAGTATCCCGATGCCGACGAGCGCCGTCAGGCGCTGGCCCGCTTGATCGGCATCGAGGACCGGGTCTGGGCGCAGCTGGAAGGTTGTCCCAGGGTTTACGCCGTGGCCGACGAGGACCTGGAACGCGAGACTACGGACAAGACCTCGTCGGTCCATTTCCTGCGCTTCGAGCTCGACGCTGCCATGCGTAAGGCCCTGGGCGGCGGCGCCAACATTCGCCTGGGCGTGGACCATCCCAACTACCGCGAGACGGTCGACCCGCTGCCCCCTGCTGTCCGCGCATCGCTGGTCAAAGACTTGAGGTTTTGACCCCGTCCGCGCGGAGGTCGTGCGGGCAAAGACCGCCCCTGGGTAGAATAGGCGGGCGCGCCGTGCAGCTGACCGGCCACGGCGTACGGAGACCGAAGCATGACAACCGCGCTGGTGGACAATCGCGTGCTCTCGATGGTCGAGCGGCGCCTGAGGGACGCCGAGGCGCCATTCAACCTCCGCCTGTGGAACGGCAAGGGGTTTAGCCCCGCCGCACCTTCCCCGGTGACGCTGACGGTGAACTCGCGCCAGGCGCTCATCAATCTAGCCAGGCCCAGTTTGGGCAAACTCGCCAAAAGCTACGTCGAAGGCGAGATCGACCTCGAAGGCAATTTCCGCGACGTGCTGCGCGTGGGCGAATCGCTGGTGGCGAGGCAGCACAGCGTCTACCACGCGCGCAGCCATGCGTGGAAGTGGTGGCGCCACAGCCGCACCGCGGACCGCCGCAGCATCGAGCACCACTACGACGTCAGCAACGACTTCTACGCGCTGTGGCTCGATCGCAACCGCGTGTACTCGTGCGCTTATTTCAGGCAGCCGGACGATACGCTGGATCAGGCGCAGGAGCAGAAGCTGGACCACATCTGCCGCAAGCTCATGCTCAAACCGGGGGAACGCCTGCTCGACATCGGCTGCGGCTGGGGCGGTCTGATCCTCTGGGCGGTACGCCACTATGGTGTCGAGGCCCTCGGCGTCACGCTGAGCCGCGATCAGCATGAATACGTCAGCGCACGCATCGCGGAGCTCGGTCTCGCGGGGCGCTGTGAAGTCCGCCTGCAGGATTACCGCGACGTACCGGACGACGAGCGTTTCGACAAGATCGCAAGCGTCGGCATGTTCGAGCACGTGGGCAGGCGCAACCTGGCGGGCTACTTCAGCAAGATCCATCGCCTACTGCGCCCCGGTGGTCTGGTGCTGAACCACGGCATCACCACCAACTCGCTGCGCGACGCCCAGCTGGGCGGCGGCATCGGCGAGTTCGTCGATCAATACGTCTTCCCCGGCGGCGAGCTCACACATGTCACCGCGGTGATCGAAGGGATGTCGCGGCAGGGGCTCGAGGTGTGGGATGCCGAATGCCTGCGGCCGCACTACGCTCGAACGCTGTGGCACTGGGTGGACCGCCTGGAAGCTCGCCGCGGCGAGGCACGGGCCATGGTGGGTGAGAAACGGTTACGGACATGGCTCATCTACATGGCCGGTTCCGCACATGCCTTCACGCGCGGCTGGATTTCGATCTACCAGCTGCTGGGCGTCAAGATGCAGCCGGACGGCGCCGTGTCGTACCCCCTCACGCGCGAGCACATCTACCGGTGATGATCGCGCGGTCCGCATGCCGGGTGGCTTGGCGCGGCGCTGCCGCTGCTGCCTTGATCGCGCTTTTCGGCTGTTCGCACGTGTCGAGCGAGCCAACGAAGGGGATACCGCCGCGGGGGAAACAGGAAGGACCACTGCCGGGTGTGCCCGAAGAGCAGGCCTGGGTGGAAGCCAACGTCCCGCCGCCTCCCTATCCGAGCGATGCGAATCTCACCGAGTTCTATCTCAGCGGACAAACCAACCACCGTTATTTCATCGACACTTCCTCTCTGACGGTGGGCCCGGACCGCGTGGTGCGTTTCGCGCTCGTCGTTCGCACCGCGCAAGGCATCGACAACGCCACATTCGCCGGGCTGCGCTGCAGCGAGCGCGAATGGAAAGACTACGCGTTCGGTCGCGACGACCGCACCTGGTCGGTGAGCCATGCGCCTCAGTGGCGGCGGATCCAGAACATCAATTTCAACAACTACCAGGGGACGCTGTACCAGGATTACCTGTGTGCGGGTGGAGTTTCCTCCGTAGCTCCCGCGGGGGACGCCGCCAAGCTCGTGCGCCTGCTCAAGCACCCGGTACCGCGCGACGACCGCAACCCTACGCTGCCCAAGCTCTAGGCGACGACGCTACTGGCACTCTCCCACACGCCGGGCCTGGAAATTCTGGACCATCGGAAGGCTCTGACCGCCCATTGTCACGACCAGATTCATCCGGCCGACGAGTTGCTCGCCGGCCGCATCGGCTTCGCCTGAGCCGCTGACCTGCGGCTCACCCGTGCAGATCAAGTTCCAGCGCGAGTGGCTGCCGCTCTGCTGGAGATCGGAAACCTGGCAGGCTCCTGCCCCACCCATCTGCGCCATCATTTCCTGGATCGACTGGTTGCTGATGCATTGACGCATCACCATCGGCGTGGCGGTAATCGACTGGCCGCCGACTTCTGCTTGAAGGGTGAACTCCCACAGGCCCTCGCGGATGTCGGCGGCAGCCACGTGACCAGACGCCATGACGACGACGAACGACCATCCGACAATTGCGTGTTTCATAGTTCTAGTGTGACCTGGGTTAGTTTCCAGTAAACCCGCACGAGGTTGTGGCTTCGGCCGCTCGCGAAGCTCGCTTGACCTGACCCCAAAACCTGCGGTCAGGTTAGCGTACGCCGCAATCCGGCGCTCTTCACAGCAGCACCAAATTGTCGCGATGGATCAACTCGGGCTCGTCGATGTAGCCCAGCCTCGCTTCGATCTCGTGGCTGGGGGCGCGCAGGATGCGGCGGGTCTCTCCAGCGCTGTAGTTGACCAGCCCGCGCGCAACCTCCCGCGCCTGCGGGTCGAGGCAGCTCACCACCTCGCCCCGCTCGAAGTCCCCGCTCACATCGACGACGCCGATTGGCAGCAGGCTCTTGCCGTCCTGCGTCAGCGCGCGGACAGCGCCCGCGTCGAGCGTCAGTCGGCCGCGTACCTGCAAGTGGTCTGCCAGCCACTGCTTGCGCGCCGCGAGCGTCATCGTCTCGGCCGTGAGTTGAGTGCCGATCATCTCGCCGCGCGTCAACCGCAACAGCACGTCGGGCTCGCGCCCCGACGCGATCACGGTGTGCGCGCCGCTGCGCGCGGCGCGTCTGGCGGCACGTACCTTGGAGAGCATGCCACCGCTGCCGACATGGCTGCCCGCGCCGCCGGCCATACGCTCCAGGCCGGCGTCGGACGCTTTGGCCTCAGCCACCAGCGTGGCGTCCGCGTGCCGGCGGGGATCGCGCGTGAACAGGCCGGCCTGGTCAGTGAGGATCACCAGCACATCGGCTTCCACCAGATTGGTGACCAGCGCCGCCAGCGTATCGTTGTCGCCGAACTTGATCTCGTCGATGGCCACGGTGTCGTTCTCGTTGATCACCGGGATGATGTCGAGAGCCAGCAGCGTGCGGAGGGTCGAGCGCGCGTTGAGGTAGCGCCGCCGATCAGACAGATCGTCGTGCGTGAGCAGCACCTGTGCGGCGTGCAGGCCATGCGTGCGGAAACCGGATTCATACGCCTGCACCAGTCCCATCTGCCCGACCGCGGCGGCGGCCTGCTGCTCGTGCAGCTGACGCGGGCGGCGCTTCCAGCCGAGGCGCTGCATGCCCTCCGCGATCGCGCCCGAGGACACCAGCAGCACCTCCCGGGTCTGGCGCCTCAGCTCGGCGATCTGCTCCGCCCAGCGGGCGAGCGCAGCGTGGTCGAGGCCGTGCCCCTGGTCGGTCACGAGGCTGCTGCCGACTTTGACCACCAGGCGTTTTGCCTGTGCCACAACGGAAGGCATGGCGTGCGCTATTGCGTTGCGGCTGCGGGCTCCGCGGTCTCGCGCTCCGCCCGCGCAGACCGCTCGAGAAATTCCATCACCGCCAGCGTGAGCTCGCGGCAACCGTCGCCGGCGAGGGCGGAAATGACGAACACACGGGGGTTGGCCGCACCGCTCTTGCGGGTGCGCCGGCGCTTGCCGACGTAGGCGTCGACGAACGCCTGCACGCGCTCATCGCGCTCGGCGTCTGCGATCAAATCGACCTTGTTCAGCACGATCCAGCGTGGCTTGTCGAACAAGGATGGATCGTACTTGCGCAGTTCCTCGACGATGATCCTGGCGTCGCGCACCGGGTCGGCGTCCCGCTCGAGCGAGGCGAGGTCCACCATATGCAACAGCAGTCGTGTGCGCTGGAGGTGGCGCAGAAACTGATGACCCAGGCCCGCGCCTTCGGCCGCGCCTTCGATGAGTCCGGGCATGTCGGCCACCACGAAGCTGCGGTTCACGTCGACCCGTACCACGCCGAGATGCGGATGCAGCGTCGTGAATGGGTAATCGGCCACCTTGGGCCGCGCCGCGGAGACAGTGCGGACGAAAGTCGACTTGCCGGCGTTGGGCATGCCAAGCAGCCCCACGTCGGCCAGCACCTTGAGCTCGAGTTTCAGCCGGCGAGATTCACCCAGTTCCCCGGTGGTGAACTGTCGAGGAGCCCGGTTGGTGCTGGATTTGAAGTGGATGTTGCCCAACCCCCCGCGCCCTCCCTTGGCGATCAGCGCCCGCTCCCCGTGCCGGACCAGGTCAGCGATGAATGCCCCTGTTTCGGCGTCGGTGATCACGGTGCCCACCGGCATCGGCAGAACGACATCCGGCGCGCCCTTGCCGTAGCAATCCGACCCGTGCCCACTCTCGCCGCCTTTTGCCCGGTGGATGCGCGC
>Ga0187780_10001374_pt1 | contig 18401 bp, 20 predicted proteins | sample 1015_Q2_SP10_20__FD_132429 | JGI IMG/M metagenome (GOLD analysis project Ga0187780, IMG submission 132429) | Tropical peat soil microbial communities from peatlands in Department of Meta, Colombia - 1015_Q2_SP10_20_MG | ecosystem: Environmental > Terrestrial > Soil > Wetlands > Peat | place...
AATTAGATCAATTGGGAATGTTTGAGTAAGTGCTACCTTCAGGTGGCTCAAGGTTTTCAATCCGCTTTGAGCGGTTCACGGTTTTATCAAGCCCCCGGCTTTGCCGGGGACAAGTGACTATTAACGATCGATTCGCATTGATCTCTAAATTGGAAATAGCATGAGGCGCTTTTAGGTTTTTTGAAATTCACCTAAGAATTAACCTGACGGGGAGAAACATATGGAACTCAATGAAATTAGGGAAGTTACAAGAAGAATCATTCTTGAGATCATTAGCTCGAATAATGGAGCTGATAAGAATCCAGTAAAATTTGAGGACGAGGATTCTTTGATCGACAGCGGTATTATAGATTCCATCGGTGCAGTTCAATTAATCGAAGAATGCATTCAGAATTTTAATGTCCTCATTCATCCCGCTGAACTCTCATTAGAGAATTTCGATACCGTCGACAGAATATGCCAGTTCATACAATCAAAATTGGTTGAGGATCAACAATGAATCTAACTCAGGAGATAAGCCAAGTTTTTTCTCGGCATAAAGAAAAAGCTGCAATGTCCCATTATGTTCCTCCGAACTCCTTGATCACTTTGACCTATGGTCAATTAGAGGAGAGAGTGAGAGAAATTGCCGATTTTTTGCTGAAACAGGGGATGCAGCCGGGCGACTTGGTTATGTGCTATATGACCAAGTCACTTGAGATGGTAGTATCAATATTGGCTGTCTTGTTAACCGGGGGTGTGTGTAGCTCCTTTTACTCTAAACAAAACCCGCAGTATTCATTAAAATTATTTTCAACCGCTCATCCGAGATTCCTCGTACTTGATGAGGGGACATTAAGAAATTTGAAGAAATTGGTCAAAGCAACCAGCTCAGACAATCGGTATCCAGTGCATTTAGAATATCCGGAATTGGAAAGCATAGAAATTTGGCAGCATCAATCTGGCAAGGCAATTTATGTTTTGAAGTATCCATCGGGCAAAAGCGACTGCGGAAAAGAAATTTCAGCAACCGAGCATAGCTTGGACGACGCTGCATGGTGCCTGTTCACCTCAGGTTCGACAGGTGCGCCAAAGGGAGTTTTGATAGCGAAAGAAGATCTGCTGCGAAGAGCTATGACGGAGATTGAAGATTATAAATTAACAGATCAAGACAGCCTGTTGAGCTTGCTCCCTTTTTCATTCGATGTAGGTTTGAATCAACTCCTCTCATGTCTTCTCTCGGGAGCCCATCTCGTCATTTTAAATTCATGGTTTCCAAAAGATGTTCTGACAACAATAAGATCTCGAAACATTACTGGAATTTCGGGTGTCCCATCCATATGGGCCGACCTCATTGCCTATCCGAAGGAACCCGATTTTGAACAGAGCGTTTACACATTAAGATACATTACTGTTTCAGGAGGTGATCTTGCCAAGAATCAGTTGGTGCAACTGAGACAATACTTTAGAGATTTGAAGATTTATAAAACCTATGGGCAAACCGAGACTTTTAGAAGCAGCATGCTCAAGCCTTTCGACTTTGAAAGAAAGATGACCTCGGTTGGGCGCCCTATAAAGGGAACGGAAGTATTTGTCCTAAATGATAAGGGTGAAATCGTTATTCCGAACACTGAGGGAGAGATTGCTCATTACGGCGTAGGGACGATGCTTGGTTATTTGAACGATTCAGAAGGAACGAGTGAAAAGTTACGAAAGATGAAAGGGTTAGGTTCAAAAATGATGAAAGAGGAGAAATGGGTGTTTACGGGTGACCGCGGGAAAATGGATGAAGAAGGCTATCTCTATGTGCTGGGCCGTGAAGATGGAATGATTAAAACCTTAGGACACAGGGTTTATCCAAAAGAGATAGAAAGCTGCATTCTGGAGCACGAGGATGTGAAGAATGCGGCTGTAATAGGCATCAAAGACGAACATAAAGGTCAAGCTATTATAGCAGAAGTTGTTGGTGATGGAGCATTAACCAAGCAAAGTTTAATGGTTCATTTGAAGGAGCGACTACCCTACTATATGATTCCCGACGAAATCAACATTGTGGAACATCTACCAATGACAGAAAACGGCAAGATAAAGTACGCCGCGATTAAGGAAAGATGTGAGGAAAGAAGAATTTTACAAGATCGTCCCTAAGGAGGAAGTCGGCAGGATCGTAAAAGACATAGAGCTTCCTGCCTTTATCTACTTCAGGAAGATTGTCAAGAGAAAGTACGATGAATTGTTGGGTTGCCTGCCCAGGGGTTTCGAAATTCACTATGCCTTCAAGGCAAATCCAAACCAAGAAGTTCTCGGATTCATCCGATCGCTTGGAGCGGGTGCTGATGTTGCATCCTTAGGTGAACTACGATTAGCTATGGAGACAGGGATTCCTACAGAGAAAATTGAATTTACAAGCCCTGGTAAGACAATCAAAGAATTATCATTGGCGATTGATCTTGGGATATCTTCCATTAACGTTGAGAGCATATCAGAGATCAATATTATACTTGATCTCTGCCGAGCAAAAGGGAAACCTGCCAATCTGGGGATCCGACTGAATCCAAAGGCGAAATCATCGCCGTCGGCGATGAAAATGAGCGGAGATACCCAATTTGGAATTATAGAAAGCGATCTTGAGCAGGCGCTTGCTTTCATCAAGAATGGATCTGAAGTATCAAATTTCTCAGGATTGCATATGCATTTGGGGTCTCAGTTCCTCGAAGCTGAAAAAATTATTTCCAATTTCAAATTCATTCTTGAAAAGGCCTATGAGATCACAACCCAGTATAAAATAGAGCTCAAAAAGATTAATTTCGGCGGAGGATGGGGGATTGACATATTTGGCAATAAACCCCCTCTCAACCTACCGCTTATCAAAAAGAGTTTGTCAGAACTATTTACAGATTTAGAATACAGGACGAATTTTAAAAACACCCAATTTATCGTTGAGCCTGGGCGGTTCTTGGTAGCGGAATGTGGCATTTATGCTGTGAAAGTACTCTACAGAAAAAAAGGATATAAAAAAGAATTCCTGGTTGTGGATGGGGGGATGCATCAAAACTATTTGGCAGCCGGAGGCATTGGTCAGGTGATTCGTAGAAACCTCCAAGTAGATGTTGTACCACGAAGCGATTGCAGTGATAGAACTTCCAAATACACCATTGCGGGGTCTCTATGTATTCCTGATGATGTGCTCGCTTCCGAGCTTGAGTTACCTTCGGACATAAGGGAAGGAGATATTCTTCTTTTTCATGACTGCGGAGCATATGGTTATTCTGCCAGCCCTTTGAAGTTTTTGAGCCACACCTTCCCAAAGGAGATCATGATTTGATTGCAGTAGAGAGTTTGAGTCAATTGGGAGGCGTGAATATACAAACGGTTATCGATCTTCTTGAAAGGAGTTTATCTCTTAACAAGTCGAGGGTGGCTATAAGAATTTACGACAATTCGTGGACTTATAGTGATCTGCAGAATTTATCAAATAACATTTCAGGGTTTCTATCAGAATGGGGAATTAAGAAAAGGGACAGGGTTGTAATGCTCATGAATAAGTCCATTTATTTGTATGGCGCTATTGTTGGAATTATGCAGGTCGGGGGAGTCTATGTGCCATTGGATACCAAGTGAAGGAGATTGCGACAAAGAGATTAGGAAGCACCTTAATAAACATCTACCCGCCAATATGATTCCAAAAAGCTTGATATGCGTTGTGAGCCTCCCCAAGAATCAGAACCATGAAATAGATAGGGTTTTGATTAAAGAAATATATGGAGGGGAATAGGCTCCGTTTACAGAAATGCAATTCTGTAAACGATGAGTGAGAGAGATTATCCAAGCGGCCGGTTTCTAAGGAATGCCTATGCTGCACTAAAGTACTACGGCATAAAATACTACAAATCACGCAACCATCAGAATTCAAATCTCTTTAAGGAAGAGAATGGAAGCAGACGCATTGAAAAATGGTCCGTTATTCAAAATGACGGCGAAATTGGCAAATGATCATGTGGTAGAGTTCTCACAGCTTAGTTTCCACAACATTTCTGAAATCAGCACTTTCCTTCGTTCTGTGTGGTCGAAGGGTTATGGAAGAATGGGGTCGCCAGATTTTAGTGAGGATTATTTGCATTGGGTTCTCGGAGGACCGAACAAGAGCAAGAATCTACTGTTTGGAGGCAGAATAAATAACGAACTGGTAGCTTATCAAAGCTTTTTGTTTCGAACGATGGATTACTGTGGAAGGAAATTAAATTGTTATCTTAACACCTACTTAGCAGTTTCAATGAGAATAGATTTGCGCGCAAGACTTGAATGCTTATTTGAAATGGAGCAGCAGTGTGTTTTATTGGATGAACGATCAAAATATTATGACCCCAATTGTGATTTGATATTTGCCTTTTTTGAGGCAGGCAGGCCGCTGAAATATACAGAAGATAGACTTCTAAGAAAGTGTTTAGGGATAACCAGATTCGATTATGCAACGTTTAATCAATTCATAATCTTGCCCAAGAGACTTAGGACCTACTTGAATCAGAACTGTATAGAGGAAGCCTCCTTTTTGCTGAGGTATGCCTCAGAAAGTGACTCTAATGAATTATCAAAATTATTTAACGATATACCGGATAATCTTCATTTCACAAGAATTATGACAGTGGAGGAACTTCGGCATCACTTTTTTGGTCACCCGAATCATTTTACATCGGTTATAGAGACTGAAGGGAAGATAAAAGCTTTTATTAATTATTATCCAATGGAGATTATAAAAGAAGGGTACTCGTCTTCATATGTTATTGTAGAGTTTCTTTTTTCGAAAGACAGAAATCGAAGATTTATGGCGATGTTGCTAAACGAGGCACTCAAATTATCTGAAAAAATTGGTGCCAAAGGGGCTGTGGTTGAGAATGGTGCATATTTGGATTTTGATTATTATCGCGAGATTGGCGTGATGCCAACTTTTAGAAAAATGACCATGTCAGTAATTTCAAAAAATCATTCTGTAGACTATTTTGGAAGCTTTCGGTGTGATATCAAATAGGCCATGAGGGTCAGGGAGGGGTAGGTTGCTTATATGTGGGCGATATTTAGATTGCTAAGGTATTTATTAATCGAGATTCGAAAGATTAATGAAAATTTTAAATATGACGAATCCACAATTGCTGAAAAATTTCGAAAGCAAGGGGCTAAGATTGGGGAAAACTGTTTTATCCAGATTAACAAATTAGCATCTGAGCCCTATCTCGTGGAAATTGGAAATAATGTGGCAATAGCTCCGGGTGTAGCATTCATTACGCATGATGGGGCAAGCGTTATTTTTAGGGATGAATTTCCCACCCTTCGGTATTTTGGGAAAATAATTATTGAAGATAATTGCTTCATTGGTACCCGTTCGATCATAACAGCGGGGGTGAGGATCGGTAAGGGTTCCATTGTGGGTCCGATGTCAGTTGTACTTCGAGATATTAAGCCAGGAAGTATAGTCATCGGAAATCCTGCCATTCAAGTATCGACGGTAGAGAAATATAAAGAACGATGCTTAAAAGAGTGGGAAAGCCAGGGGCTAAATAGATTTAACTACTTGTTTGAAGGGAAGAATAAATTTGAGGTGCAGGAAATTATGGAATCAAAGGAATTCGGAGAAAAGCTGAAGGAACATTTGTTGTCAATCGAGTTTAAAAAAACCGACCTCAGATGACAATCAGTTTAAAATGGCGGCCTACCCAAGTGGTAAGGGAACGGATTGCAACTCTGTTTTACCTGGTTCAACTCCAGGGGCCGCCTCCAAAGAACCAGAAATGGAACTGATGAGTTATCAGTTTTATTACCAAAAGCAGTCCGAAAATGTGAACAAATTTCGATCCTATCGGTGCTTAAGAGGAGAGAGCAATGTATCGAGTGGCTGAGAACATGGTCGATTTAGTGGGTTATACTCCCATGGTAAGAATCAACCATATTGTCCCAAAGAAGAAGGTGACGGTCTATGCAAAGCTAGAGCGGTATAACCCAGCAGGTTCCGTCAAAGACCGGATAGCAAAATATATGATTGAGTATGGAGAGAAAGAAGGTTTCCTCACGAAAGACAAGATCGTCATTGAGCCTACCAGTGGAAACACGGGAATTGCCTTGGCTATGGTCTGCGCTGTCAAAGGCTATCGATTGGAATTAGTAATGCCGGAGACCATGAGTACGGAGAGAAGAAAAATCCTCACTGCCTATGGAGTGAAGATTGTTTTAAGTGAGGGTTCCCGGGGAATGGATGGGGCAATTGATTTGGCCAAGGAGATCGCTCAGGATGCAAGATATTATATGCCGTACCAGTTCAAGAATACATATAATGTGCTTAGCCATTATGAGACCACAGGCGAAGAGATCTGGAGGGCGACCAAAGGAAAAGTAAGGGTGTTTGTCGGAGGACTGGGAACCACAGGAACACTTATGGGGGTTTCCAAACGACTAAAGGAAAACAACCCTGATATCAAGATCGTTGGTGTGGAGCCCTATCCCGACTCAAAAATTCAAGGGTTGAAGAACCTCACTTCTCAATATGTACCCGAGATCTATGATCCCAGCTGGTTGGACGAGAAGATCAATGTAACGGATGAAGATGCATTTGAAATGGCAAGATTCCTCACCGTACGAGAGGGGATCTTCTGTGGAATCAGTTCCGGTGCAGCGATGTGGGGAGCCATACAAAAGGCGGTGGAGTTGGATCACGGTGTGATTGTGACTCTCTTCCCGGATGGCGGAGAGAAATATGTGAGTACTCCTCTCTACGAACCCAGCAAATGTTTCGAATGTTTAAAGAAGCATCGAATCCCTACTTGCATGACAGAGGAATACCTCACTGCTTTAGAATGTCTGGTAAAGAACGGTGATGGGTTGGGAAAAACTTAAGGATTCCCGTGTTGAGCAAAGTCTTGAAAAAGCATTTAGAAAGGCAAACCTTTTACAATCAGTCAAAAATGGCGGCCTACCCAAGTGCTAAGGGAACGGATTGCAACCCCGTTTTACCTGGTTCAACTCCAGGGGCCGCCTCCATATTTTTTGAGTTTATGAATAGACTCCTCGATAGAATTAATTCAGTAATGTGAGTAGATTAAGGTTGTGATAGTCACATTTTCAATAAGAAAGCTCTTATTTAAGCATACAAGGGGTTTTGAATGCTCATAGGTTCTGTTCTGGAACCCGTGGAAAATGTGCCTCTGATTCAATTGAAAAAGATGTCTTCCGGAAATGTTTTTGCCAAGACTAAATTCCTGAATCCCGGTGGAAGTATAAAGGATCGCGTGGCCAAGCATATCATTGAATCGGCAGAAATAGCATGGAAACTTAAATCCGAATTGGTCATTTTGAACAAATGAAAAATGTTTTTTTGAAAATTACCAAGATTTGACCCTAAGGCCTTAGAGATAATCAGACGAAAGTCACGAAAAGCATTCTATTGTGAGGAATTCCTTGAAGCCAATAAGCAATTTGATATTTTGGAAAAACAAGGCAAAAGTGAAATTTAGGAGAGGGGAGCGGGTTCGAATTTCATCGTACGAGAAAATAAGGGAGACTCTCGATGAAAGGAACTGTTATGAGGGCCTCGCTTTTATGGAAAACATGGCGAAGTTTTGTGAGCGAGATTATGAAGTTCTGAGAGAGGTTAAATGGTTATATGATGAGTACGGTATGAAAATGCTTAGGTGTAAGGATATTGTTGTGCTTAAGGACTTAGTTTGTGATGGAAAAGGAATATTGGGTGGGAAGGATTGTGACAGGAGCTGTCTGTATTTTTGGAAGAAAGCATGGCTGGAAAAGAAATAAGATAAAGTAGCGTTGTCCAATAGTTAATCTAAAAAGGAATAGATGTGATGGCCAGAACAACAGATAGAATGAGACTTGGACGAGATAGCGTTTCATTAGTGGAAAAAAGAGATATAGGATACATTTGTCAATACACCACAATGGCGAATATAGGAGCGGAACTAAATCATATTGAAAAATTCTATCAAATTTTGTTGAGGGTATATCCAGCTATCAAGCGCCGAATACGAAGGTGGTGTTATAAATTTTCAAAAGAGAGCGATAGGGAGTTGAATATAGATATAATAATGAGTGAACATCAACCTGAAGATAGTTTAGGAGATAGATTGGAAATAGGTGATATGGTAAGAGTTCTTTCTTATTCTCAAATTAAGTCTACACTAGATAATGGCTATTTCAAAGGGTTAAGCTTTCAGGAAAGTATGGAGAAGTACTGCAACAACACTTATGAAGTGTTAAAAATTCCTCGATATGTATTAGATCAAGGAGGAAGGAAAGTAAATAGGTGCAAGGATATTGTGATACTTCGTGGTCTTTACTGTAATAGTAAGGGGGCGATGTTGAAAGAGGGATGTGATAGGTGCTGCCTGCATTATTGGAAAACTGATTGGTTAAAAAAACTCGTTTGATCATTTTCCGAAAAAAAACTATTGGAAAAAGATTATGCCTACAATCAAAATCCTGAAGAATAAAGATGAGTTGTACAACTTAAAGCAAGAATGGGGTGTATTACACTCGAAAGGTATAACTAACTCTCCTTTCTCAACGTGGGAATGGATCAGTAGTTATGAAAAGATAGTAATGGATGCCAATGAGGAGTTGAATATAATATGTATATTCAATGAGGAAGAAAAACTTATAGTGATCGCCCCTTTTTTAATTAGGAGGGAGAGGAAATATGGTCTGGAGTATAATATTATTGAGCTAATAGGTAGCGACGAAAGGATAGCTGCAGATTATATGGATATTATAATTGATCCTAAGTATCTGAATGAAGGGAAAAGGCTCTTAATGAATTATTTAAAAGGAGGGGGAGACTTTAAATGGGACTTGATAAGATGGGATGGAATACTTGATGATTCTAAATGCTGGGAGCTCTTGAGACAATTTAAGAATGAAGGCTACGAAGTCGTTCAAGAATCGATGGGTGTTTGCCCATATATCAAACTTCCAAAAACATGGGAAGAATATTTGGGGACATTATCCAAAAAGAGCCGTTACAATATTAGGAAAAAAAGAAGAGACCTTGAAAAAGAATGCAAAAATAATGTGTTTCTTATTGTGGGCGACGAAGATTCATTAGTAAAAGCCATGGAGTGGACATGTCAGCTCCATCGAAGAAGGATGATGATAAAGGGAATAAAGGGTTTTTCTATATCGTCCAAATTTTGGACATTTCAAAAAGAAGTAGCAAAAGAGTTTTTTGTAAAAGGGTGGCTTTGCCTTGGAGTTTTAGAAGTTGACGGCTCTCCGGTGGCATCTCAATATGGTTTTAAATTTAATAATAAGCTCTTTCATTATCAGACAGGCTTCGATCCTAATTATGAGAAACATAGTGTAGGATTGATTTCAACCGGGTTTATGATCGAGAACGCCTTTAAAGAGAAACTCCAGGAATACGATTTTCTGAGAGGAAAGGAAGACTACAAATTTCATTGGGCTGAAGATGTGAAAACAATTTATTCTGCATTAATCGCTAATAAGAACTTCAGAGGACTTTTTTATTTTAGGGCGGCAAAGACTCTCGGAAGACTGAAGACAAGATTAAAAATGCTTTGGGATAGGCACAGCGAAAGCAAATAGTTTTAAGGATGCCCCAATAATCTATTTTAAATGATCGAAATCCCTATATTACCTTCTACACAAATGATGACGAGAGTACGGCCCATTTTTAATGGAATTGGGAGGTTCATCATTTCGAGAATTTACGAAGAAAAGACCTATATAATTTATGAAAAAGAACTGGGGAAAAGCGGAAACAAAATTACAATCAGAGAAAATGGGGTTCAATTTGGGAAAATTGAGAATTTGGGTAATGCGATTTATTTGTCACTGAGAAAGTCGGATCCGTATCTTTCAAGAAAAGTTTTTAATCGTGAGGTCAGAAATGGGCATAAATGTTTTATTGGGGTGAAAAATGGCGAGATCATATTTTACGTATGGACACGTAGATACAAAGGGAGATCTCTTGATTTTTCGAAGTATCCTATTGGATCAAAGAAAGAAATCCATTTTTTTAGTGCTGTTACCAAAAAGGAATATAGAGGAAAAAACATTTACCCTGCTGGGATACAATTCTTAGAAGATTATTATAAAGATATGGGATATGAAAGAATATCGTGTACAACTTTGAAAGAGAAAAATGGGGAAAATAATTCGCAAAAAGCATTATCTAAAATTAACTTTAGGGACACGGGAAAACGGATAGTCGTGACAAGGTTTCTTTTTTGTAAAACATCTCGTCAAAATTTTACTGTCCATTTTGATGACGTCCAATAAGAAGCCATGATTAAAGGGATAATATTTTATTCAGAGTGATTTCTATTTGATGGTAAAACCATCCCGGTGGTAAAGGGAGAGACCTCAAAGAGACTGAGCAGTTTTATTTTTGATTGCACGTTCCAGCCAGGATGTTCTTATCTGATATGCATCAGAGCTTTAAAGATGACTCTAAATCGGCCACAGGGAAATGGACAATGGTAATCTCTCTTTTCTTCTGTGGGATAGATCCCGGTTAGGAGACATAGCCCCAGGAGCCTAAGCTGTGCCTTCATGTTTAGGTGAAGGAAACCGGGCTTAGATCAACTGATAACAAAAAGAGAAATAAGCGATAGAAGAGCGGGATATTTCTATGTCTAATAGGAAGCGAATATTACTGTTAACGGATGTTTTTCACGGTATGGGTGGCTCTGAGCGAAATATTACTCAGCTCGTTGGGGGTATCAATAAGAACAAGTTCGAGCTCTATGTGGCACGCTTTGCACCCGTTAACCCTGTAGAAAATATGAGAGAGAAAGATTTCTCCATCATGGACCTCAATGGGGCTGGTATTTATACTGTTTCCGGCTTAAGAAATCTGATCTTTTTGAAGAGATTCGTGAATGAAAAGAAGATATCCCTTATCCTAACGTACCACGAAAGCTCTGACTTCTATGGCCTTGCTCTTTCTATTATTTGCAATATTCCTGCCATCTCTAGTAGGAGAGACATGGGTTTTAAGACAAAACCACATCATAGACTTGCCTATAGACTTGGGGGAAGATACTTTGACGCGATGATAGCAGTATCTAATGCCGTTAAGCAAGAAGTGGTAAAACGCCGTTGGCTTCCTGAGGAAAGGATATTCACCATTTACAATGGAATTAACACCGCCAATTATGGAAACGGATATGATGGCACAGCCTTAAAGAAGAAACTTGGAATTCATCCAGAGTCTCCTGTGGTGGGGATGGTTGCAAACATACGCAAGATTAAAGGATATCACTATTTTCTTCAAGCTTCGCGCATTATCCATAGATACAATCACAACGTCCAATTCCTGATGATTGGCCACGATTGGATAGAGTCTGGTTTCACAATACCCGAGCTCAAACGCTATGGGGAGAAAATAGGGATTTCCAAAAACCTTCATTTTCTTGGCGGGAGAGAGGACGTAGCAGATTTGATCTCTATTTTTGACGTGGCTGTCCTTGCATCTTTAAGTGAAGGATTCTCCAATGTCATTCTGGAATATATGGCTTTATCGAAACCGGTCGTGGCAACAGAGGTGGGGGGAAATCCGGAAATAGTCGTCCATGGCGAGACTGGATTATTGGTTCCTCCTGCCGACGTTCATCCACTTGCCAATGCCATCCTGTCCATCTTGAAAGATAAAGAAGCGGCATTAAGATTTGGTATAGCTGGAAGAAAACGAATTGAAGACAAGTTTGAATTAGGAAAAATGATAAGGCAATATGAGGACTTATTTGAGAAGGTAATATTGAGGGAGCTGAGCTAAAAGCATTCCTTGGTCGAGAAACGAAGGAGGGAATCGCTGACCAGAGAATCTATCAGCGAGATTTACAAAGAATGGTAAACCTATCATAGGCCGGATGGATACGAGGGCCAAAGGTAGAAGGATCGAATTGAGCGGAAATGTTTATTCTAGCAGGTCGTCCCTCGTCCGTATTGAAAACTCTGTTCTTGCGCCGGGGTTACAAATGTATCTTTTTTACTTATGATTCATTTTGAGGTTATCCAGGAATTGGACAAAATCGAAGCATCTTGTCAATTCACATAACTATGAAATCAAGCATTTATAATTCAGGGTGTGAGTTAATAGCTAAAACGAGAATACCGCAAGTAATGCACAGGTTGGCATATTGTAATGAGCTGACCATTGTCATGTATCATGGGATTATTCAGTCACCCCTCGTGGTCACTGACTGGTGTTTTGTAGATGAGATTTCTTTTGGCATGCAAATAAAGTATCTTAAGAAACATTTTGAGATCATTTCTTTTTCAGAGGCTGTTGAACGCATGAGAAATGGGAAGATAAAGCGTCCTACCGCGGTGATCACCTTTGATGATGGATATCAAAATAATTATGATGTTGCATTCCCGATTCTACATAGGGAAGGAATACCTGCCACAATTTTTCTTACCACGGGATTGATTAACACGAACGATACGGTTTGGTATTGCCGTCTCAATCTTACACTTTCTCAAACACGCAGGCCTCACATTGATTGGAATGGCTTTAAGTTCGACCTATCCACATTAGACCTAAAGGCTAAAACCTCAGTAGCCATCCAAGAGAGCTTGAAAAGGCTTGAACATTCACAGCTCATGACAACCATGCGTCGTATTATATTGCAGTTGGGTGATGATCCGGATTATTTAATCGAGATGGATTCTCCTTTCCGGATGCTTGATAAAACAGCGATTGCGGAAATGGCTGCCTCTGGATTCATTGAATTCGGTGCCCATACTCATAATCATGCAATTTTAAGTCAGCTCTCAGATAAAGAACGCTACAATGAGATCAGGGAATCAATCAAAGCAGTTTATGAACTCACCGGACGCCCGTGCCGGTATTTTGCTTACCCTAATGGGCGAGCGGAAGATTATAATAGCGAGACGATTAAGGATCTTGAGACATGCGGTATACAGAGCGCCGTGACCACTATTTCGGGACCAAATGATATAATGACCCCTCCAATGGAGCTGAGGCGATATGGAATTGGCGCTGATCTGCCAATGGCAGAATTTCAGCTGATGGTGCATCATTTTTTTTCAAAACTTTGCAGAGCAATGACTTATGTTGGGACATCACCTCCAAACTAAGAAAATGATTAATCTTCAATTATTTGTGTTTTGCGCTATAGTGAATGTGCTTTGCGTTTTGCTAACTTAATTTGCTCCGTGGACGGTCCTCAGGAAAATAATTTGTTAGTGTTTATATTGGGGATGGCGGAGCCCCCTCGCCTTATAGGTGACGGTAGTTCAGTTAGGTTCATTTAAACGATCAAATGGCAAAAAACGTTCCAGAGATAATTGATTAAGATACTTTATAAGCTATTGAGAGATTTCCTAGACAAGGTGAGGAAAGCATATGTTCTGAGAAAATGCAACTACCTTAACATTGCAGAATTGTTTCGAAAACAAGGAGCTGTTGTTGGTGAGAATAATAGAATCATGGTTCGTTCTTCGGGAAATGGTCCCTGTCTAGTCAAAATAGGTAGCCACTGTTCTATTTCCTCAAACATTAGCTTTGTCACACACGACGGAGGAGGCTGGGTATTCACAGAGGAAATGCCGTCCTTACAGAGGTTTGGTAGAATCGAGATAAAGGATAATTGTTATATAGGAATTAAGTGCAACATTTTACCAAATGTGATAATGGGGCGGAACTCCATAGAAGGTGGCGGATCAGTGATAATTAAGGACGTACCGGCCAATGTTGTTGTGGGTGGGAATCCAGCTAAGTTCACAAAAACCATCGAACAATATGAGAAGGAGATATTAGATGGATGGGACGAGCAAAAACCGCAAGGTTATTTTGAAGATGAGAACGGACGCTCAAGATGTTCTTCGGAACAAATTCAAAAATTGAAAGATAAAGATCGGTCTTTGTTGGTAGGGCATTTAAAAAAAATGTTAATAAATAGTATCTTATGGAGGGAAAGTATTAGAGCCTGAAAAACCCATGTCGAAAATCAAGGGATTTCATTGCAGAAAAATCCTGAACTCTCATGCTGAGTTCACGAATGAGTTTATCATAGAACTGGAGAATGGTTCCATCGGAGTCGGGTCATCTCCGAGAGGGGAAACGATCAGTATATACGAAGATAAGGTATGCGTCTCTGATGGGGAAGCAATCATTCGCAGAATAATTTCTGATGGATGCTTTCATAAACCGTTGTCGCAGGAGAAATGGGATGCATATTTGCAACAGAATGTAAGCCATTTTGGCTACGCCAACTGTTTTGGCATCTCATTGGCCTTCTACAACGCAGTGGAGAAAGTCCGATCCGATGCGCGAATGGCTGAAAGGACAGGTAAGAAGCCGTTCTTCCCAAGGCTATGTTTAAACATACTGAACGGTGGTAGGTACGCTTATACCAATCCGGTGCTCAGTGACTTTCCTGAATATCTCCTGGTTTCAAGAAATAATAACTTATTCGAGATGATTGATGATCACGGCCAAATTCAGAGGGGGATAAGGGAAAGGTTAATAGGGTGTGATAAGGTCATCGTGAATAACAATCCAGTAAATAAATTGCAGGGCTCCAACAATAGTTGCTGGATCGAGATGCTATTAGAGGTTCTAAACGAGTTAAAGCTGAATGCCAGGTACGACCTTATGATTGATGCCTCTGCAGGAGATCTATGGCACGAAGGAGGATATGAATTTCTCTTGACAGATCAATCCAGAAGAACTGGTGCTGAAATGTGCGCTTACTGGTTTGAGTTAATTGAAAAGTACAACATAGGATTTTTAGAAGATCCATTTCACGAGAAGGATGGTCAAAGCTGGAAAATGCTGACGACAAAACAAAAGCGGTGCCGTATCATTGGAGACAATCTCTATGCCTCAAGGCGTGACAAAATTCAAAAAGGGGCTGAAGAGAAATATACAAATGGGGTGATTATAAAACCGGATCAAGCGGGTACTGTCACGGGAACCATAGAGGCAATCCAAACCTCCCAAGCAAACGGGCAAATAGTGATTACCTCGCATAGGTCGATCAGCACGGAATCGACATTTATCTCACTGATAACATGTGCTTATGATGTGGAATACATTAAGATCGGGCCGCTTTTTACGGATTATTCTTCAATATTAAGGTTAAATGAGATCATTAGACTTAGGGGCGATGGGGAGGGACATGGATAAAATAATGATCGTGAGTACAATACGGCACGGAGAGACAGATTTTAACAAGGAAAAAAGATATTGTGGGACCACGGATGTGCCGCTAAATCATGCCGGAAGAGAAGATGCAATTCTTGTGGCGAATAAATTAAGCGGAGTCAACTTCGATGTTATCATTTCTTCGAAGTTAATAAGGGCGGTCGAGACTGCACAGGTTCTGTTAAGTAACGGTGCAAAGTTTATTCAATCCGAATTATGTAATGAGAGAAATTATGGTAGAATTCAAGGGATGACGGGGGATGAAGTGAAATGGGTTCGCCCCCCTCTCCAATACCTTTATAGGGGGGATGACTATCATTCACTCAATCCCCCGGGAGGAGAAACGTTTGAGGAACTTAGGGAGAGAGCTAAAAACTTTTACCAGTTTATCTTCGAGAAATTTAGTGGATGCAACCTCCTCGTTGTTTCTCATGGAGTCTTTCTTCAGCAATTTCACGGACTGATTCGAGGAAAGAATTGGATGGATTCTCTGGAGAAAAATGTTAGAAATTTTGAGTATACGACATTCAAATTTGTAAACGGCCATTTAGTGAACGAGACGAGCGTTAATTTGGCGGACCGGGAACAAAGTGATTGGTAAGGGATGTGAAATATTTTTCGCTCCTTGTCCTAAAACCCCCTTCGTTTCACCGGTTGGGTTCACATCTTTCAATTCAAGTCTACAATGTGAAAAGATTCTAAAAAGCTGAAATGTCACCTTTCAGGAAATTTATAAAACAATTTAGCCATTTTTTTGCCGGAATGGGACTGATCCAATTGTTCAGTTTTCTTACTTTCCCGGTTCTCACGAGAGCATTAACAAAGGAACAATATGGCGTGATGAGTTTGATAAGCACGACGATGTTGCTGGCGGTAGCCGTCTCGAAAGCCGGCTTGTCTGATGGTATCGTCAGGTTCTACAAAGAGTATAGTGTAGCGCCCGAAAAACTTACAATTTTTTCATCCACCGTAATTATACGCGGGCTCATTTTATCCTTGTTTTCAGTTCTTTTGTATTTGGCTGCGATCCCAGTGCTGAACCACTATTGGAAAAGCGGCGGTAATTACAAAGCTTGTTTTACCATTATGGCGTGTTATCTCTTTATCCGTCCTCTAAACATAATAGTTGGTAACATTCTCCGCGCGTGCGGCAAAACGTTTTTTTTAAATGCGGTTAATCTGATTTTGACTGCCGTATCGGTGGGGCTATCACTTCTGTTATTACTCTATGTGTTCAAGTCACTTTATGGATACTATATCGGCGTTGTCGTGGGCGAAATCGCAGCTGCCGTTATCTTCTTCTTCTGGTTTTTTAAACAGTATAAGGTAGTTCCCGCACGGGCATCGGGCGACCTGGCCATACAATTAATAAAATTCGGGATTCCTTTGCTCTTTAGTGAGTGTGCTTTCCTGGGATTGTCCTATGTTGACAGATATTTGATCGTTGCTTATTACGATGAGGCTGTGCTTGGTCTGTATTCAGCGGGATATAATGTGGCCATGTATATAGCGAACATTCTTATGTTTTCAATATCCTATGCCATCGTTCCTATCTATGTAGACATCTATGGCGGAGAGGGAAGGGAAAAAACCGAGGCATTTCTACAAAAATGTCTGAACTACCTTCTAATAGTATTGATACCGATCTGTTTCGGCTTTCTCGCCGTTGCCAAGGACTTGTTTATCACGCTTGCTTCGGAAAAATACGCATCCGCTGCCACATTTTCACCGGTCATACTCCTCGGAACGATTATTTTCGCTCTGAATAGCATTTTTAATGCAGGCCTGTACCTGGCAAAACGAACCATGACGATGCTCAACATTATGCTGCTTGCGGTTGCGGTGAAGATATTGATGAATATTCTGCTGTTACCGGCCTACGGCGTAACGGGGGCAGCCATTTCTACATTAGTTCCTTGTGTTATGGTAACTCTTCTTAATGGGCTTTTGTCGTACAAACACATCAGTATAAGAATCGACTTTAGAATAATATTATATTACGTGATATTATCTTTCTGCATGTTTTTAATTGTTATACAGATCAATATGTCAAGGGTATGGCTGGCTCTCCTTACAAAAGTTTTCATAGGATGCCTGATAATTAGTATAGGCGTGTTTTGCCGAGAGAGAGAAATTCTGGAGAAATTGAAATACAAATTGAGCTGGCAGAACTCACGCGCCAGGATTTCGTAACGTTATATAACTCGAGATGGGAAGGGAAGCTTAACAACGAATATTCCACGTAAACAAGCATTTCCAGAAGGTATTAGCTTATGCTTACTCTTTTGAGCGCAATAATCGGTTTGATTTTTTTCAAATGTCTGTATTTCGGCGGAATCGGCATTGCTTTGGTCAGCATTGTGAGAAAGGCAGAGTGGGGACTTCTCCTGCTGGTGGCTCTAATCCCACAGCCTAATATCTTTTACAAGCTCTATGCTTTTCCAATGGGAAAGGATTTCTTAGATATTTTGTTTATCGCTGTCGGGATTGGTATATTTGTTAACAAAGGAGGGTTTGAAAGAAGAGGAAATTCAGTACTGATAATGATCTTAATTTTGACGAGTTATTTTGCACTCTGGAATAGTAGTAGGAATTTTTCTCTCCCCTCACCCATTTCTTATGCCAATCCGATGATAAAACCATGGAAGAGTTACGCTTTTATGGCAAGCATGTATCTCTTGACTTTCAACGCAATAAAAGACGACGAGAATCAACGCAAAATCACGGCTGTTCTCATGGCTTTGGTGGTATTGTTTATCTCGGTCAGAAGTTACCGGAGTTATACGCCGGGTGCGGTCTTTATCGAAGAGAGTCGAGCTGTAGGTCCTTTCTGGATAGTTGGTTTAGGATCGAATCATTTTGCTGCTTTCATTGCTTACTGTTCAGCGGCATTCTTAGGTTTATTCTTTTTGGACAACAATCGATGGCGCAGGATCTTATTTTTAGGGACGGTCTTATTCAGTCTCCATCCACTTTTCTATGCCTATTCAAGAGGTGCCTATGTGGCTGCCCTTGTAGTATTAATCTTCTTCGCGTTGGCCAAAAAGAGGAGCTTATTGATTTTAGTTTTTGCCCTTATCGTTGCATGGCAAACGCTATTGCCATCATCGGTTGTTGAACGGATTAGCATGACGAAAGGTGAGGGCGGAGAGATTGAAGAATCGGCCGCCATCAGACTGGACTTATGGGATCATGCATTAAAACTGTTTGAGGAACACCCGGTTATAGG
>Ga0187780_10001375_pt1 | contig 18389 bp, 14 predicted proteins | sample 1015_Q2_SP10_20__FD_132429 | JGI IMG/M metagenome (GOLD analysis project Ga0187780, IMG submission 132429) | Tropical peat soil microbial communities from peatlands in Department of Meta, Colombia - 1015_Q2_SP10_20_MG | ecosystem: Environmental > Terrestrial > Soil > Wetlands > Peat | place...
CCGGCGATGACCGTGCCGTCTTTGCTTTTGAAGTGGACGTATTCGGCAGCGGCCAGACGAAGTTGGGCAAAGAGCGCGTCGTTGGTCTTGGTGACGCGGGTTGGCTCCTTCGCGCTACTTGCGAGATAGAAAACCTCGTCGGCACGGTCGTAGGTGCTGATGAGCGCGACGACCGAGTCATCCTTCCCAAGCGAATAAGTCCCGACCACCAAAGAGCGGCCGCCGATGGGTCGAGAGATTTCGCCGCCGGTGACGGGGATGCGACAGAGGTTTTGCGTCCCGTCATCGTCGGCGATGAAGTAGATGGACTTGCCATCGGCGGAAAAACGCGGCCGGCGCACGTTGCGGTCAAAGGCCAGAGTCAAGACTTTCGCCGGCCCACCGGCAGTGGCAGGGGCGACCGCCAGATGCCGGGTGTTGTAGTAGTACAGGTGCGGGTCAACTTCGCTGACATAGGCGATCCACTTGCCGTCGGGTGACCAAGTGGGAGAGCTGTCGGGGCCAGGGTTCGTGGTGATTTGCGTCAGGTGGGCGCCCTTGTCGGCATTGTCCGCGGCGACGACCCAGATATCCGAATTGTAAGCGGCGTCGGGGTCGGGCATGGTGCGATTACTGGTGAAGGCGAGCGACTTGCCATCGGGCGACCAGGCAGGGTCGCTGTCGTCGAAATCGCCGGAAGTGACTTGCGTAGTCGTTTTGGCCGCGATGTTGAAGACGTAGAGGTGAGTCCGGTGGCGGTCGAGGTAGCCTACGGTATCGCGCTTGAACTGCAGGCGGTCAATGACGTGTGGCGGCGGAGTCTTGGGCTTTGCGAGATCGCCAGCGGCGGGCTTTTCTTTGTTCTTTGCGGCTTCCAGGTCCTCGGGCTTGGGATCGCGAAGAATCAGCACGAGGCGAGTGCTGTCGGGAGACCACTCGAAATTGTCGACACCTTGCGCGGCATCGGTGAGCTTGACGGCTTCCCCGCCTCGGCGGTCGAGCAGCCAAACCTGATTTTTGCCGCCATCGCGCGCAGAGAGGAACGAAAGGTACTTGCCATCGGGGCTCCAGCGCGGATGAGAGGAAGTGACGCCTTCGGCGGTCATTGGGAGCGCATCGCCGCCGCGAATCGAGACCATCCATAGGCGCTGCTCGTTTTTGTCTTCCTTGAGCAGGCGCGTGCGCACGGGGTAGGCGATCCATTGACCGTCGGGGCTAAGTTCGGGCTCATACACGTCGCGAATCTGGAAGAAATCGTCGATGGTGATGGGGCGAGGGGTGGCTGAAGCCGCCGCTTTCGCTGCCGATTCCTGGGCCAAGACGGGCAGCGCAGATCCAAAAAGTGCGAGAACAAACGAGAGGTACAAACGAGTTTTCATGCAGGCGACTCCTGAGCGATGAAATGGGAACCGAGACGGGTGCGTAGTGTAACAGATGTGATAAACATATGCTGAAGGTCCACAATGCAGAATGTGAAAGTGACGCAAAAAGGACTAAAAGGGCCGGTTCCGGCACGTTTGTTTATCTTGTTTGCCCGCAAATCCTCAGTGGCAGTCATTTTTCGTCGTGGGCCCTCGAAATGGGTCCAACTCATAAAATGGGATACGAGGAAGGATACATTTGAACCGGGTCAGTGGTTCCACGGAAGAATCTATGAGCGACGCTGCGACCTCTCCCCGGATGGTTGTCTACTCATTTACTTCGCGCAAAAGATTTCAAAGAAAACCAAAGCGGACCGAGAGTACACCTACGCTTGGACGGCAATTAGCAAGCCTCCTTATCTCACAGCCCTCGCATTGTGGCCAAAAGGCGATTGTTGGCACGGAGGAGGATTGTTTAAGAATGGGCGAACCGTTCTCCTGAACCACAAGCCAGGCGTCGCGAAGCCTCATCCGAAGCATAGGCCGCATCGGCTGCTTGTACTTCCTAACTCGAATGCCCATGGCGAAGACGATCCTATTTTTTCGCAGCGGCTGGTGCGCGATGGTTGGGAATTGAAACAGGCGTGGGAAATTGAGAACCGGGGATACCCCACGATGTTTCGTACGATTCGGCCGGAGATAAGAGAGAAGGAGAACTCCCGACATTCGCAAGCGATCCGGTTAACCCGCTCAATCGAGCAGCTCGACTACACAGAGGAATTTGAGATCCGGGACACAAAGCGGTTATCCATAGTGAGTATCGAAGGTGCGAGTTGGGCTGACTGGGACCAGCAAGACCGGCTCGTGTTTGCCAGAGACGGCAGAGTCTTTTGGGCCACTCTTGAAAGCGGCCATCTGGTGAAGGAGCAGCTCATCGACCTTAACCCTTACAAACCAACCGCCCGGCGTGCCCCCGAGTGGGCAAGAAAATGGTAGAGCGCAAAGTCGATTCTAGGAATAGAGTCACCCACTCGACTGGCTTGGCAGTGGGCGGTGGCTCGGGCGGCCGAGCGGGGGCGGGGTCGCCTTTGACGTAGTGGTTGTACCAGGCGAGGAAGCGATCGAGACGGTCCCTGCTTCAAGACGCCTTCCCACCCCGGCATAGCGTACCAAGAGAGCGCCGTTCGCATAGTACGGAAGTACGGTTGGCGAGACTGAAAAAATATTCGCTCCCCTGCATTTTTCGCTTGCATGCAGGAGAGACTCTTGTATCCTGCAACTGCGAACTCGCTTCCCCGCAGCGCGAGAGCGAGTTTCCCTCAGGAGGACGAGAGTAAAAATTGAGTTCGTTATCGCTTCCCGCCCACTATCCTTCCCGCACAATCCCGACAGCGAAAAAAAATATCGCCAAGCTCACGCTCTGGCCGCTGGTGGCTGCGACCTTCTTCATGGTGTCCGGCGGCACCTACGGGACGGAAGAGATTATTCACGGAGCGGGCTACGGGCGCGGAATTCTGATTTTGCTGTTCCTGCCGGTGCTGTGGAGCTTGCCGCCTGCGTTCATGGTGGGCGAACTTTCCAGCGCCCTGCCCTCGGAAGGCGGCTACTACGCGTGGGTGCGGCGGGGCATGGGGAATTTCTGGGGATTTCAAGAAGCGTGGCTGTCGCTGGCCGCCAGCATTTTTGACATGGCGATTTACCCGACGCTGTTTGTTGCGTACTTGACGCAAGTGGCGCCGTGGTTTGCGGGCGGGCAAGGCTGGCAAATTCTTCCCGGTGTGGTCATCACGCGCGCCATGATGGTCGGCGCGTTTGTGATTTTGGGCTCCATGATTATCAATCTTGCGGGAATTCGCGTCGTCGGCATCACTTCCCTTTGGCTGTTCTTTTTGCTTTCTGCGCCCTTCGCTCTGGTGGTACTGCTGGCTCCGTTCAGCAGCGCACCTGCAGCACAGGCGGCGCATGCCTCAACTGTCGGCGAGCTTGGCGTGCTCGGCGGCGTGCTCGTGGCCATGTGGAACTATATGGGGTGGGACAACGCTTCCACGATTGCTCGCGAAGTCGAACGGCCGCAGCGCACGTATCCTCGTGCCATGATCGCCGCCGTCGTGCTCGTGGCGCTGACGTACGTCTTGCCCTTTGTCGCGGTTTACGCGGCGGGCGTGCCATCCTCCGCATTTGAGGGCGACGGCTCCTGGGCGCGTGTAGCCGGCATGGTCGCGGGAACCTGGCACGGGATGAACTGGCTCGGCTTCTTGCTGGTGCTCGGTGGAATGATGAGCGCATTCGGAATGTTCAACGCGCTGGTGATGAGCTATTCAAGGTTGCCGCTGGCGATGGCCCAAGACGGCATGATGCCGAAAATTTTTGGCAAGACCAGCGCGAAGTCCAAAACGCCATGGGTGGCCATCCTCGCCTGCGCCGCCTGCTGGACGCTGTGCCTGGGGCTGGGCTTCAAGCGCCTGGTGACTCTGGACATCATGCTGTACGGCGCAAGCCTGATGCTCGAATTCGTCACGCTCGTGGTGCTGCGCATCAAGGAGCCGGGATTGAAACGCGAGTTTCGCGTTCCAGGCGGCTTGACTGGCGCCATTCTTGCCGGCGTGTTCCCATTGTTGCTCTTGTTGCTTGCGATGGTGGAGAGCAATCACGAAACGGTGTTGGGCATCAATGGGCTGGTGTTCGGCACCATGATCATGGCCGCCGGATTCGTCATCTACTTCGTCAGCAGCAAGCTGGAAATTCTTAGAGTCAAGCCAGTCAATAAGGAAGAGATCGAGTCCGTGGAGACCGCTTAGCACCGGATTTCCCGCAAACAATCTCCCCGCCCGGTTCCCAGGAGCCGGGCGGTTTTGTTTTTCGAGCGGTGCGATATACTCGACGCTCATTCGAATCAAGCAAATCTCCCTAGGAGAACAGGCTTTGAAACTGCATCGCGTCGCTCCCGCATTGCTTTCCATTCTGTTTGCCGTCTGCGCTTCGCTTCGTCTCCTCGCCGCGCCGGACACGCCCAAACAAGTCGATCCCAAGCTGTTCCAAGAACTCCAGTGGCGCCTGATTGGCCCGTTCCGCGGAGGGCGCGCGCTCGCGGTGACCGGCGTCCGCGGGCAGCCGGAAACCTATTATTTCGGGGCCGTTGGCGGCGGCGTCTGGAAAACCAACGACGCCGGCCGCACCTGGAAGCCGACTTTCGATTCGCAGCCCATCGCTTCGATTGGCGCCATCGCCGTCGCGCCCTCTGATTCCAACGTGATTTATGTGGGCACCGGCGAATCCGACATGCGCTCTTCCATTTCCTACGGCAACGGAATGTACAAATCCACCGACGCCGGAAAAACCTGGATGCATATCGGCTTGGACGATTCGCGGCAGATTTCGCGAATTCTCGTCGATCCGCGCGACGCCAACAAAGTTTTTGTCGCTGCGCTGGGACATCCCTATGGGCCCAACCAGGAGCGTGGCGTTTTCCGCTCCACCGATGGCGGCAAGCATTGGAAGAAAGTTCTGTTCCATGACGAAAACACCGGCGCAATCGACCTCGCCTTCGAGCCTGGCAATCCCAAAACAGTTTACGCCGCGCTCTGGCAAACCCGCCGGCCACCCTGGAGCATTTATCCGCCTTCCAACGGTCCCGGCAGCGGGCTCTATCGTTCCACCGATGGTGGCGACCACTGGCAGGGCGTGGCCGGACTGCCAAGCGAGGGGCTGGGACGAATGGGAATTGCCTTTGCTCCAAGCAATCCCAAGCGCATTTACTTGGTTGTCGACGCCAAGGAAGGTGGGCTCTATCGCTCCGACGATGGCGGGCAGAAGTGGGATCGCGTTTCCAGGGATCACCGCATCTGGGGACGCGGCTGGTACTTCAACGAAGTCACCGTCGACCCGAAAAATCCCGACATTCTCTATATTCCGAACACTTCTGTCTATCAATCGCGTGACGGCGGCAAATCGTTCACTGTGTTCAAGGGCGATCCAACTGGACCCGACTATCATGAAATGTGGATTGATCCTGACGATTCGCGGCGCATGGCTGTTAGCTGCGATCAGGGTGTCGTGGTCAGTCACAACGGGGGCGAGACGTGGAGTTCCTGGTTCAACCAGCCCACGGCGCAGTTCTATCACGTCGCCACCGACAACCAGTTTCCGTATTGGGCTTACGGCGCGCAGCAAGACAGCGGCCCCGCGGCCACGCCCACGGCAGGCAAATTCCGCAACTTGAATTTTCATGACTGGCGCCCGCTCGAAGCCGGCGACGAAAACGGTTACATCGCCCCTGACCCTCTCAATCCTGGCGTGATCTTTGGCGGTTTTGTGTCGCGGCAGGATTTAAGCAACGAGCAAGTCCAGGAAATGCCGCCAACGCTCGCGCAGACTGGCGAGTTTCGCCGCACGTGGACGCTGCCGTTGGTGTACTCACCCACCGATCCTCATGTTCTTTACTTTGGCTCGCAGATTTTGTTTCGAACGGCGGATGGAGGCAGTTCCTGGCAAGCCATCAGCCCGGACCTGACCCGCGAGGATCCCGGCGTACCGCCCAACTTGGACCCGGCGACCGCCGCCGATGCGCCCAAGGGAAAACGCCGCGGCGTGATTTTTACGATCGCCCCGTCTCCCGTAAAGGCAGGAGAAATCTGGGCGGGAACCGACGACGGCCAAATCCAGTTGACGCAGGATGAAGGAAAAACGTGGAGCAACGTCACGCCGCCCGAAGTGACGCCCTGGAGCAAAGTGACGCACATCGAGGCATCTCATTCCGACGACGGAACTGCGTACGCCGCCGTAGATCATCACCGCCTGGAGGACTATCAGCCGTATCTCTATCGCACGCGCGATTTTGGCAAGACTTGGCAGCGCGTTTCGAGCGGCATTCCCGATGGAAGCTTCCTGAACTGTGTCCGCGAAGATCCGGTTCGTAAGGCCTTGCTGTATGCGTGCACGGAAAAAGGCGTGTACATCTCCTGGGATGACGGCGACGACTGGCAGCCGCTGCAACTGAATTTACCGGTCACTTCGGTGCGCGACCTCGTCGTGCATCAGGACGACCTCGTCATTGCGACATTTGGCCGCTCGTTCTGGGTACTCGACAACGTCACGTCGCTGCGCCAGATGGATGGGCGCGCCGCAGCATCTGACGTTTGGCTCTTCAAGCCCGCAACCGCGTTTCGCGTGCGGCCCGGCTCCGACCAAAGTACGCCGGTTCCCGAAGACGAAGCGTTGGCTGCTAACCCGCCGAATGGCGCCGTGCTGGATTACTACTTGAAGGAAAAATCCGTTGCCCCCATCCAACTGGAAATCTTCGATAGCGATGGCAAGTTGGTGCGCAGATTTGCGAGCGACGACGCTATTCGCAAAGTGAATCCGGACGAGCTTCCATTCCCCGCCTCTTGGGCAAATTCACCGACGCCTCCTTCCGCGGAAGCAGGAATGCACCGCTTCGTCTGGGATTTGCGCTATGCGTTGCCGAAAGGCGTGCGCGGCTCGTTTTGGCGGCCGGCCGGGCCGTACGCTATGCCCGGCAATTACATCGTCAAACTGACCGCGCACGGCAAGAGCAGCACTCAGCCGCTCACCGTCCAGATGGATCCGCGCCTGAAAACCTCGCAGGAACAATTCGTCCATCAATTCGAACTGGCTTCGCGGCTCTCGGCCACGCAAGGCGCAATTGCGATCGCAGTCCAGCAGAGTAGCGATCTCTTGAAGCAAATCGAGGTGCGCAAGAAAGAAGCCGCGAGCAACGCCGACGCAAGCAAGGCGCTCGATGACTTGAATCAGAAACTGCAAGCTCTGCTCGAAGAAGAAGGGGGCGCCGGATTTGGCCTGTTCGGCCTTTCGCTCCCCAGCAAGGAAATAGAGCCCCTTGAGAAAGTCGCATCGGCGCTGTCTGGGCTATTGAGCGTCATCGAAAGCGCCGACGTTGCTCCGAGCGCGGATGCCGTCATCGCAAGCGACAAATGGGATCGCGCCGCCGCAGACGCACTGGCGCGCTGGTCCAGGTTCCAAAACCAGGATCTCGTCATCGCCAATTCGCAGCTCCAAAAGGCGAACCTAGAGCTATTAATCGTCGGCGAAACTGCTGCGGCACACTAGAATCGGGCTGAGAAATCGGAAGCAGGCTCATTTCCAGCAGCGCAGATTCGAGCGCGAGTTTGATATGCTGCTCGATGTGGGAAACATCGTTCGGTTGGTGAGAACTCTCTCCATTTGCAGCCTTGCTGTTGTGCTCCTTTTTGGCGCGGCCCTCGTTTTTTCGTTTCAGACGCCTGCCCCGACCCAGCAGCCACCTTCCGCGCCACCGCCCCAGACGATTCCCTCCACGCCTCCCACGCAAAGCGGAGCGTCCGGAGTCGCAGGCACCTCTTTTAGCGCGCAACCGCAGCAGAACGGGCTCAACATCGTGGTGCTGGATCCGGCGCATGGCGGGACGGACCTTGGCGCGCGCGGCACCGGCGGCATGCGCGAGAGCGAAATCGTTCTGGATTTTGCCTCCGAGGTACGACGCACGCTCGAGCAGCAAGGCTTTCAAGTCGTGCTGACACGCCAGGGGAACGACAACCCTTCGTTTGATGATCGCTCGGCCATCGCAAACGCCCAGCGCGGAGCCGTTTTCGTCACACTGCACATTTCTTCGACAGGTTTGCCGGGCACGGCGCGCGTCTACATCAATTCCGACCTGCCTCCGTTGACCGATTCGAACGGCATGATTCCATGGGACCGCGCGCAAGCGCCGTTCCTCAGCTTGAGCCGGCAACTCGGCGATCTCGTGCAGGGATTTCTTGCGCAGCGTTTCAAAGGTTCTCCTGATGCGGCACAATCCGCCTCCGTCCGTCAGCTTCGCACGACGGCCGCTCCCGCAATCGCAGTCGAGATTTCAAGCGTGGTCGTAAATGACCGGGCGGATTTAGATCGCATGGCGCCGGGCGTCGCCGAAGCGATTGCGCGTGGCGTGGCAGCCTTCAAGCCGCTTTACGTCCTGCCAAGCGCCCCGGGAGTTCAACCATGATGGGGCGCTGGAAATTTTGGGTGATTACGTCTCTGGTGACCACGCTGATCGCCGCCGCGATCTACATCCCGATTCTTCGCAAGCGCATGCAACGCGCCGCGCGGCAGCAGCAACAAAGCGAAGAGCAGGCGCGCCGCGAATTAATTCAGCCGGTTCCCGTGAATCCCGGCGATCCCCGCGTGAAGACCAAGCTCTTCTGGGCATCCGATTCCGATGAAACGGCGCTCGCCCCGGTTACTGTTGATCTTCCGCTTTCCAAAGATCCCGTCCTGCGCTCGAAGCAGGTTTTGAACACTCTGCTCGCGGGGCCCGTCGACCCCGAGCTCCGCACGCTCCCCCCCGATGCAGTCTTGCTCGCGTTCTATATTTTGCCGGATGGCACGGCCGTGGCGGATTTTTCCGAGGCTATGGCCACTTCGATTCCTTCCGGCATTGCCAGCGAACAATTGGCGGTGGACTCCATGGCGCGCACGCTGGAAGCAAATGTTCCGCAAATTCAGCGACTGAAAATCCTGATTCATGGGCAGGAAGTCGAAACTCTCGCAGGGCATGTCGATTTGACGGGCACGTTCTTGGTAAACAGCAACCTGGCGCAACCGCCGCCGAGTCCTCCCTCACCGGCCGCAACGCCTGCACCGAAACCGTGAGAGGGCAAGCGCACGAATCATCGATACGCGCCCAAAATGGAACGGCCCCGCAAACGCTTTGCAGGGCCGCCGGTAGTCTGTCTGGGATTGGCTGAAGGCGCGCTGGCCTTTTGCGAATCCGATTTCGCCAGGACGAAAGGCTTGCGCCTTAAGCCTCAGCCACCTCACGATTGGTACTACATTCAGAATTCTTCATTGTTCTGGATCAGCCTCCTTTCCCGTGTACGCACATCATAATTTCAAGGCGCCCCAAATTCAACATTCAGTTGTAGCGCTTGTGCTCGTCGGCAATAGGTCCAAAACCGAAGGCTGCGGTTGACACCAGACGCAGCACCCGGCAAACTGGCGCAGCCTGCGCCGAAACCTTGAAGGATCGCTAGGCCGCAAGGAAATTTCTGCTGGAGGAAAAGTGCGAGCTGACGGCCGTGGTGCGGATCAGATGCGCCCGTTGAAAATCACGCCGGATTTTATTTCCACGGCTGAGGGGAGCGTACTGATCGAGTTGGGAAACACGCGCGTGATTTGCACTGCGACGGTCGATGACGGCGTTCCCACATTTTTGAAAGGAAGTGGAAAAGGCTGGGTGACCAGCGAATACGGAATGCTGCCGCGCGCCACCGAGGAGCGAACGGCGCGCGAGGCCGTGAGAGGCAAACAGTCGGGACGCACGCAGGAAATTCAAAGATTGATTGGGCGCTCGATGCGCGCGGTGACGGATCAGGAAGCGCTCGGCGAACGCACCGTTTGGCTGGATTGCGACGTGATTCAAGCTGATGGCGGAACGCGCACGGCGTCCATCACCGGCGCGTTTGTGGCGCTCGCGCTGGCCATGGAGCGGCTGAAAGCCGCGGGAATTTTGAAAACTTCGCCGCTGATCGATTCGGTGGCCGCAACCAGCGTCGGCATTGTGGACGACCGCGCGCTGCTGGACCTCGCGTACGAAGAAGATTCCCGCGCGGAAGTCGACATGAACGTGGTGATGACCGGCGCCGGCCACTTTGTCGAAATCCAGGCGACGGCGGAAGGCCGCGCTTTCACCGGAAGCGAAATGCAGGATTTGCTGGCCCTCGCCGCCGCAGGAATCCGCCGGCTCACCGACGAGCAGCGCGCCGTGCTGCCGATGAAATTCAGTGCGCGCGCCCGTTAAACTTTTATTCGCGTCCTCCAATCCCGGAAAATTGAAAGAGTATCGTGTGCTTGCAGACGCCGCACCGCCGCACGTCCCCGTCGAACTGGAATTGCTGCCGGAATTTGCGGCGCTGCCGGCGTTTGAAGAGAATGCGCCGACGTTTGCGGAGAACGCGGCGGGCAAAGCGCTGCACTACTCGCGGCTCAGCGAGCACTTGGTTTTCGCGGATGATTCCGGGCTTGTAGCGCCGGCCCTCGGCGGAAAGCCGGGCGTACATTCCGCAAGATATGCCGGAGCCGATGCGCCAAACGAGAAACGGATTGAAAAACTGCTCCAAGAAATGTGCGGGTTGAAAGGAGAAGAGCGGGCCGCGTACTTCGTTTGCGCCATTGCGCTGGCGCGAAAAGAGCATGCGCTGGCAATTGTGACGGACCGCGTGGATGGCTACATTCTCGAAGCTCCACGCGGAACACATGGATTTGGCTACGATGCCATTTTCTATTTTTCTCCTCTCAACAAAACGTTTGCGGAACTCACCGCCGAAGAAAAAAATCAGCACAGCCATCGCGGAAAAGCGTTTCGCAAATTGCTCGCGGCACTTTCCTCCATGCTATAGTTTTGGCTCCTATGGCTACCAAATCGAAAAAGAAGTCAGCCACAAAAAAGAAAACGGCGCGCGCTAAAGCAAAACCGGCAAAGGCCGCGAAGGTTTCCAAGGCAGCGAAGCCAGGTCGCCCAGGAGGGACGGATCCGCAGCGTGTCGCGGCGATTCTTGCGAAGCTCGACGAAGCTTATCCGGACGCCCTTTGCGAACTGAAGCATGAAAATGCGTTTCAACTGCTCATTTCCACGATTCTCTCGGCGCAGTGCACCGACGTGCGCGTGAGTCAGGTCACGCAAACGCTCTACAAGAAATATCCGAACCCGAAAGCGTTCGCGTATGCTACACCAAGCGAACTGGAGCAGGAAATCCGGCCAACGGGATTTTTCCGGAACAAAACAAAATCGGTGATGGGGGCGAGCAAAGCGATTGTCGAACAGTTTGGCGGAGAAGTGCCGCGCACGATGGAAGAAATCCTGACGCTGCCGGGAGTGGCGAGAAAAACCGCGAACGTCGTGCTCGGAACCGCGTACGGCATCCCCAGCGGAGTCGTGGTCGACACGCACGTACAGCGCATCGCGAACCGGCTGGATTTGACGCGCAACGAAGACCCCAAAAAAATCGAACAGGACCTGATGCAGGTCATTCCACAGGAAAGATGGATCCAGTTTTCGCATCAGATTATCTGGCACGGCCGGCGCGTGTGCGTGGCGCGCAAACCGAAATGCATGGAATGCAACATGGAATCGCTGTGCTACGCAAAAGACAAAACCATCTGATCGCGGCTGTGATGGCGGCGCGTCTATTGCGTGATACAACTCACGGCAATCTCCGGAGATTTCCCGCAGGCTAAAATCTAGATGTAGATGGCCGCGAAGCCATTCTCGAACCTTCCCAAAGAAACCTACATCGCTGGCCTGACGCTTGTTGCAATAGTTTTGCATCTTGTTTTCCGCTATGGGACGAGTCTTTCTCCGCGCACTTCCCTGCTGCCGTTGTTCGTCGCGCTGCTCATTGGCGGTGGCCCGCTGGTCTACGAACTCACCGGCAAACTCATCAAAAAAGAATTCGGCTCGGACCTCCTCGCGGGTGTTTCGATTCTCACCGCGGTACTTCTGGGACAGTTTTTGGTTGCGGCCATTGTCGTCTTGATGCTTTCGGGAGGAGCAACGCTGGAATTCTACGCGACAGCGAAAGCCTCCTCGGTGCTGGATGCCTTGGCGCGGAGAATGCCGGGTGTGGCGCACCGGCACGACGGCGCAGTTCTCAAGGATGTAAAGCTCGAAGAGATTCGCGTCGGCGACCTTCTCACTGTTTTTCCGCATGAGATTTGCCCCGTCGATGGCGAAGTGCTGGAAGGGCACGGCGTGATGGACGAGGCGTACCTGACCGGCGAACCGTACGAAATCTCCAAGACGCCGGGTTCGCAAGTGATTTCGGGCGCGATCAACGGCGAGCAAGCGCTGTTGATCCGCGCGGAAAAGCTCGCCGTCGATTCGCGATACGCACGCATCATGCAGGTAATGCACGCGACCGAGCAGCAAAAGCCGCGGCTGCGGCGCCTGGGCGACCAGCTTGGCGCGTGGTACACACCGCTCGCGTTAGCGGTGGCGGGAGGAGCGGCGCTGTTGAGCTGGGATGCGCATCGATTTTTGGCCGTGGTGGTCATCGCCACGCCGTGCCCGCTCCTGCTGGCGATTCCCACCGCGATCATCGGCGCGATTTCGCTTTCCGCGCGGCGCGCCATCATCATCAAAAATCCCGCGATCCTCGAGCAGATCGATGCCTGCCGCACGCTGATCTTCGACAAAACGGGCACGTTGACGTATGGGCGGCCGACGCTGACGGAAGTGATTTGCGCGCCGGAGTTCCGCGAAGCCGAGGTGATGCAACTGACCGGCAGCCTGGAGCAATACTCGAAGCATCCGCTGGCCGGCGCAATTCTGGCTGCGGTGAGACAGGAGAATGTCGCGCTGCTGCCGGTAGCGCACGTCAGCGAACATCCCGGCCAGGGATTGCGCGGCACGACTAACGGCCGCAGCGTACAAATCACGGGGCGAAAGAAAGTTGCGGCGGAGCAATTTCCATTGCCGCCGCTGGCAAGCGGGTTGGAATGTTTGGTTTTTATCGATGGAAAATACGCGGCGGCGCTGCGCTTCCATGATGCGCCGCGAAAAGACAGCCGACCCTTCATCGAGCACTTGCAGCCGCGGCATGGCGTGGCGAAAGTGATGCTGGTGTCCGGCGACCGCGAGTCCGAAGTGAGGTATTTGGCGGAGACGGTTGGGATTACCGAAGTGCACGCCGGAAAAAGCCCGGAAGAAAAAGTGGAAATTGTGAAACAGGAAGTTGCGCGAGAGAAAACACTTTTCGTCGGAGACGGGATCAACGATGCGCCGGCGCTGCTCGCGGCAACGGTGGGAGTGGCGTTTGGAACGGCCAGTGACATTACGGCCGAGGCGGCGGATGCCGTCGTGCTGGAATTGGCGCTGGGAAAAATCGATGAGCTGATGCACATTGGACGGCGGATGCGGCGAATCGCGCTGCAAAGCGCGCTGGGTGGAATGGCCCTCAGCATGGTCGGCATGATTTTTGCCGCGGTGGGATATCTTCCGCCGATTGGCGGAGCGATTGGGCAGGAATTGATCGATTTGTTCGCGGTGCTGAACGCGGTGCGCGTGGCCCTGCCAACGGATGAATTGCAGGATTTTTGAAACGGTTGCGAGTGACGAGATGGCAGAGAAGGCCCCCGGGGGTGTCGCAAGTGTGGCAAGGAAAGGACTTACGGGGGGGGATTTTCGGATCTGTGGCAAATAAAGGAGTTGCGGGAGAAATCCTGGAAGTGTGGCAAAGAAAGAACTTAAGGGCACGTGACTGGTGATTCGTGACTCGTGACTGGTGGAAGAGGAAAGAGGTTGACGTTCCATTTTGGGAAAATAGGTGGGTGACACCCCCGTGTTTTTCGTAAGAGCGGATTCTAAAGGAGTTACAGGCGTCACGTTTTGTAAGAGCAGAATCTAAAGGACTTGCGAAGGCGGGAATGGCGTCACACACGTAAGAGCGGAATCTAAAGGACTTAACGCGAGGTTGAGAAAAGGTAGGGAGCTGCTCCCGGGGAGTTCGGCGTACCGCGCGGCGGGCGAGCATGGTCGAGCAGGCACGGAATCGTGCCTAATAACAAAACCATTATAGCAGATTAGTACTGTTTGTCAAGCAGAAAATAAATCGTTTGGATTCTGGGACTTGGGGATGGGCGCAGGAGATGATAACGCAGAGACGCAGAGTGCACAGAGGTTCGCGGAGAAGAAGTGCTGTAGATGGAAGAACTTAGATCGAGCGGTGCTGTTCTCAAATAAACGTCTGTGATCTCTCATTCCGCTTGAGGTGGAACCTTGGAAAACGTCCCGTCCCAGGGTTCCCGGGTGCGCGAATTACGCCGCAAACGCCTCAGATGAAGAGGTCGGCGGGGACGTGGAAGAAAGCGGCGAGCTTCTTGGCTTGGGCTTTGCTAATCGAACGCTTGCCGTGAAAGACCTCGGAGGTAATTCCTTTGGAGCCGAAGATTTTCCAAAGGTCTTTTTGCGTGAGGTTGCGGGCTTCCATCAGATGCTGGAGCACCTGGTGCGGACTGGCCTTGGGGATGGGAAAGCGGCGCTCTTCGTATTCGTCGATGAGGACGGTCAGCAACTCGGCGAGTTCCTGCTCTTCGGGAGTAAGGTCTTCGCGCTGGTCGAGACGCAACAGTTCGCCGGTGAGGCGCGCGTGTTGCTCGGCGGTGCGAATGACATGAGGGAGCGCGCGGCGGAGAAGCTGACCGTAGGCCTTTTCGTCGAGATCGACGGTGGTGGTGCTCATTGGTTCCAGCGCTTTAATGCTATTGCAACTGATTGTCCCGCGCCACAGAGGCCGAAGCAAGAAGAGCCGGGCTAAAGCCCGGCCTCTACAAAAGCAGGAAAAAGAGCCGGCTGGAAGCCGGCGGTAGGAAATGCCCCGCATGAAAGAGCGAGGGACACGCCCGGAGCGCTTTCAGGTGCCCTGGCGAGGTGGAAATCGTGACAGGATTCCTCGTCGCCTCACTCCTCGGAATGACATAACGGCGGGGCGGCGTCAAACGGACGGGCACGGAATGCCGAGCCCGTGCAACTAGAAGCGAAGACAAACGGGGACGCGCTAAAGCGCGCCCCTACACAGAACCGGGAAGCATCGGGCGCGGCAAGCCCCGCCCCTACGAGTGAGGAATAGAACACGGACGAGTGACTGGGGCGCAGCATGCTGCGCCCCTACAAAGAGAAAAGAACGCGTCTGAAGACCCGCCACTACAAGATCAGCCCGGTTTTTTGGTGGAAGTCTGGTCGGGCGCGGCTGGGGTGGAAGCGGGAGGATTCGCAGGCTGCGAGCCGACCGGCGGGTGGCCGGGCGGGAGGTTGCCCTGCGCGGGGGTCCCGGAGTTATTCAAAATGTCGTTGAAGTTGGGCATGCCATTGTGCACGTCGGTGGAGTCGTGCGGATTTTGATTGGTGGTGGGATGCTGCATCATGCCGCCGCCGGTTTGCGATTTGAGGACAACCCAGGCGCCGTCGCGCTTTTCGAGATTGTAGGAAACCTGCATGCCGGTGCCGGGACCGCCGCCACCCGTTTTCGGGCGGAACTCGACTTCGGCGTGAGCCTGATTGCCGTTGATGGCGACGCTGCGAACGTCCATGTCCATCGAGCTGATGTTGAGAGTGCCGATGCCGGTGAGGTGCTGCAGGATAGCGGCGCGAATGGCGTCGTTATCGGCGGCTTGCTTCTTGCAGCCGGAAGCGGCAATGAGTGCTGCGATAAGCCCCAAGGCCAGGGCCAAACGTTTCATACGACAATTCCTTTCCCATCGGAGCCGCAGAAAAATGCGGCGGCCATTGCCGGGAGATGCGTTGCGGCGCGCTCCCAGACAAACTGCCGGTTCGGCAGAACTACAGTCTATAGCCCATGGCCAGGGCAATGCCAATATGAAGGATGGCCAGAATCGCGAACGCATAACTAAACGGACGATGGATGACGTGCCAGAGCCGAAAGACGCGCCGGGTGCGGCTGAGGAAGAGGATGCGCTTGGAAAGCGCGGCCTGCTTCTGGGCGACGCGAAGGGCGCGCTCGAGCCTTTGGTCGCGAGTTGGCCGCAAACCAAAGAAAGAAAAAAGCCAGGGACCGAATCCGGCTTGCTGCAGGCGGACCATGGAAGTTTTGAAAGGGCGCTTGAAGTCGATGAAAAACATGGAGAGCAAAGAAGCGACGGCGGGAGTCTTGGCAACATCGGCGGCGGAAGGCAGTTGGTAGAGCGCGTCGACAGCAAAGCCGAAGGTGGCCTTTTGTTCTTCGATTTCTTTTTTCAGGGCTTCCTCTTTATCGTGAATTTCCTTCATGGAGAGCTCGGCGGCGTTGATGCTGCGAGGGATTTGCGCGTACAAGTAGCGACCGACGAAGCCGCTGAGCGTGACCATCATCATGCTCCAGAAAGCCATGCCGGCGATGTTGCCGAACTTGAAGGAAGAATGGAAGGCGATGATAACCGGGGCAGCGGTGCCGAGGACGATGTGGAAGTCGAGCCAGTGGCGCGAATTGCCCTGGCGGCCGAGCCAGCCCCATTTTTTGCGGAGCGGGTAGAGATAGATGAGGAAGAACATGAGCACGCCGAGCATGCCGAGCTTGATGCCGATCGGGCCGCTGGGGCGAAGCAGCTCGTGCTTGGGAGAGAACGGGCGTTGCGCGGCGCTCAGCGTGTAGTAGTTGAAGCCGTAGCCGCCGACGACCAGGATGAAGGCGAGAGCCGTCATCCAGGCCAGGAACAGACGGATGCGGTGGCCGCGTTCGGCGTCGTCGCGGGTGAGAATCGCAGTACGAACACTAGCAGAAGCGCTCATGGTTTTGCCTCGTTATTGTCAACTTGAATGGTTGCGCGAAATCGTTTGTAGCCGGTGAAGCGGTGGATGTTGCGCCAATGCTGGCGGGGCGTTTCGACGTCAATGATGGCGGAGACGGGCATCCAGTAGGATTCGTCGGGGTCGTGGAAGCGGACGACGGAGTAGTGAATTTCGCTGCGCATGGCCTGGAGGCCGAGATCGCTGAGACTGGAGTCCATGGAGGCGACCAGCTTGGCGACGGCACCGCTTTGCGGCTCGATCCAGAGAGTGCCGGAAAGGGGGAGGGGATAATTCTGGCCGCGCAATTGGAGGGCGGCAGGAGAGGACGCGCCGGGAACGGACTTGAAATTGATTTTGACGTAGGTGACGCCGTCGATGCTTTCCTGGCCGGCGGGATCGAAGGCGTAACTGGTTTCATAGCTGGGGTGGATGATGAGGAGCATGCCGGTGAAGCCGTTGGTGATAAGCAGAGTGCGGGAGGAATCGCGGAAAGCGGCTTTGCGGGTGTCGCGGGTTTCTATCAGCTTCAACGAACCGCTGTTGGTGTTGGCCTGGAGCTGGTAGTCGAAGACGGAATCTTCGCGGTAGTTGGCTTTGCCGTTTTTGCCGATGACGGACTGCGTGACGTTTTCCGTGCAAACGACGTTGGAGGATTGCTCGAAGAATTTTTCGACGGATTTGCGGGCGCGGAGGAAGGCTTGCATTTCGGGGGAGACGGGATTGACAGCGGCGTCCACGGTCGGCTCAGCGGCGAGCGGAGCTTGCGCGCGAGCGGCAGTAGCGACCAAGGAGAGGATCATGAACTCCAATAGAAGCAGGCAGCGTGGGAGGATTTTCATCGGCGGAGGCCTCCCAAGCGATAGCCAAAGACGCCGGACCACTGCGTGTAGCTCAAGCTGGTGCCGTGATACCAGCCGAGGTTGCCCTCGAGAAAATAGCGGGAACCGACATTCCAGTCCACGACGCCATTGACGAAATTGGAGTTCGTGTTGTTCGACAAGGAAGTGTTGAAGATTTGATGCCCGCCGTAGACCTGGATGCGGAACGAGTCGGTAAAGTTTTTGGAGAGCGACAAAGCGGTGTATTTTCCGCTGCCGAAGGAGCTGTCGAATTTGGAGTAGTGGGCATCGGCGAAGATGCCGGTTTTCCAAATGTTGCCGAAGGAGATTCCATAAGCCTGGTTCCAGGAGTTTTTCTTGTCGGTCGTGGTCTTGGCTTTGCCGACGCTGGCAAAGAGACCGATGTGCTTGGGGAGAGCGAAACGGACGTCGCCGCTGAGGCCCTGGAAGAGATATTGGTCGAGCAGGCCGGTGCCCAGGAGACGCGGATCAAAGGTGGGAAGAGTTTTGAAGTAGTTGTGACTGATGCCGAAGCCGAAAAGCTTGATGGGCTGGAAATGGAGCGTCGAGTAACTCTGGGAGACTTCGGTGGGATTGCTGCCGCCATTCACGACGGTGCCCGACGGCAAAGTCGTGCTTATGGATGACGTGCGCGCCGCGTCGGCTTGCAGGGAATTGTAAAAGGAAATGAACTGCTTCCAGGACCAGGTGTTTTCAAAGAAAGCGAACTGGCGGGCGACTTTCCATTGGATGCTGGTGACCGCAATTCCGGCGGTGCTGAAGAAGCGAAGATGGTCGAAGCTGCCGTACTCGAAGTTCACGAGAGTCCCAGCAATGTGCTGGTTGGGGTTGTAGCTCCAGGAGGCAGGGTCGGGAGTGGAACCGCCGAAGAGGGCCACGGTCGCGTGGCGGGAGAGTTTGCGGCCAAAGTAGGCG
>Ga0187780_10001377_pt1 | contig 18379 bp, 16 predicted proteins | sample 1015_Q2_SP10_20__FD_132429 | JGI IMG/M metagenome (GOLD analysis project Ga0187780, IMG submission 132429) | Tropical peat soil microbial communities from peatlands in Department of Meta, Colombia - 1015_Q2_SP10_20_MG | ecosystem: Environmental > Terrestrial > Soil > Wetlands > Peat | place...
GGCGGCGCCGGTGATCACTGTAAGGCGCCGCGACGATCGCCTCCGCGGCAGCGCAACTTGGGACTTCGGTGGCGCCAGCGACTTGTCAGGCTGAGCTTGCGGGGCATTCGGCGATAGCAGACGCGCAACGCGAGCGACAAACTCGGCGCTCACCGCGCCCGCTGGGCAGGATGTCCACTGTATCTCGCGGAATCGATCCGGCACCAAGGCGTCGGCCTCGGAGATTCCGTCTGTGACCAGCGGAAGGATGAATGCCCGTTCGGCAGCCATGAGGTCGGAACGATCCACCGCGAGCTTCCACTCCAGACGGAAGTAGCCTTCGGAGCGCGCGCTCGTGTTGGCGGAGATGACCGGCATGAACAGGGCGCAGTTCTTGATTTGCTTTCTGATGGAGGAATCCCAGACGTCGCCACCGCGCAGCGCGCTCTGGTCGAGCCACACTTCAATGCCGGCCGCACGCAGCGCCTCGGCAATTCGACGGGCAGCATCGACGTCTTGCGAGGCGTAACTTAGGAATACGGCGTGCGAAGGCTCGGTCACGAAGGCGCAGCCCTAACGAAGCGGGAGAGTATTCTTGCGGTCTAAGCCGAAGCTTAACCCAACAGGCTTTTCTTGGCGGAGCCCGCCACGCGCAACATGCTGCTCTTACGGAATAGCGCCTGCAGCGCGAACCGGCTCGTACGATTGCGAACCGCGTGTGTCGGGCAAGAACAAAGCGCCGATGCAGGCAGACGCTGTCGCAATGATTACTGGATACCAAAGACCCGAGTAGATGTTGCCGGTAATCGCGACTATGGCGAATGACACCGTTGGCAAGAATCCGCCAAACCAGCCAACGGCGATGTGATACGCAACGGACAGAGACGTGTATCGGATCTGCGGTGGAAAGAGTTCTACCAGCCAAGCCGCGATCGGGCCGTACACGAGAGACACGTAGAACATCAGGGTCAGCAGCAGCAGGACAACCATGGGACGATTGATGCGCGCGGGATCAGCCTTGGCGGGGTAGCCGGCCGTCCTAAGTGAGTCGGCCAGCGCGGCGCCAAAGCGCGCATTGGCCTCCTTGAACTGCGCGGCGGACAGTTGCCCTCCTTCAAAAGCAGTGACCAGCACGGCGGGCGCTTGCGACCCGTTGCCGATGCGCACGGCCGCAACGGTCCCTGGGCCTCCGGTCTCGTTCGTATACGGCACGCCTGCCTTCGCAAGCGCCGCCTTCGCGATGTCGCAGGATCGCAGGAACGTTGCTTTACCCACAAGATCGAACTGGAAGCTACAGCCGTTGGCGTCGCTGATCACGGTCACTGGAGCATGCTGCGCAGCCTCTTCGGCCGCCGGATTTGCGTAATGAGTGAGGCCGCGAAATATCGGGAAGAACGTGATTGCCGCTATGACACACCCGAACAGGAGCAGCCTCTTGCGCCCGACGCGATCGGATAGCCATCCCATCGAGACCAGTAGCGGCATCGCCATGACAAGCGCAATGCACAGGAGCACGTTGGCGGTCTGAGCGTCGACCTTCAGAGTCTGGGTCAAGAAGAACAAGGAATAGAAATGGCCGCTGTACCAGATGACCGTCATGCCCGCGGTCGCGCCGAACAGCGACAGAAGTACATTCTTCAGGTTCTTCCAGTTGCCAAATGACTCGCGAATCGGAGCCTTAGAGCGCGACCCGGACGCTACCATGTTCTGAAAGACGGGAGACTCTGCGAGCTGCAGCCGTACGTACACTGAAATCACAAGCAGCACGACCGAGATCAGGAAGGGTATGCGCCAGCCCCAGGTCTCAAACTCGCTTCCCATGAAGGCACGGCAAGTCATGATGATGAGCAGGCTCAGGATCAGCCCGAGTGTCGAGGTCGTCTGAATCCAGCTCGTGTAGAAGCCACGCTTGCCTTCCGGTGCATGCTCGGCGACGTAGACAGCGGCGCCACCGTATTCGCCGCCGACGGCAAGGCCCTGGAGCAAGCGCAGGGTGATGAGGGCGACGGGGGCGAATAATCCAGCCGTCGCGTACGTCGGCAAGACTCCAACGAGGGCCGTCGCAGCTCCCATGATGACGATGGTTATCAGGAACGTGCGCTTGCGACCGACCAAATCGCCAAGTCGACCGAAGACGAGCGCACCGAACGGCCGGACCGCAAAGCCGGCAGCCCACGTCAGAAGCGCGAACATGAATCCTGTCGATTCGTTCACGCCGGCGAAAAACTGCTTGGAAATAACGGCCGCTAAAGAGCCGTAGAGGAAGAAGTCATACCACTCGAATACTGTGCCAAGGCTCGAGGCCGCGATGACCCGCAACGACGATCGCCCTATGCCGGTTGCCCCGACCGGCGCAGTAACGGCCACCATGTGATCCCCCGTTGCCCAGCGTGTATTGCGGTGGCTTCAGCTGATGAACGCCCAAAACCTGCGATCCTGCACGCGTGCCATTCCCCAAGACGCATGCACGCGGGCGCCCATCGGGTTGCCTAACCGTGCTCTCGCCAAGGCACTCTAGACGCAACCAAGCGCGGGGGCGAATTTTGCGCGGTTTACCGGCGCGCTGGGCCGCTTTGCCGGCCTAGCAGAATCAGTGACTTATCAATGCGTTTCCGCGTCTCATCGCAAGCGGCGCAACACCCTTTCGAGCAACGGCTGACAGCGATCACGCAGGACCCGGTGGCTCATGCTCGCGATGGAACCGATGGACCGTCCAGAGGTAGCTCTCCATCAGTGAATCCTTGCCGAGCTCGGCGAGGATTTCGTAACGGCGGCTTGCGGCGACCGTGCGCCCCAGCTGCAGATGCGCGCGAGCGAAATGCTTCAGCTGATTGCGGTACTGCCACAGCAGCTCGCGCGCCGCCATCTTATTTTGATGCAGCTCCCACGCCGCCAGCGTCACGGCGACAAAGCCCATGATGAATGCCAGCGCCTTTTCTACCGAGACCTCGCCGACCAAGCGATAGGCGCCCGCCTCGCCGAGCGAAAGCAGTGCGAGAATGACGGCGATGATGATGGCGAACAGGGTGCGTTTCAGCCACTTGGTGCGCACGGCGCTGCGATGTAATTGCGTGACCTTGCGGATGAAATACTGCCGCTGATCCTCGATCCAGGTCGCGACGCCGTCCTCTCGGTCAGCGGCGCGGCCTGGCGCCGGGTCTATCGGTGGTGACGCCAGCGCGGTCAGCACGTGCCCGATCCAGCCAAAACCGTGGAAACGATTGATGTGCGAGAGTGACAGCACTTCCTCGGCGTCGACCAGGTCTTTGCCGCTTGCTAACCGCAAGTAGAACTTAACGCGCAGAGTTTCGGCGAGCGCCCGGCACATCAGATGTTTGGCGAACCAGCGGCGCTCATGTAGCAGGTAGTAGGAAGCGGCGCTCGCCGTGAGAATCACCAAGTACACGAATAGCAGCAGCCGGGTTGGGAAAAATTTCTCGTACGTGAGATAAGCGACACCCATCGCGAAGGCCACGATATTGAAAAACGCAAACAGCCGATTGGACTGCCGCTGGAAGTGCAGGGCAAGCGTATCGGCCTTGCCATACTGCGCGTCGATGCGTTCGAGTGTCGGTCGGTCGGGCGCGCTGAGCACGACTGTGCTGGGCAGCGCTGTGATCAGGGAATCCGGAGTCGCACGCCTGCGCCAGACAGACCCGTAGTGCGTGTACTCGCGGTTGTAGGCGTTGAGCGAGCGCAGGTGGATTTCGAGGCGCCGTGGCATCGTCGACAGGCGCATCAGCGTGTTGTCGCTGAGTCCCGCGACGAAGCACGCCGCACCGTTGCTCGGCGCGGCTTCGGTCGTGGCGCGGACGGCCGGAATCCAGTAGACCAGCCGGGCGGGTAGCTCGGGATTCGTCGGCGCGTCGAGGAATTGCAGCCGCACGTCGTCCTTGTTGCCGTCGGTGCGAACGCCGAGATACCGGAGCACTGTATCGCCGGTGCCACCGGGCAGGATCGAAGACTCTCCGTCCCAGAAGGCGATCAGCAGGCTGCACCCGTGCGTGAGCGCCTGTGTGAGCGCAGAGTAGCGAGCGTCCCTGAGTGACGCGCCAGTGGCGGTGGCTGCTTCCGCTTCTCGAGCGGTCAAGGGAAGCTCGACGCAAGTCACCTGTGGATGCGCCAGGAGATTTTCGAGTAGCGCCAGCGATTCGCGATCGAAGTCTGCCCGGTATTCCGACAATGGCATGGGCAGCAACGCGTCGATGCCGAGACCGAGCTCGAGAGCGGCCTCCACGGCGAGCAGATCGGCACCCGCGGCCATGCCCGTCTTGATGCGTACTGCAGAGTCCGGCAGATGTGCCATGAGCTCGCGCAGGATCGCGACCACCGCCTCGCGCATGCGGGGAAGCGTCTCCGGGTTCAGCTCTCGGTGTCCGGTGACACCGACAACGAACGGCGAAATTCTGTTCTCGCTGGAGTCGGTCAAAGGCTGGCCGCCGGCTGGCTCGGACTCTGGGCTAGCCCACATTGTGCCGCTCGCGGCCGGCACCCGACAATGGCCTGGGGCGCGCGCATGTTTCGAGGGGGATTGCGGTGCGCCGGGGTGCCTGGATCTGCGACCGCCGGGTGAGCTGCGCTACTGCCGCAGTAACGTCAGCTGCCAGGTTTCCTTGCCGGTCGCCATCATCAGCGGCCGCAAGGCGATCACGCCCGATTTGCCGATAGCACGCTCGAGCTGCGCCAGTTCGGCGAGTTTTGCTCTAGTCTCTGCGTCAATCGGCGGGTCGGGCATACCGCTCTCGCGCAGTAGCAGTATGCCTTTGGCGCGTACCGCGAGTTCACCGTGCACGCGCAAGTAGCACAGCATGTCGGCCAGTTCCTCGCCGCGGAACCGGTCGCGTAGCGCCTGGAGGTAACGTCCGGAACTGCTGCCCAGAAAGTTGCCGCTGCTGATCGACTCGAGCAGCTTCACATCGGCATCCAGATCCACTTCGATCCAGTTGCGCAGTATCTTCTCACTGTGCTCAAACACCAACAGGATGACGAACGGCAGCACGAGCAGCGTGGCCAGCGTCGCTAACGCCGGCCGCACCAACAAATAGTTAAACCCGCTGTGCAGCAGAACGGCGGTCAGCAACCCCGGCAACAATAGATGCAGGCCACCGCTCGGTCTGCGTTCGTAAAGGGTGTTGGAGATCATCGCCAGCACCGCCGCCGTGCCGCCGTGCATGATCGCGGTGCCAAAGCCGCGGATGACTTGCACCGCCAACGCGGTGTGTGCGTGGGACGTCAAATAATAGAGGTTCTCGACTAGCGCAAAGCCCGTGCCGATCGCGAAACCAGCAATGCCGGCGTCTACCGGTAGTCCAACGCGCCGCGTGCGGATCAGGAACAGTACCAGTGCCGCCTTGAGGGACTCTTCGATCCAGGGTGACACGTAGATCGAGTACACCCGGAGGTCGCCAGAAAAGTGCGCGAACGCGAGATTGTTGAGTACGTAACTCGCGCCGGCAGCGGCCGCGCCGGCCGCGACCAGGGCCATCATCACCCGCATGCGGACTAGCTTGTAGCCATCCAACTGGACTAGGCCAGCGAGAAACAGCAGCACAGGTAGCAGCACGATCGGCGCGCGCATCAGCTGTTCTGCGGTCACACCGGATCCTCCGCGCCGCGGACGAACATCACAACACCTGCAGCGACAGCATGAATTCCGTCCGGGAGAGCCCGCCACCCCCGGATCCTCTGGCCACGCCGAACGACAGCATCATAGGCTCGCGGTGCATGGCGTGCAGCTGGATGTCCAGTTGCGCGCCGACATCATAGGAACCAACGTGGTATGTCGAGCTGCCAGGATCGGTCTCCAGCGCCCCGACGAACAGCTCCGGCCGGGCCCAGCTGGCAAAAAATCCGGGTGAACCGAGGGCTTCGAATCGCAGCGGCGGCAGGCACCACTCCAGCATTGACTTGACAAACGACTTGCCTTGCAGCGCATCGAGGTCGAAACCGGGCATGCTCAGCAGGTCGCGGTAGCGCTGGGCGCTGCCATGGTTGGCGCTGTCGACGTAGTTATTGCCGAAGCCGCCAAGGTAGAAGCTCGCCAGCGGGTCAGTGCGTGCACCCGCCGAAGCGCCCGCGCCTGTCCGCAGCCAGATGGCCGAATGATCGAGTGGCAGAGGGAAACCCACATCATACGTGCCGGCGACGCTTGGATAGTCGACGCCAGCAGCTCCGTAGAGGTGTCCCTTGAGTGACCAGCGATAGCCGGCTTCGTCGTCCACGGCGCCCGGGGAGCGGCGCAGCTCTCCGGCAATGACGCCAACTTCCGCAGTGAAGAGCTGCTTCGACGGCGAGGCCACGTTTTGAAATCCCGGCAGCGTGGTGAGATCGCCGTAATAGGCGACCTTGGAGATGATATCGGCATAGCGCGGAGGATCCACAACCAGCACCGCGTCGTAGCCGACCCAGCCGTTATAGCCTGCCAGGCTGCGTTTTGTCGGGCCGAACAGGTCATAGAAATCTGCGCCGTTCCAGTTCGCCCCGGCAGTCCAGCCTCTGTGTTTACCTTCGATGGTGATGTGCAGCCGCTCCTTGGCCGGCACCTCAGTGTTCGGACTGTAGCTTGCATCGACGCTCAGGCGATCCAGGCCGATCGGGTCACTGAAGTGGGCACTCCCGCCCACGGCCACGGCATCCTGGTAGCCCTCGATCACCGGAATTACCGAGTCTAGCGACAGCGACTTGATGCGCTCGTAAGGCCCCTGGCGCTGGATCTGCGAGTCATACGGAATTGAAGACGGTGGCGGCGCCGTCCAGTGCTGCACCTCCGGATACTTCTCGGCCACCTGCTGTCCCAGAAAATTTACCGCGCTCAGATCCTCGGTCGGCACCGCCTCGATCCATGTCGGGACAAACCCCTTGGCCGCATACCGCAGTACGATCAGCTTGGGCTCCGCGAGTGGCAGCGGGCGAAAAAAACCGATGTCTGCGTTGCTGACGGCCGCGAGATTCTCGGTCGCGATCTCGTAACGATAAATATTCGATACACCGGTGTAGTAGCTGCTGCCGTACAGATAGCGGCCGTCTTTTGAGAACACGAACCCTTCCGGTACCGCGTCTCCCATTTCGAACGTATGCAGCGGAGTTGCGTCACCACGCGTCAGCGCCTCAGTGCTCAGCACCCTGACCTGCGTTACCCCCGGCGCGCCGGCTTTTAGGCCCGTGACGGAGACGGATGCAAGCGCGCCGTCCGGCGAGAGGTCGAGGTCAGCGGCTTTAACCAGACCCGGAAACGCGTAGAGATTCTGCCAGTCCCGGTACGGATAGGGGATACGCACCAGTTGCACGAAACCGTCGTTCAGCCTCAGTCCCCACAGTGAACGATCCGTAGGGTTGTAGACGATATCGCCGATGCGCACGGCTCGCAGCAACATGCGCGACCTCCCCGAGCGAACGTCGAACGCCTCGAGGTTGCGGAAGTTCTTGCTGTTCGTCGTGTAGAAGACGGTCTGGCTGCTTGGGTCGTATGCGAGGGACGTGACCACGTAACCAGCCTCGCCTTTAACTTCCTGCAGTTCAGTCACGGCGCCATCGCTGAGCCCGATTGACACAATATGGGAAAGCTGGCCCGGGTACCTCACCGCCGCGTAGAGCTTGGTTCCGTCCGATGAGAGAAAGCTGCGCGACACCGCGCCCAGGTCCCTCTGGGTGAGGTCATGATACGGGGTAATAGGGTGCTCTCGGACAGACTCGAGATTGCGCGACTGATACTCGTGTTCGAAGTCGATCCACTTCTTCCACGACTCATCAAGCGGCAGACCGAAGACGCGCTGAAAATCGTCGGCGTAATAGCGGCGGCTGTCGGCGTCCCTGCGCCACCAGGCGAGCAGGCGCTGCGGACCGTACGTGTACGCCAGATAGTTCATGAAGCGCGTGCCGTACAGGTAGTCGTTAGCGCCGGTCTGAAAATCAATTTCGGTACCCTTGGACGCGAGGCCCAGGGGGTCGTAGAACTTGGCGTTGTCGCGCACCATGGCGCGAAACACCATTTCATCGTAGCCACCCTGCGCGCGGCCTCTGCCCCCGCTCAGCCAGGTCTCCATGAACACCGCGCTGCCCTCATGGAACCACCGTGGCGCCGTGGCGCGCGGGACGGTCAGGTAGTTATAGAGAAGAGTCTCCGGATGTGAGGCATCGAGGCCTACCTTCCCGTGAAACAGGCGACGGTAGCTCGCGTCCGACGGGGCGGCGCGGTCCATCATGACCACATGCGTAAGTTCGTGATCGGCCATCGATTCGAATCGATCGCCGAAGTTCACGGTTTCGTACGGGTCGTTCCACGCCGCGATGTCGAAGAAGATACGATTTTTGGGGACTGCGCGTGCGTTAGCGTTAGCGTGGTCGCTGAAATCTCGGAGCCAGACGTTGATTTTACCGTCGGGCGTGTAGTCGAAGAGTTGTTCGTCGACTTTGAGCGCGCTGAGCAGCGACTGCACTGTGTGCGGCACGAGATAGGTCTCAGCCGGGTCGTAATAGACGACGCTCAGCTGCTCGGTCTCTACGAAGTCTTGATCGGCGCGCGCCGGGAAGGAATTGCCGAGCGACGCGGCTAGAACGGCCGCGAGGCATAACGAGCCCCGCGCTTCCCCAGGCACGTTGCTGCTGTTAAACAATTAAATACCGGTGAGTGGCCCGCACTCTACGCGGGCCACTCACCGTAATCGGTCGTCTGCTATGTATGAATCAGCTAGTTAATTTGATGTCGCGTCATGGGCGTCATGGGCGTCATGGGCGTCATGGGCGTCATGGGCGTCATGGGCGTCATGGGCGTCGCGCTGATGGCGGTCATTGGCGTCCTTGGCGTCACTGACGTCATGGGCGTCGCGCTGATGGCGGTCATTGGCGTCCTTGGCGTCACTGTCGTCCTTCTTATCGCCCGCTCCGTTGTCGGTGCCCGGCGTCGTCGTCGTGGACGAGCTGGACCCGTCGGTGATCGCGCGCTTGGCCGCCACGATCGTCCCCGCGGCATCTTTGCCTGCTGGTGATTCGTGGTAACTCAGATACGCGACGGCGCTGACCGCGAGCACAAGTCCGGCGGCGATCCACACTGTTTTTTTAGACATTTAGAATGCCCCCTCGGTTAGTCGATATTGATCGCGGAACCAATCCCCAACTGCACTAAATACCGTGGACCCACCGGAAAGTTGGTTCACGGACGATCTTCAAATTACCGTTCAGGGGCTGTTCGGCACCCTGAGTGCCGCCCGGCTAGTCGGTTGGCCATCCACCAGGAACGTCAGTGCGACCGATTGCCCCTTCATCTCAACACCTGGCAGCGAGACAACTCGCTGCGCTGCAACACCGTCCTGACCGAGGCCGTCGACGCGGAACGTGCGTCCATCGATCTCGACGATCACGTCAACCGGGCTTTGTACCCGCACATCGAACGCGAGTGTCAGACCGCCGGCAATGCGACGCAGGCTGATATTTCCGGCCACTGGACCCTGCGAAAGAGTAACCGAATCAATAGTTGCCGCGGGTGGTGCGGCCGCCAGCGTGCCGGACACTTCGGAAGTCGCTGGCCCTGGGCCGCGGACCGTCTCAACTACCAACGCTCCAGCCACCAGTACCCCGGCGATGACGGCTGCGTAGCGCCAGCGAGATGCCGACCAGAACGACCGTGTTGGCACTGCCGCGGGATGTGGCAGCGCAGCAAGGATTCGGTCTTTAAGTTCGGCCGGCGGTTCGGTCTGGGTGAACGCATCGAGCACCGAGCAAAGCTGGTGCAGTTCAGTGCGCAGTCCGCGGACCTGCGGATTGGCAAGCAGGTAACGGGCGAGCTCACCGCGCCGGCCCGCGTCTAGCTCGCCGTCGATCTCGGCGTGAAGGAGCTCTTCAGGGTCGACGTCGGCCATTTTCAGGTGGTCGCAAGCTGTAGGAGCTGCATCCGCAAAATCTGGCGGGCCGTGTAAAGGCGTGATTTCACGGTCTTTTCTGGGAGCTGAAGCACATTACTCATGTCCTCGTAGCTCAGGTGCAGAACATGTCTGAGCACGATCACTGCGCGCAATTCGGGATTGAGCCGCATCAGCGCATCGTCCATCGCCTTGGCAATTCGCTCGCTGTCGACCAGCCTTTCCGGTCCGGGAGCGTCGTCGGCCTCACGATCGCTGACATCCTCAAGCGGCTTGCGCTGGTGCAGAACGTGCAGGGCTTCGTTGATCGCAATCCGGTACAGCCAGCTGTAAAACTTGTAATTCGCGTCGTAATCCGCCAGGTGCGTGAACGCTTTCAGGAACGCACTCTGCGCGACGTCCCGCGCCTCTTCCGAGTCGCGGAGCAGACGCAGCGCGGCGTTGAAGACCGGTCTCTGATAGCGCACGACGAGTCGTTCGAACGCTACGCGATCCCCCGTCAGGCAACGCCGCACCAGCGTGCCGTCATCGTCCCCTTTCACAAATAGCGCTCAGCCGAGAAAAAGTTGGTTGGCCGTCGAACACCCTGTTCTTTTGGAAGTAGTTATAAGGGTTCGCAACCTACTCCAATTTGGTGCGCTCCGCACGCGGTCCGCTCTCGCGGCCCAAAGCGGCAGCGGTGCGGAGCTCAGGGCGTCAAGCGCTTGGTCATCCTGAGCTGGTTGCGTGTTCCGACACGCGCGTAAGTGACCACATCCATCATATGGCGTACTAAGTAAACTCCCAGTCCGCCGACCCGGCGCTCGCCGAGCGGTGCCGCCACGTCGGGTACCGGCAGCGTGAGCGGATCGAATGGCGGACCATCGTCCTCCACCGTCATGGTCACACCACCCTCCGCCAGGTCCAGGGAGACCTCGACCCACGGCACATTGCCGTTGTACGAGCCATGGGTCACCACGTTGATGAAGATTTCCTCGAGCGCGAGTTCGAACGGCGGCGCCAGCGCCGGCGGCAGCTCGGCTGCGCTCCAGAACTCCTGCAGGAAGTTCGTCAGCGTGGGCAGATTCGCCGCGTCGCTGCGGACTCCGGTGTGTCGCCCATTCACGGCGATTGTCAGTGCGCGAGTGCCGCTGCTCGGTCCGCATGCACCGCGATGATGCGGGTGAATCCGCTCAGCTCGAAAACTTCGCGCACAGCAGGTTTGAGGGCGCACAGCGAGAACTTAAGCTTGCGGCGCTGTGTTTCCCGCGCAGCAAGCAGAAACACCCGCAGACCGGCACTCGAGACATAGTCAAGCGCGTTGCAATCAATCACTACCGGCGCGCCAGCCTGGCCGGCGTCGGCGATCGCTTGCTCGAGCTGCGCCTGGAATCCGGTGGCGGCGCCGAAATCGAGCCTGCCTTCCGGGACCACAACCCTGGCTCCCTCGACTGTTTCGACCCGCACGTTCATTGCATCGCCGCCGCCACAAGCTGATCCAGCGTCAGCACGATGAGTGTGATGTCGTCGGATTGCGGGACATTTCCCGCGAAGGTCTTCACACTTCGGCAGATCTGTTCCACCAGAACGCCCGCAGCGCCGGCGCCGTGCCCCTTGATCACGGAGACCAGCCGCTCCACGCCGTAGGCTTCATCCGCCGCATTGAAGGCCTCCGTCACCCCATCGGTATAGAGCACCAAACGCTCGCCTGGCGAGAGCTGCACCGCGTGGTCGACATAATCTACGCCAGGCATCGCTCCGAGCACGAGCCCAGCCGTTCCACGCAACACCTCGACCGACCCGTCTGCCCGCCGCACGCAGGGTGGACTATGGCCACCGTTGGCGTAGCGCAAGACCCGCGTCGCCGGATCGAGGATGCAGTAGAGCACCGTTACGAACAGATCCATTGGATTCTGGCTGCACAAGACATCATTGGTCGCTGCGAGGCACGCTCCCGGTTGTGCGTGGTGGGCGGCGAGGTCGCGCAGGTTGGTGCGCGCTACCGCCATGAAAAACGCAGCCGGCACGCCCTTGCCGGACACATCGGCCATCACCAGCCCAATCTTGCCGCCGGGCAGGGCGATGAAATCATAGAAGTCCCCGCCCATGGTGGTCGCCGGAATCATCCGCGCTGCGCCGTCACAGCCACCGTTGGCCGGGAACGTCGCAGGAAGAATGGCAATCTGCAGCGCGCGCGCCAGGTCGAGCTCGGCCTTGATTTGCGCCTGCGCTTGCTCGAGCGCGGCATTCTTCTCCGCCAGTTCGCGCGTCCGCTGCGCGACCGTGGTCTCGAGCACGTGGGTCTGCAGCTTGAGCACACGCAAAAGCCGCAACAGGCGCAGCGCGCGCAGCCAGCGCACGTCCAGACCGGACAGGTAGAACGGAGCGATCGCCAGCAGGTCCACGAGGCCGGGGACACTGGCGATGTAAGCGAGCTTCTTTTCCGCGAGGACAATGCGCAAAAGGTATTCGACGGTGAACACCCCCACGACGACGATCTCGCCGACATGCAGTCCGCGCTGCGCCCACGACGGCAGGCCCGGCATCGTCTCCACGCCGACCGACGCCACGCTGAACAGAATCAGCGCGAGGATGAGGTTTTCGGCTGGCCGTGCGTACCGCCCATCCGGCGCCAACAGCATATGAGCCAGCGCCCGCACTGGGGTGGCCGCAGTTGGCTGGCTCGGCTGCTGCGGTAGCGCGCTCGCTACGGCGCTGGTCCCCGCGCCGCCGCCGAGAACCCTTGAGTCCGCGGTTTCGATGTTGTTCGTCAATCCACAGCCGTCGACATGAGTAGCATCGCTCATTGTGCACCGAGCCGGGTGTGTGGAACAGTGCCGACAGCATGCCAGCCACCGGATCGTTGACTGGAACCAAGAGAGACCGTGTCGGCTTGACGCTGCTGCTCATCAGCGGCTGCGCGATGGCGGGACCCGTCGCCACTCAACCGCGGCTGGCGGCGGTCGAGTCCGCGTACGCGGATTTCAATGACGCGACCGGCGCAGTCGGGCTGATCGATTCCGACCCGACCCAGTACGCTTCGGGCTACGACGGCAAGACACGCGCAGCCTGGGTGAAGGTCTATCGAGGCCGGCGCGCGCAGCTGCTCCGAAGTTTGAAGCAGCTGAACGGCGCGGACTGGTCGGCGTCCGACCGAAGGGCGGTCAGCGTCATGCGCGATGCACTCAAAGCGGCCGATCCCGCGCCTAACTCACTGGCGCCGGTCGGGCACTGCGTCGATGCCGAGCGCCATGACCAATCGCTGAGAGCCCAGCAGAAAGCGCTCTATGCCTGCTTCGCTGAACTCGGCAACCGCCTGCCCTTCGAGAACGCGACGGTCACGCGGGTGGATGCTCTTGGTCTACTGACCACTCTGCCGGACGTCGCGCGTCGTAAAGCTCTGTTCCTCGCGTTTCAACCGCTGTGGCAAGCCCTGAACGGTCGCGACGAACCAGAAAGCCCCTACCGCCGCATGATTCGGCGAGCCGCCTCCGCAGTGGCATCCGGCGAGCAACCGCCGGCGCTCGCTGCGCGCACCATTGGCGTTGCGCAAGTAGAAGCCGAACAGTGGCTCGAGCGCATCCTCGACACCTGGCGTCAGGTCGACACTGAGCCGGAGATCGAACCGTGGGACTACCGCTTCCGGGCGAACGAAGGTGTACGCGAGCTGGACGAGCTCATTTCGGTCGGCGATATGCAGGCGTTGAACCAACGTTACTACCTGGATCTGGGCCTGGATCTGGCAAAGGCCCGCGTGATCTACGACCTTGCGCCGCGCATCGGAAAGGCTCCGCTCGCCTATACAGATTTTGTGATGCGCGGACGAGAGCGGAACGCTGCTTGGCACCCGACCGTGGTGCGAGTATCCGCAAGCTACAGTCACGCGAGCCTCGGGGAACTCAACGAGCTTGTGCATGAGAACGGGCACGCCGCCCACATGCTTGCGCTGCACACGCGTCCTGCGTTCATGGACCTCGGGGATCCGATCTTCTACGAGGCGCTCGCAGACGTGCCCTCGTGGAGTGTCTACGAGCCCGCGTGGCAGGAGAAATATCTGGGCCGGAAGGCGCGTGAGGCCGACTCGCTGCGGGCGCTCTTTGCCAACGTCATGCTGGACGTCGCCTGGGCGTTGTTCGAATGCCGGATGCTTCGCGACCCTGGCACGGATCCCAACCAGCTTTGGACGGACATCACGCAGCGCTATCTGCACATCCGCCCGCACCCTGAATATTCCTGGTGGGCAGTGCGCGTCCAGCTGGTGGACGTGCCGGGCTACATGGTCAATTACGGCCTGGGAAGCGTGATCACCGCTGACCTCAGGCAGCGCATTAGCGAACAGCTCGGAGCATTTGAAACCGGCGAGGCACGCTGGTTTGGCTGGCTGGCGCAGCGGCTGCTAGCGTCCGGCGAGGAATTTCCAACACCGGAGCTGCTGCAGCAGTTTCTGGGGCGTCCCGTATCTCCCGAACCGCTGCTCGCGCAGCTGCGCCGGCTCTCCGCGCCGGACTAAATCTAAGAAAGTCTGCTGCCAGCCCGATACGCACTCGGAGTCTGACCGATGAGGCGCCGGAACTGATGGTTGAACGTCGACAGGTCGCCGAATCCACAATCGCAGGCGATCGCCGCGACGCTATCGCGGCACCTTCGCAGGCGTACCGCGGCCTGGCGCAGTCGCGTGCGTAGCAGATACTGATGCGGCGTCACTCCGACGACCTGTTCGAAAACACGCAGCAGGTGGTAGGGACTCGTCGCCGTCTCACGGGCCAGCTCATTGAGCGAATGCCGCTCATGCGGCATCGCTTCCATTCGCCTCAGGATTTCTGTGACCCGTCGCTCGTCGCGCTGACTCGCGGCGCGTCTCGGCGAGCTGGCGGACTTGGTGGCCGTGACAGCCGCGCATACGTCGCCCGCGACGCGTATTGCCAGTTCTTCAAACTCCGCCTCGGCGCACGGCGCATCACGCATCGCTTGCGCCGTTGCGATTATGGGCAGGAGTACGCGAAGCAGGGGAAGACTGGGCTCGCGGAAAGCGAACCGTCGCGCATTCGGCACCGCGGCAACGATGGATTCGAAGAGCTGCGGCGCGAATTGGAAGGAAAGGCATCGATCCCCTGCGCGGTGCTCATGACCGCATTCGTAGCAGGCACCCGCATTGCCGAGCAGAAGCGATCCCGGCGCCATCACCGAGGAACCGTGCGCCGTCCGGTACTGAAAACTGCCGTCGGTCACGAGTGCGATGCACATCATGCTGTGCATTTCCTCGAAGGGTCGGTCGCGCGGGCCGGAGGTACATAGAAGATCGCTGACCCGCCAGCCGGCGCCGGAGCTCAGTACCCGCGAGGTGATCGTCATGCCTGCGAGGATAGCAATTTTCCCCAAGAGCCCCCTTGGCTGATTCGCTTAACGTTGCGGCCCATGGACAATCGGCGTTCGCGACGATGCCGGTGAATCTCTCGGACGCGCTTCATGCCGAAGGACCAGCTGCGGACAGGGCTGACAAGCTTGGGCTATATGCGTGGCTGATAGGTCGGTGGGACATGGACGGCGTCGTTCACCTCGAGCACGGTAAGCATGAAGCCCGCGGGGAAATCCACGCTGGCTGGGTGCTCCAGGGACGCGCCATACAGGACGTTTGGATCTTTCCCGGAGCGTTCTACGGCACGACTCTACGCGTGTACGACCCGGGACTGGACGCGTGGCACATCCTGTGGAGCGACCCGGTAAAATAGTACTACTCGCGCCAGATCGGACGCGCGGCGGGGGATCGCATCGTGCAGGAGGGCGGGAGCGATGCAGGTGTGCGCACGCGCTGGAGCTTCGCTGACATCACCCCGAATTCGTTCCGCTGGACGGGCGAGCGGCTGATCGATGGCTCCGATTGGGTGACCCAAGCGGAGTTCTCGGTGCGGCGCACCCAAGGGCGATAAACAGGTCAACGATAGGAGAGCCGCGAATGCTTCACCACGTTTCGATCGGAGCCCGCGACATTGCGGCTGCCAAGCGATTCTATGACGCGGCGCTGGCGCCATTGGCCTATAAGTGCCTGAGCGAGTCAGCGGGTTCTCTGGGCTATGGTGGAAAAGAGGTTGCGTTCTGGATCAGTGAGACGCAAAACCCGGTCGTGCCGGATACGAGGTCGGGACTTCATTTCTGCTTCGCGGCGCCTACGCGCGGGGGCGTCGACGCGTTTCATGCCGGCGCATTGAAATCTGGCGGGCGCGACAACGGTCGCCCGGGGCTGCGTCCCGACTATGGCGCCGGTTACTACGCCGCATTCGCGTTTGATCCCGACGGGTACCGGCTGGAAGCATACTTCCAGGACCGGTCCGCCTAGCGCGCAGTTCGCAAAGCCGCTTCGGGGGTACAGCCTCAACGCTCGCGAGCCAGCGCGGCGCGAGCGGTTTGCAATTCTTTCTTCTTTTCCCTGCTCATTTTCGGATATGCCAGCTCCAGTCTTTCCATGGAAGCCACGATTGCCGCCGCGACCACAAGTCGGGTGAACCATTTGTTGTCGGCGGGCACGATGAACCAGGGCGCATGCTTCGAAGCGGTCGCCCGTATCGCTTCTTCGTAGGCGGACATGTAGTCGCGCCAGAAACCACGCTCGCGAACATCGCCAACCGAGAATTTCCACTGCTTCTGCGGGTTGTCCAGGCGCTCAAGGAATCGCTTCTTCTGTTCTTTCCGTGAGACGTGCAGAAAGAACTTAAGAATGATCGTTCCCTGGCGAGTCAAGTAGTCTTCAAAATGCGCGATATCGCGCAGCCGCTCGCCCCAGATGTGTTTGCTTACACCCAAAGCGGGGAGTTGCTCGCTGTCGAGGATGTCGGCGTGCACCCTCACCACGAGGACCTCCTCGTAAAAGGAGCGGTTGAAAATTCCTATTCGGCCGCGTTGCGGAAGACACTTCGAATAGCGCCACAGGAAGTCGTGACTGAGGTCCTCGGCGGAGGGCTGCTTGAATGAGAACACCTGGCAGCCCTGCGGGTTGATTCCGGACATTACGTGCTTGATCGTGCTGTCCTTGCCCGCGGCATCCATTGCTTGGAAGATGAGCAGCAGCGACCAGCGGTCCTGTGCGTATAGCAAGTCCTGTTCTTGGGCCAACCATTCGATGCCACGCTGGAGCAACTCGGCCGCCTCGCTTTTGGCGAGTTGCAGACCACAGGTGTCTTTCGGATCGAAATCCCTTAGGCGAAATCCCTTACCGCTGCTAATCCGGAAAGGCTGCACGTACCTTTCGAAGCGGTTGAAAATCCGGTCTCTCTGCATACGATTTTCCTACGTCGTCGCGGGACACCATCTGTCTCGCCGTGCCGAGTCAGGTAGGCAATTGATCCTGCCTAACTCGCAGGCGTCGCAGCAGTGCGCGAAAGCCAAATCCCACCGCTACCAGCAACGCGAGCACGACCGCCGCAATTGCTCCCAACACCCGATTCTGGTTCTCCAAAATGTATTCGCCATGGCGCCCGTAGAAGCCATTGAACGACCCAACAATTTCCGGGAGCTGCAGCAGCTGATCCTTTGATAGCTGCAGCGCTCGCTCGTCCGGATGGTAATGGTCGCCTAAGAAAGTGTTGCCGGCGTGATCGAGCTCGACATGGCCACCTAGTACATAGGCGACCGGCCGGCCGCCCACGAATCGCGCAATGCGCTCGGCGCTCGCCAGATCCTCGGCTTTGTCGGCTATGAGAAGCCGACCGGGCAACAGGAAGTCTCCCGAGAAGAACAGCGCCGTCTCGCGGTCATAGTAGGAGAGCTCCGCCGGGTGGTGTCCAGGGGTCGGCAATACGTCCACGATGCGGTCGCCGAGATCGATCGCTGCAACATCATTTGGCCAATGATCGAAGTGAAAGTGACGCTGCACGTCCGCGAGGCTCGCGCCCACGACTTCAGTATGCGGGTCGCCGGCGAACTGTTTGTCGCCCGAGCGGTGATCGAGGTGACCGTGCGTGTGCACTACGGTCAGCGGAAAATCCGCTCGCGGTAGCAGCGCTCGGACCGTCTGCGCTAGCGGCATCTCACGGGCGTCGGCCCCGGCTCCGGTATCAATCAGTAACGCGCGCTGTGAGCCGACCAGCAGATATAAGAACGGCGCCTCGTACGTTGCGCAGAGGCTCTCCCGCAGGATAAAGGTCTGAGCGTTGTAATGGTGCACCTGCAGGGGTGGCTGTGGATTCGTCCGACAGTCGCGCGCACCGCCATTCCATCGGACATCCATGGTCCCGGTCGTTGACTGGCCGGCCGCCGGCGCTATACAGCCAACCCCGACAAGCGGGATGACGCTCCACACTGCCCGGAGTGGCCGCGCTGACAGAAGGCCGTCACGATGTCGCATAGCCTGCCCTCCGCACCCGCCGCCAGTATGCAGGCTGCCGGGCGACGTTGGCTCGGTCCGCCTGTCGATTTTCGCTGTGTGCGTTCGACCATGCGAGAGACCGACTGCCCAAGGGGGAGATTATGAGTACGCCTCGATTCCTGCCTGTCCTCTGTCTGCTCATGCTGCCGGCCATGGTGGGCGCACAGGAGACGAAACCCGCGCCATATGCCGCGATGGCGCCTCTCGA
>Ga0187780_10001378_pt1 | contig 18368 bp, 22 predicted proteins | sample 1015_Q2_SP10_20__FD_132429 | JGI IMG/M metagenome (GOLD analysis project Ga0187780, IMG submission 132429) | Tropical peat soil microbial communities from peatlands in Department of Meta, Colombia - 1015_Q2_SP10_20_MG | ecosystem: Environmental > Terrestrial > Soil > Wetlands > Peat | place...
GCGGGCCCGAGCCAGCGCAGCAGGCCGCCCAGCACCACGAGCCCGGCCCGGTCGCTGACCCGCAGGTAGGCCGTGACCAGCGCGGCCGCCCCGTGCACGGCCAGATCCAGGCTCCGTTCCGATACCGGGCCTGAATCGCCGAACGCGTCGACCATCACCACCAGGTCCGTGGCGCGCGAAGCGGCCCGCTGGTTCACGTGCAGCTGGCCGCGGCGGATGCTGACCGCCCGGTTGACGTCGCGCAACTGATCGCCGGGCAGGTAGGGCCGCACGCCCGCGAACTCGACGCCCTCGCCCACGGCCCGGCCGGTGTGCTCGCCGATCCGGCGGAGCAGCTCGGCGGGCACCAGCCGGGGGCGCAGCCGGCCCGGCCGGGGGAACACCTCCACCGGGTCCAGGCCGACGGCCGCCGATGTGCCGAACGCGCCGGCCCGGCCGGTGACCGTGACGCTACCGGGCGAGTACCGGCCCCACCGGTCCGCGCGCACCACCCAGCGCGCGGTGGCCTGGCCGGTGAACAGGAAGGCCTGAGTCTGCGGCGCTGGGTCCCGGTCGGCCAGGCTGACCTGCGGCGGGACTTCCAGTCCGAGGACGATCTCGTCCAGGGGCCGCGCGTCCCCCGCAGATGACAGGGCGCGGACGGTCGCGGTGATCGTCACGCCCTCGCCCTCGAAGCAGCGCGACCCGGACAGCGCGACGTCGACGGCCAGCTCGGCGAGCCGGCGGCGGCGCGACAGCAGCGCGAGGGCGGCCAGCGCGGGTGCCGCCAGCAGCACCAGCGCGGCGTGACCGGTCAAGATCGCGGCCAGCATCCCCAGCAGGGCCGCGGTGGCCAGGCTCCGCGACCGGCCGGACGGGTACCAGCGGGCCGGGGACTTCTGGCTGGGCGGCGTGATGGGCGGCCGGGCGGACGCACCGCGTATCGTTCGGCCCAAAAATGTCTTCACGCCGGGCCCCGCGGGACGGGCACGCTGGCCAGGACCTCGGCCGCGACGTCCTGGCCGGTCACCTGGCGGACCCACATTTCCGGGCGCAGCACCAGGCGGTGCGCCAGCGCGGGCACCGCGACGGCCTTGATGTCTTCCGGAGTCACGTAGTCGCGGCCCTCCAGCACCGCGTGCCCGCGGGCCAGCTGGATCACCGCCAGCGTGCCGCGCGGCGAGGCGCCCACCGTCGCCTGCGGGTGCGTCCGGGTGGCCTGGACCAGCGCCACCACGTAGCCCAGCAGGTCCGGGTGCAGCGCCACCGCCTCCAGTGACTCTCGCATGGCCAGCAGCCGCCCGGCGTCGGTGACCTGGCCCGGCGCGGGCGGGGCCGACCCCCGGGCCAGCCGGCGGCGGACCATCTCGGCCTCGCCGCCGGCATCGAGGTACCCCAGGCTGACCCGGGCGATGAACCGGTCAAGCTGCGCCTCGGGCAGCGGGTAGGTGCCCTCGTACTCGATCGGGTTGTCGGTGGCCAGCACCACGAACGGCCGCGGCAGCAGCCGGGTCACCCCATCCGTGCTGACCTGCCCCTCGGCCATCGCCTCCAGCAGCGCCGCCTGGGTCTTCGGCGGGGTCCGGTTGATCTCATCGGCCAGCAGCAGCCCGGTGAACACCGGCCCGGGACGGAACACGGCCTCGCCCGTGGCCAGGTCCAGCACCATCGCGCCGGTCAGGTCGGCGGGCAGCATGTCCGGGGTGAACTGGACCCGGGTGAACTCCAGCCCGAGCACCGTGGCGAACGTGCGGGCCAGCAGCGTCTTGCCCAGCCCGGGCAGGTCCTCGATCAAGATGTGTCCCGAGGCCAGCACGCCCAGCAGCACCGTCCGGACCGCGTCCGGCTTGCCCACGATGACCTGCTCCACCTCGGCCAGGATCCGTTCGCACAGCCGCGCGGTGTCCGCGACCGGCCCGGCCGCCACCTTGGTCACCGCTCCCCCCTTTCCAGCTGGCCCACGATACGTTCCAGCGTGGCCCGGTCCACCCCCGGCCCGTCGCTGCCGGCCGGCCCGGCGGGCCCGGCCAGGTCCACGACGTCCGGCCGGCCCAGCGCCGCGGCCAGCCGGGTCAGCGTCGGGCGCAGCAGGTGCTCATAGTCCCGCCGGGACATCTGCGCCCACTCCAGGTCCGAGTAGATCTTGGCGTAGGCAGGAAAGTCCGCCGCACGGACCGCCGGGCGCGGCCGTGGGTCCCGCCGTGTTTCTTCCGCAGGAACGGGCCGTGATGCGGGCCCCCGCAGCGTCCCGCGCGCCACGATCAAGATGCCGAGGGTGAGGACCGAAGCCGCGTCGACCAGCCCGGCGGGCCCGGCTGCGGCGTAACCGGCGGCGAGCACCGTGCCGGTCCCGGTCAGGGCGGCGGCAGCGGCCAGGCGCGGGTGCCTCATGACGGGGCGGCCGCGCTCTCGGTGAGGTCGGCGCGCAGCTGGTCCAGGGCGGTCGCGGCCGCGGCAGAGTCGGCGCTGGTCATCGGCTGGCTGCTGTACCTGGCCCGGCGGAACAGCCCGGTCAGCGACTCGGCGGGCCCGGACCTGACGATCCCCGCCGTCGTCGCCCTGGTCAGCACCTCGGCCGGGGTGTCGGCCGCGGCCGGCGCCGCCCCGGCGGCGGCGAACCCGCGCTCCATCGCCACGTAGCAGGCGATGATCGCCTCCCGGGGCTCCCCGCCCGCGGTCAGCGCGTCGCGCCCGGCGGCCAGGCTGGCCAGCAGCCCGGCCAGGCGGCGGGCCCGGTCCCTGGCCGCGTCGGCTGGGGGCCGGCGGCGGGACAGCACGGTCAGCGTGAGCACCACGGCGATCGCGATCACCATGCCGATGATCACCGGCCAGACCGAGCCCGGGCCCGACGGCGGCCCGGTCAGCCTGACCGGCCCGCCGGACTGGCCCGGCAGCGGCCGGAACGGGGTCTTGCGGATCTTCTGGGCGAGCAGCACGGCGAACGGGGTGACGATGGCGGCCACCGCCAGCAGCACGGCGGCGGTCTTCGCCCACCAGGGCAATGGCGGCCGGGGGGGCTCCGGGTCGTCGCGCTTCGGCTTACGCTGCGGTCGCACCGAGGCGAGCACGACGAAGAAGGCGACGAGGGCCAGGCCCTCTGCGGCGTACAGCACGGTGGCCAGGACCGCTGTGCCGCTGCCGACCGCGGCCGTGCTCGGGCGGTTCGAGAAGGTCCCGCGGGCCCGCAGCCCGGCGGTCATGACCGCGAGCAGGACGGCGGCGGCGGCGACCCGCCAGGCTTCGGTCATCCGGCGGCCGCGGGCGGAGGCTACGGGGACCCTGGGGGCCATGCGACCACGGTCCCGCCTGCGATAACGCCGATGGTGACGACCATCGGGGTGACGACTCGCCGTGACATTCTGTCATTATGGCATCGCGCGTCCCGCGGTGCCTGCTGCGGAGGGTTAGCGGCGACGGCGCATCTGGGCCTCGTACTCGGCGAACCGGCCCAGCCCGACCGAGGCGCGGCGCTGGTCCAGGTGCTCGGGGTCCTCGATGGGTTCCGGCCGCAGTCCGTGGTCGTCGTGCCGGAACTGGGTGCCGTACAGCTGGGGCTGCCCGGCGAAGACCCGGACCCGGTCCTCCAGGTAGGCCAGGTCCGTGGCCGAGGCCTCCCCGGCCGCCACGGCGGCGCGCAGCAGCTCGAGGAAGGCCGGCTGCCGTTCCTGGGCCGCGTGCTGGGCGAGCAGCCAGGCCGCGTGGGTGCCGTCCTCCCCCACCAGCGTGCGGCCCGGCCAGCCGATCCGGTCGGTCAGCTCGGTCAGCCAGGCGGTGCTGGCCGCATCGATCCGGAGCATCTCCTTGACGTCGTCGGGGATCTCGCGATGCAGGCCCGGTTGAATCCTGACCGCCTTCCGCACCCGCTGATCTTCTTCGCAGCGGGCCAGCAGCTCTGCGCGCAGGTCCTGGTCCACGTCCCGACCTTACGCGTGGACCATGAGCTGGGACGAGGCGCGCGTGTCCGGTCTGCGGGTCTGGCGGATCCTGGCCAGCATGAGCGCGCTGGCGGTCACGCCGGTGATGCCGAGGGCGATCAGCCGGGGATCGGACCGGTAGAGCCCGAAGGTCAGCCAGCAGCACAGCTCGCCGAGGATGAGCAGCCAGGTCCCGGCTGAGATGCCGGTCGGGCGCGGTGTCCGGTAGGCGGTCCAGATGGACGGCGTGACCTGCACGGCGAACGCCGCGGTGAGCAGCGCCCCGAGACCAGTCCGGCCCGCGACCAGGTAGGCCGAGGCGAGCATGGCCGCCCAGGTGCCGACCAGGACCGCCGGTCGTAGCCCCGCCCGTCCTCGCCAGGTGAGCAGGACCGCGAGCGTCCCGGCGAGGAAGGTCGAAGCTTGCCACCCTGCCTGGCGTGCAGCGGCTCAGCTCGACCATCGTGATGAAGCGCGTCGTCGACGACCGGCCCTTCCCGGTGTCGCCGCCCGCCGGCGGACCGCGCCTGCTCCGGTGACCTCCCCGGATGTCAAGAGGGAAACCCCCTGTCACTTCTCGTGGTTCCCACGATCCCCGGGCCGGTCCGGGCCTGCAGACTGTTGGAATGTCACTGGGGACGACGCGCCGATGAGCGGCGCGCCGCCGTCACCAGACTGGCAGCAAGTGCAGACTCTTGGCGTAGCTGAAATTGTGATGACCATTCTCGAGGCACGGAAGACACTGCCATCGGCGACTGCCGCGGCTGTCTCCCGTGAGAAGCACGGCGGCGGATTCCGGGTACGCGTGAGCCTCCTGGAGGACATACCGTCGGCGGACGGAGATCCGCAGGATCCGGGCCGCCCCCAGGGGGTCGTCGCGATCTTCGCCGCCCGCAGGCTCGGCCAGGACCTGGCCGATGCTTTCGGGGACAAGGACGTGATCATTCTCAAATAGCTGCGTCGGGAGGTTCACCGGTATCGGGCCGATCCAGCCGCGGGCCGACATGCCGGGAAGCTGGGCTGGAGGCGAGGCACGGTGGGGGGTGCTCCGCAGCCTCGCCTCCAGTCCTTCGCCCGGCATTCCCTTTGCCCGGCGATAGCCGAGCGAGCGGTGGTCAGCTCCCGGGGTCGGTGGACCGGAGGAATGCGAGCACCGCCCGGACGCGGTTATTCTCGGTATCGGTCTGGTCGAGTCCCAGCTTGGTGAAAACACTGGTCACGTACGCTTCGACGGTGCGCGGGCTCAGGTGGAGTTCTCTTGCGATCCCGACATTGGAGCGACCTTCGGCCATGTGCCGCAGCACCTCGCGCTCGCGTTCGTTGAGCGAGTCGATCCTGCTTGGCTTCCGGTTCCTGTGCAGCAACCGCCGCACGATGGTCGGGTCCATGACCGTTTCACCGGCCGCGACCCTGGCCAGGCCGTCCATCAGGGTACCGGCGTCCGTGACGTTATCTTTCAGCAGATAGCCCACGCCGGTGCTGACGGTCTCAAGCAACTGGCTCGCGTACCTGGTCTCGGCGTAGGTGGATAGCACGAGGATGCCGATGTGCGGGTAAAGATCGCGTAGTTCCGCCGCCGTGCGGATGCCTTCGTCGGTGAAGGACGGGGGCATGCGGATGTCGAGTATGACCGCATCCGGCGGGCCGGTCCTGACGGCCGCGAGCAGTTCCGTGCCCGACGGCACGGTGACGGTCACCTCAGCGCCGTATGCGTGCAGCAGGAGGGCCAGGCTGCTGCGGAACAGCCCGGAGTCCTCGGCAATCGCTAACCGCATGGGATTCTCACCACGAGACGGGTTCCCCGGCCGGGCGGGCTGTCGATCGCGACCTCGCCGTCGAGTGCATTGACACGATCGCAGATGTTGGCCAGACCCCGGCCGCCCGCACCGCCCGGAGCGATGCCGCCGATACCGTCGTCGGCAATGACCATTTCCAGTCGCGACTCCTGCAGGCGGATGGTCACGGTTGCGCTTTCCGCCCGGGCGTGCTTGACCACGTTGGTGAGCGCTTCGCAGGCGACGAAGTAGGCGACCGCCTCGACGGCCGCACCTGACCTGGCCGCGGGAGCGGACACCCGGACCGGCAGCGGAAGCCCCTCGGCGACCTCCTCCAGCGCAGCGGCCAGGCCGCCCTGGGAGAGCACCGCCGGGTGAATCCCGTGCGCCAGGTCGCGCAGTTCGGCCAGCACGTCCTTGAGCCCGTCACGGGCCCGGCCGAAGGCGGCGGTCGCCTCCGGATCGGCGGTCCTGGCCATCGCGGCCGTGAGGCAGGCAGTGAGGCTTAGCAGGTGCTGCTGTACGCCATCATGCAGGTCACGCTCGAGACGCCGCCGCTCAGCCAGCCCAGCCTCGATAATCCGGGTTCGCGACGCGCGGACTTGCTCGAGTTTCTCGCGCGCCGCCTGCGCTTGAAGCTGGGCGTTCTTCAGGGCCAGCCCGCTGGTCTGCACCGCGGCGTCGAACAAGCCCCGGTACCTGGCCAAGACCGGGTCGGCGATGACGACCGCGATCGGCGTGCCTGCCTCGGTCCGGATGAACTCGACCAGGCGTTCCTCCGATCCACTTTCGGCGCCCGCCGACCCATTGGCATCGGGCGCCGTTGCCGCACTTGCGCCCGCCGGTCCCTTGCCGTCCTCGGCCGGCCCGTCGCGGACGCCGGCTAGCACAGGGCTTGCCGCCGACAGATCGAGGACGTCCAGGGTCGGGTCATGAAGGGTGCTGCGCAGCGCGTGGCGCACCGCGCTGACGTCGGCGCCAGCGGAGATCTGAGCGGTCAGCCCGGTGATATTGCGGAGCAGGAGCGCACGCTGTATCACCGCGACCAGGAAGGCCAGCGGTACGGCCAGGTCCACGACGCTTTCCACCAGGTACGCGCCGTTGGGAGTGGCGCTCAGGCTGACCAGCATCTGAGTCACCGCCGAGGCGCTGGCGGCGATCACGGCAGCTATGCCGGCCACCATGATCGGAGCGATGACAATGCGGTCCAGGCCCCTGGCTTGCATGAGCCGCAGCACCAGGAGGACTATCAGCGCCACGCCGAAGAGCCCTTCACCCGCGTTGACCACGTAATTAAGGGTGTCGCTCAGCTGCTGGTTCGGCATCCATGCGGGCCACCACCAGGCAGCGGTTCCGCCATTCCATTGCGCGGTTGATGTCGCGGCAATCAGCATTCGGCCGACCAGCATCCAGCCGGTCAGCAAGAGCAGATAGACCCGCTGGTATCTCAATAGCGAGGGATTTGGGTAACGCAGCAATGCCCAGGCGCCGAAAAGGCGGTCCACCCCGCCGAATACGAGGGCATAGGCCGGCCAAGGACCATTCCAGGCATCGATGAAGTCGACCGAGCGGAATAGCCCGCACAGGATGAGCGCCCAGGCCACGCCACGCTGGCCTTCTTGCTCGCGGAGCAGTAGTCCAGTCAAGACGAGGACCAGCGAGACGGCCAGGTTCACCGCCGCGAGCGCGGTGCTGTGGCCCCATAGCGGTCCCTGGACCACCGCGCAGAAACACCCGGCGGCGACGAGAGCGGCCGCTGTCACCAGCCACGAACGGTAGCCATGCCAGGGCAGTCCGGGGCCGGACTGCCGCGCCGCGTCCCGGCCGCTTCTGGTGCCGCTACGCCGTGTTCCGATCCCGGACAGCGAGGGAAAGGTGGCGCTCATCCGGATCCGTTCGTCTGCAGGTAAGCCACGGACCGTCGCATGTGTGGGCCACGGACAGGGCAGCGGCACGCCCATCTGCAGCATAACGGAGCAGGGCTGGTCATCGGGGCAAGACAGGCAGACCGGAACGCCAGGCCAGGGGCTCACGCGCCGCAGCGGCTCGGCTCGAGGACGGCGCACAGGATCCGCTGCCGGATAATGGCCGAATGGCGGCGCGAGCTGAGCCGGGCCGAACGTGCCCGCGAGCTGGAAGGAGCCTCCCGTGACTAACCGCTGTTGTCCGCGGTCCCGCTGCGCCGGAGTAGCCAAGGGCGCGGGCGCCCTCCTCGCGGCCCTTGCCGTCATCGCCGCCGCCGTGATCGCGGTCCACGCCATCTGGTGGCTCATCGCCGCGACCGTGGCCGGGATCGCGGCCTCTGTCGCCGTCGTGGTGCTACTGACCCGGCCGCTGCGCAGGTGGGAACGGGAGGGCGCGGCCATGCTCGAGAGCACGCGCCGGGAGCGGCTGGCGGCCGTGACGGCGGCGAGAGACAAGCCACAGGCTACACAGGGCCCGCGCTGGCCCGAGATCGAGTACCACGTCGTCCACCACCACTACGGCGCTGACGGCAGCCCGCAGGCCGTCGCTGTCCGCACCGTCATCCCCGGCCAGATCGAAGCAGAATGACGGAGATCCTGCTCATCTTCGCCCGCTGATCTGGCCGTCGGATGTGGCTGCGGAGCTGGGCGCGGAGGGGTTGAGCGCGGTCGGCAACGTATGCCGCGTGGCGGATGCACTTCCTGGCCTGCCGTCGCCGCCGGGCGCGACGCTGCGCGACGAGGGGACCAATTTCGCGGTGGCTTCACCGTCCCGGCGCTCCGGCCGGGGCAGGCGTGGCAGACGGACATCGACAGCTATCACGGCCGGGCACCTGCCGCAGCTGACACCGCGCCGCGCTGTCGGGCCGGAGATCGGGTCAGCGTCGGCCCCCGGTCCGTCTCGGTGCTGCGCGGCCCGATCGCCGCGCGCTAGGGAATCGGCGCCCGGCCGATCCGGGCGAACTGGTCATTGCCGGCCGGCGTGACCCAGTGGTCCGGGGTGGTCCAGACCCAGGAGGTCAGCCGGTCGCTTGGCTCGGTTTGGTGCCGCGCCGCGTGGACCCGCGGCGCCGCGACGACCATCATCACGAACGCCGCCGCCAGCATCAGCAGGCCGGCGGTGCCGGTGAGCCACGTCGATCTCGCGCGTGACCTGCTTACCACCGCAGACATCTTCGCCCCGTTTCCCCGTACATCCCCGTTACTTTCCACGGTAGAGACCGCGCCAAGGGATTTTCGATGGTGCTGGCCCCCGAATGTCGGAGGGGGGGTTACCCCCACCAGATACACCGAGCCTGCTACCCATGGCACCTGCCTATCCCGGCCGCGTTGAGCAGGGATTAAGCCCGGACTGAGCCCGGGGCCGCGAGCCGGGGGACGGGACAGGGCACCGAGGGCCGTTCGGGATAATGACAACGGTTCCGATGGCCTGGGGAGAGATGAGCGGATGACGTACGCGATTCCGGTGGTGGATCTGGAGAACGTGCAGCTCGACACGGTGCGGGCGGGTACAGAGGAGCTGGGGGCCATCCAGGTGATCAACCACGGCGTGCCGGAGGAGCTGAGCGGCGACCTGGCCCGACGGATGGCGCGGCTGCTGGGGCGGCCGCGGGCCGCGAAGGCCGAGCTGGCCAGCCCGCATCCGTACCGGGGGTGGCGGCAGTGGCCGGATGACTTCGGGCGCCTGGAGCTGGAGCGGTTCAACGTGGCGCAGTTCGACAGCGTGGCGGACGCCCGGGCGGCGGGAGTGCCGGAGGAGTACCTCGGGCTGTACGGACACGCCAACGCCTGGCCGGCCGATGATCCGGGGCTGCGGGAGGTGACGTCCGGGTACATGGCGGCGTGCCTGGGCCTGGCCGAGCGGATGCTCGGGCTGTACGCGCTGGCCCATTCGGTGTCTGCGGACGCGTTCGCACTCGGCCCGGTGCCGCACTACCGGCTGACCGTGAACGACTATCCGACGTGGACGTATCCGGACGCGGCCGCGGACGAGGACAAGCTGCTGCTGCTCGAGCACGCGGACGATTCTGCAGTCACCATCCTGGCGCAGCAGGGCGACTACCAGGGGCTGCAGGTCCAGGCGCCCGACGGGACCTGGGTGCCGGTGCCCATCGTGTCGGGCGCGCTACAGGTGTTCTCCGGGACCCTGCTCGCGCGGCGGACCGGGGGGCGGCTGCGGCCCGGGCGGCACCGGGTGGTGGCGGGCGGCACGGTAACCCGGAGGTCGACCGCGGTGTTCGTGTATCCGTCGCTGGAGGTAGTGGTGGAGCCGTTCGGCCCGTTCGCGGCGGATTCGGACCTCGGGCCGGTGCTGGTGTGGGATCACGTCAAGGACCGGGTGGCGGATTACCTGGAGGCCTATGGCCGCCCGGAGCAGATAGCGGCCTGGCGCGACGGCCGGCCGTACGTGGCTGAGCTGGCCGAAGACTCGGCAGGCCGGTAGCGTGGGCGGGCCGGCTCGCGGGCACGGGGCCAAGGTCGCGGCCTAGCTTCGGATCGGGGGCGGCGCAAAGCCGCGGCCGGGCGCCCAGCGGCCCCTGCGGGTGCCCCCTGGGGCCGTCCTCCGATCCGGAGGAGGAAACTCGGTCCGGCATGAGATGGACTAGGGCTTGACGGCAACGCAGACCCCAGCTCGGGAGTGCAGCCATGGCTGAGCAGTTGGCTGGTGCCCCGACATCGGCGGGCAGAAGGGACGGCGGTGACGCTTGACCTGATCCTGATCGCCCTGGGGAAAGCCTTCGACCCGATACCGCTGACCGCGTTCCTGGTCGTGCTGCTCTCCGAGCGGGGCGTGGCCAAGGGCGCGGCATTCGTGTCCGGGTGGCTGGCCTCCCTGGCCGCCGTGGTCACGGCCACCGTCCTGCTCACCGGCAACGGCCCGCCCCGGCCGCACACGTCCCCGGCCGCCACGGCGCTGGCGGTACGGATCGCGCTCGGCGTGGTCCTGCTCGCGGCCGCGATCCAGCAGTGGCGGCGGATGCGGCAACGCAAGAAGCCGAAGAAGCCGCCGAAGTGGCAACAGCACGTGGACCACATGTCGTTGTGGTTCGCCGCGGTCCTGGCGCCCGTCGTCCAGCCCTGGGTGCTGATCGGCGCGGGCGCGGCCACGGTGGTGGAGGCCAAGCTGTCCAGCTGGGCGAGCGACCTCACCCTCGCCCTGTTCTGCCTGCTGGCCTCGGCCTCCTACCTGGGCCTGGAGATCTACGCCGGTTTCTGGACCGGCCGCAGCCAGGCCTTCCTGGCCAGCTTCAGGACCTGGATCGACGCCCACACCGACCAGATCATCATCGCCGGGAGCCTGATCCTGGGTTTCTGGCTCATCGGGAAAAGCATCTACCTGATCGTCAGCTAAGAAGGCAGGTGTCAGGAGCGCATGGTGGTCGCGGGCCTGGGCAGCACGTGGTGGCAGTACCTGCTGCTGTTCCTCGCGGTCGCGGCCTCCTGGGCGGGCGTGCCTTTTATCGGCACCGCCGCCCTCGGGGCCGCCGGGGTGGCTGCCAGCCAGGGGAAGCTGGACCTGCCGGCGGTGATCGTGGTGTCCGTCATCGCGGGTGAGGCCGGCGGGCTGGCCGGTTATGCCATCGGCCGCCGCTGGGGCCGGCGGCTGCTGGACCGTCCCGGCAGGCACCAGGCGGGCCGGCAGAAGATGATGCAGCGTGGCGAGAGCCTGTACGCCCGATGGGGCTGGCTGGCCGTGTTCTTCACCCCCGCCATCGTCTCGGGCACGGCGAAGATGCCGCCGTACCGGTTCGCGGTGTTGAACCTGCTGGACTCGCTCGGGTGGTCGGTGTCGGTGGCGGCCAGCGCCTACGGCCTGGGCAGGCTCGCCACGGGCCACCGTACCGGGCACGATATCGCCATCCTGGCTGTCGGGCTCGGTGCCGGGGCTCTCGTTGCCGTCGCCGCTGTGCGACGGCACCGTAGGCGCGGGGCCAGCCGTCTTGATGCCGCCGCAGATGAGGCGCCCGAGGATCCCTCCTGACCAATACCTCAAGCGGCAATTTGGGATCACCCGATTACATCGGGCAAAAGCTATTACGGTGGTCCCCGCATCACGTCCGGTGACCTGTGGACGAGTTGTGAATAGTTAGTGGAAAACCACTGCTAGATGCGGATAACTGCCGACTTTCTGTGGATATCGTGTGGACGGCGAAAAAGAGGAAAATAATTTACCGAAGGCCCTTGCGTGGCGCCTTGACGAGGCAGTAGAAATACTTCACCGCCGGAAACGGGCACCACCTGGAGGAGACTCCGGGGACGCGAGAGGGACCGGGAAACCGGTAACTCGCGCGGGTGGCTGGCACAGGTGGGAGGCCTCGCAGTGCCGGGAAAGCCAGGAGACTGGCCGCCGAACCGACACGGCGCGACCTGGCCAGGCCCCCTCCATCTCATACGTGGAGGGGGCCTGGACACATTCTGCCGGATGGCGGCAATTTCGCCGGGAGCGACACGCCAGAATTCGTAGCTATTCAGCCAGGCTGGATAGCGGCTGGTAGCCAGGGACCTTCGGCGAAGAGCTGGGTGAGTGCGTCGAGGGCATTGATGCCCCATTTGGCGGCGGTGGACAGGTAGGACTGGACAACCGCGAAGTCGGCGAGGCCCTGAAGGGTGCGCCAGCACCCGCCGGAGGTGCGTTGCTGGACTTTGACGGGCCGGACGCCGCGCTCGGCCTCGTTGCTGGTGAACCCGACGGTCAGGTCGGTGGCGAACCACAGGATCATGTCCTGGTGGTCGCGGAAGCGGCGGGCCAGCCGCAGCCCGTCTTTGGCGATCTGGCTGCGGCGGTGCTGGTTGTCTGTGATGCCCTTGGCCGCGGCGCCGCGGTACCAGGAGCGGATCTGGGCTAGCTGGCCGCCGCTGAGGCTGGCCTGCCCGGCGGCGCGGGCGGCGGTGGCCTGCCTGTTCGCCCAGATCAGCAGGTCGGCCATGGACCGCGCCCACACCTGGCCGTCTGCGTCGAAGCGGTGCAGCCCGGCGAGGTCGCGCAGCCCGTGCGCGCCGCACCAGGCGTGCACCGGCGCACGCCTCTGGAGCGCATCTCACCGTGTGTCCGGGGTGCCCGGATTGCCTGAGCGTTGAGGACGGCGTGCCGGGCTGCTTGCCCGGCTTGCGGCCGGACCGCGGCCGCAGCAACCGGTCGGTCGGCTCTTTCCTATACGGGTTATCCGAAGATGGCGGTTTCGACGACGTGGACGAGTCCTTGCCCAGGCGGCGCCGCAGGTTTTCGATCTGCTCCGCCAGCACCGCCAGCTTCGCCTGCGCCGCCTCAAGCTGGGCGCCCCTGGCCGCCAGCTGCGCCGCCATCACCTCGTTCTGCGCCTCCAGCTCAGCGACGCGGGCACGCAGCCACCGCACCTCGGCAGACGCGGCACCGGCCGGCGGTGTGTCCACACAAGTCACCATGATCAGCGATCTTTCACGCAGATCGAGTCGGCCCGCGCTGCGACGTCACGATTGCGGCCGGCTGGTTCCCGTGGAGGATTGCCATCAAGAGGGGAACGCGCCAACTCCGCGGACATCGGCTCTGCGCGGCGGTTGACCATCGAAGCCACGATTAACTTGTGATGGTCCGTGCCCTGCTGGAGTGCCGGTTCGCCATAGGGCACCCCATCTCGGCGACGCCGCTCGGCAGGGGCTTGCGCAGCCGGGGGCCAATGACTGTCATCATGGGCCTGCCATCTCCCCGCCCCGGCCGAACATCTTGTCGACCGTCAGGCCGAAGAACCGCGCGATCGTGAACGCCAGCGGCAACGACGGCAGGTACCGGCCGCTTTCGATCGAGATGACCGTCTGGCGGGACACGCCCAGGACCGCCGCCAGCTCGCCCTGCGACATCTCCCGCCGGGTGCGCTGCTCCCGGACCCGGGTGGATATACCCGGCGGCTGGTCTGGGATCACCGGGGCAGGGATGTCGGCGGTGACCGCGGCCAGCTCGGCGTGGGTCCGCGCCGCGAACGCCTGGCCCACTCGTGCCTCGAACGCATCCTTGGCCAGCCGGTCCTGCGTGAACGCGGCCTTGAGCATGTCGATCGCCTGCTCGCGGTCGGCATCAGACGCCCGCAAGTGGCCGCGGCCCTCCTCCTCCACCATGATTCGGGAAGGTCAGGAGTTGACCGGGGAGCGCGTCTGGTGCCCGGCGTCCACGTCATCCGGCGTGCCCGCTTCCGTGACACCGTAGTTCAACAGCCCGAACAGATAGCCCAGACCCGCGACGCCGAGGATGACCAGGAACGGCCACCACCAGGCAGCCTTGACCGCGATCGCGACTGTCAGGCCGATGAACGCGGCGATCACGGCCAGGTTGCAGGCCAGGGCCCGCGACTGCAGGCTGAGCAGCTGCTGCCGCTCGTCCGCCCGGGACCCGGCCAGCGCGCCCGCGTCGGTGTCCTGCCCGCCCCCCCAGTACAGGTACATCGCGCGGGCGGGCGCCGCGACCAGGGCCGGGATCGCGACCCACCACAGCGGGCCGCCGCGCACCAGCCACGCGGCCGCGAACACCACCCCGGCCATCGCGATCCCCGCGGGCTTGCGCAGCCGCGGGGGAATGAATGCCATCATGCGCCTGCCTCCTCATCGTCCGGGTCGAACATCTTGTCGACCGTCAGGTCGAAGAACCGGGCGATCGCGAACGCCAGCGGTAGCGACGGCAGGTACCGGCCGCCCTCGATGGAGATCACTGTCTGGCGGGATACGCCCAGCGCCGTCGCTAGCTCGGCCTGGGACAGGCCCCGCTGCGTCCGCTGCTCCCGGACCCCGGTTCCGCACGATGTCAAGGTACCTTTACCTCCGCGAGATGTCAAGCATCCTTTACTCTGCGGTGCGGCGCTGGCATTCCAGAAGGTCACGAAGCTTCCCTGAGGCAATCTGGCCGAACGCCCGGTCCCGCAGCAGCTGCACCTGGACACCACGGTGCCCACCACGGCTGACCCCGACGTCCAGCATGAGCGGGCGCTCGGGACCCGGTTACTCCAGGACCGCTCGGATGACCCACAGGAGCCGCTCCGGGTCGACGCCGACCAGCCGGGCACCCGTTTTGCATCTTTGTCGGCTGACCGGCCGCTCACCTCACCCCGGCTGAATAGCTACCAGAATTCCTTAGTCCGCCATCCTTGCTAACGGCCAGGAAACAGCGCCGAGACTCGCCCCCTCCGGGGGCGGTAGGACCTGGATCATGCTGCCGCTGCCGGAGCTTGATGAAACTGGGCGAGCGCGACCGGGCGCAGGAGACGGCGCGGGGCCGGGTGATGGTCGGGGCGCGATAGCCCGCGCGACGCCGGCGGTCAGTGGGTGAGCGCCACGGCCAGGGCGACCAGGGCGACCCCGACGATCGTCACGGTGATTACCTTGAATTTTCCCGGGCGATTGTAGGCCAGCCGGCCCAGCCACCAGATCACCGGGGCGAGGGCCAGCAGGATCAGGCCAGGCGCGACATCCTTTTTCAGCACCACGCCGCCGACGGCGGCGAAGGAGATCGCGGTCCGGGTCCAGGCCAGCGAGGTTCGCTCCCTGGCCAGGCCGGGGTCGGGGCCGCTGGGGTCGCCGGGGGCAGCCATCAGTGCAGCGCCGAGAGCAGCACGACGACGGCCGACAGGACCCCCATCGTGGCGATCACCGCGGCCATGATGATGGGCATCACGGACCTGGGCAGCGGCTGGCTGTGGCGCATGGCCCGCTGGCTCTTGCCCCACTCGACGTACGCGGTCACCGCGACGACAGCGCCGAACACGATGAGCGGCACGCCGAGCAGGTGCCGGCCCTGCGGCACGCCGGGGAACGGCGGCAGCAGCTGGACGATCCCCAGACCGGCCACCACCAAGGCGAGCGCGGTCCGGCTCCAGGCCAGGAAGGTACGCTCGTTCGCGAAGGTGAACCGGGGATCGGGCTCGGTGCCGTCGTCGTCCGGCTCCGGTTCACGGGAGTCGGCCACTCATGCACCCCCTTCGCTGCCGCTGATCGCAGGAGAAATCTTCCCAAAAAGGCGTTGGCCACGGCAGGGCGCCCCGCTCATACGGTGGGAGCAGCTACGGGGACCGCGGCCCCAGGGCGTGCCGGGGCCTGGCCGCCAGGGACAGACAGGTCCCGGCACCCCACCGGGTTGCGTTGGATGCCAGTCAGCTGGGCCGTGACGGGGCGCCGTACGTGCCTGCCAGCCAGAAGCTCGAAAGGCTACGAACGGGATCGGACTCTCTAACTACCGGCTCCTCGGCTAGAATCAGGACCGGCTAACACTCGACGAGCCGCCCGCCGAGGTCCTGCGCCAGGCCGCCCGGGATGTACTCGTAGGCACCGGCATGTTCGTCATCTGCGGGCACCGGCCCGACCAGATCACAGGCCACTTGCCATTTCCGCAGGTGGCCTCTCACATGGGCCGGGTAACTAGAACTCGTCGGGCGAGCTGATCGCCTCGCCGACCGTGACCTCGGGCTGGGTGTTCGGCTCCGCGCCCACGGACGCGATGAACTTCTGCATCTCCGGGGTGGCGTAAAACGCCCCGCAGGCCTCAGCGCTCTCCCACTCCTCCACGGTGAAGCCGCTTCGCTCGTCGATGATTCCGTACCGGTGATGCAGGCAACCCGCCGCCTTCGCCCGCTCGGCGACCTCAACGTACTCACCCGCCCGCTCAGTGAGGGTCGTGCGGAAGTGACCGACGTCCCCCTGGTACTTGATGATGACCAGCACGCTCATGCTGCTCTCCTTTCCTAGAGGGCTGGCAGAGTACATTGCAACTTCCTCGCTGTCTACCAGCTGCCCGGCCGAGCCCTGGCCTAGCCGTGCCGAGCCCTGCCTAACCGCGTACGGCCTGCCTCGCCTCTCGACCCGCTTTGGCCCTCGACATGTAGCCTCAAATCTCGGTACGCCTCCGTGAGCTTAGGTGTAGTCCAGTGCGCGTTCAGGCCGCTGGGGTTGGGCACCACCCAGAGCCGGGCGCCGCCCAGGAGCTCAGGCTGCGGACCGGTGCTGGCCCGCCGGCGGCCGAACGCGGTGCGATAGGCGGTCACGCCGGCGATCGCCACGATGCGCGGCCGGTGCGCCCGGACCAGCACGGCCAGGTGCTCGGCGCCGGCGCGGAGTTCGGTGCTGGCCAGTTCGGAGGCCTGGGCGGTGGCGCGCGCAACCAGGTTGGTGATGCCGAGCCCGAGGCCGGGCAGCAGGTCCTGCTCGCGCGGGGCGAGCAGGCGCGGGGTGAAGCCTGACCGGTACAGGGCAGGCCAGAACCTGTTGCCAGGCCGGGCGAAGTGCCAGCCGGTCGCGGCGGAGTACAGACCGGGGTTGATCCCGCAGAACAGCACCCGGAAGACCGCGTCAGGGACCGGCAGCACGTCGGGGATGGTGCGGTCGCGGGCCGCCTCGAGATCCAGCGCGGGCATGAGCGCTCAGATTCCGGCGGCGCTGCAGATCGCGGCGACCGTGCTGTCGGGGTCGTCCACGGACACGACCAGCCGGCCGAACGGGGACCCATCGCCGAGGTCGACCCGGACCGTAGGCCGGCCTCCCCGGACGGCGGCGAAGTCCTTGCCGCCGTCGAAGCGCCGGGTGCCGAGGGCGATCACCCCGGGAATGCCGGTGCCGGGGGCGCGGATGCCCCGCAGCGCCCCAGGGATCGGGTTCGGGTTCGGCGGAGCGGCCTTGCTGCGGCAGGAGGCATCGCAGTAGAGGCGAACGCGCCCTCGGCCCTTTCGCGCCGGGAGCTCACGGCCGCAGACGACACAGTGACGGCCTGCGGCGCCGGTGTCGGTCAAAGCTGGCCCCCTTGATCGCGTCAGGTATGCGCACGAAATAATAATCCGGGACGAAAATCGTGCGGTAGCCGCGGCCCACGTTGGGGCTACGGGGACCTCGCGAACCGTGCCGCCGGCCCGGCCTGCCCGGCTCGCCGTCCGCCTCTCGGCGGCTGCCTCTCGGCGGCTGCCCTCTCGGCGGTCGGGGATCAGGCCGTCCGCGGCGGCCAGGGGATCCGGCAGCACGCCCCGGTCCCGGACCGAATTCCGCGAGGCCGACCAAGTCTGACTTAACACTTGACGCTGACCCTATTGGTTGGAACCCTTTTCTAGGGTTACATGCCTGGGGGGATCGGAATGTTTCAGTTCATGGCTTCGGTCTCATTGGCCGCCATCGCCGTATCGAGTCCCCTATTGCCCGGCCACTACGCTCTTCGTCCAAGTCACAGTCCACACTGGAGTACAAGTCCGAGCTGGAGTACGAGCCCAACTCCCAGCCCGAGTCCGAGCCCGTCCCCGGTCGTGTCTGCGGTATCCAATAACCCGATACTGAGCCAGCTAGCGTCCGGTACGTGGACGACCACGGTGGTACTTCAGGTAGCTGATGATTGCGTTTCCAGGCTCACGTACGAATTGGTCACGACGCCACCGGGCCCGCCGATCCGGGGAAGGGTCATCAGCCACGTCCCGATCCAGCGGTCCAGCGTTCTCCCGGCGCACTGCCGGTCATCTGCGAAGACGCTGGCCCAGCAGGTGGCAGTGGCCTTCACGCTGCCGTCGGTCCCGCTGGCAGCCACGCTCGTGGTCGTCGACAACTACGGTGCGCACCCGGCCGTCCCGACGGCAATCACGATGACCGCCGTCCACAGGTTCGTATCGTGGGGGCAATACGTATGGTGGCCGTGCATCTCCGGCTGCGCGCTGGCCGCTCTATTCCTGGTGTTGGCACTTCTTGTATTCTATCTGTTGCAGCGGCAGCCGCGCCCACGCCGAGGTCAGCCGATCAGGCCTATATAC
>Ga0187780_10001379_pt1 | contig 18368 bp, 13 predicted proteins | sample 1015_Q2_SP10_20__FD_132429 | JGI IMG/M metagenome (GOLD analysis project Ga0187780, IMG submission 132429) | Tropical peat soil microbial communities from peatlands in Department of Meta, Colombia - 1015_Q2_SP10_20_MG | ecosystem: Environmental > Terrestrial > Soil > Wetlands > Peat | place...
CGGACAAGCGGTCGATCCGACGCACGCATTGCGAGATCGTGGCATTTATCGATGCGCCGGCAAGCAAGATGTATACGATCGGCGGCAACGTGCTTCAGGGTGTTGCGGCCCGGAAGCTGAACCTGCGCCAGCCGGATCTGAAATTTTCAGCTGTGCAAACAGGACGCTGCACGACCCCGGGTCACTGGACGTTGCTGGGATCCTCGGACCCAAAAACGCCGGATATGGCGGATAAATGTTCCCTCAATGGCTACAAATGGTTTGTTCTGCTGCAAATGCGGTAAGGCCCGTCGCCAAATTCGTTGTATAATTACTGATTAATACCGGGACACCCGATGATCCTAACGCGTCACATTGCCAGCCCAGCGACGGCATTGTTGCTGTTCGCCGGCGCACTTTTCACACTGCTTGCCTCGGCGACAGGGGCGCGCGCCTCGACGTGTGAAGATGCTGCCGGACTTGCAATTCTGCCTGCCCCGCTGACGCCGTGGAAGGGCGCGCCTTTGCGGGTGGTCTTCGCGGCAGAGAAACCGATCGAGGGCGAACTGTCTTTGATTGCGCCTGACGGCACTGTCGCCGCCAAGTCGACAGATCGGCAGGGTGGGCCGCCTTATTTTTGGTATGCCGAAGTCAAATCGCCGGCCGCCGGAAAGTGGCGCGCCGCCCTCAACACCACCCAATGCGGCGCAATCACCCGCGACATCGCAGTGCGCGCCGAGCGCCTACCGGGGCTGCAAGAGTCGTCGCAAAGCGTCTGGCCCATTCGTAATTCCTGGAATCGCACGACCGAGAATCTGTTTTCGGCCTGGATCGAGAAGCTCTTCACTGATCCACTGGACGCGACGCCGTCGTGGCCGGCGCTCCATGTCGTGCTGCGCGATCCCTCGCGCAATTTTCTGTTCAATTTTTTGGGTCTCAACGAAGACCAAGCAGGGGTCATTCTTCGCCCTGACTGCGCTGATCTGCCCTACTTTTTACGTGCCTATTTCGCAATGAAGATGGGTCTGCCATACGGCTACACGGTCTGTTCGCGCGGCGGCGCCAAGGCGCCGAAATGTTTCCAGTGGTTCAGCATCGAGACCCACGAGACAGCGCGGGCCTCGGCGTCCGAACAGGACGGTGCGGCTGACGCTGCGCCGCCTGCTGCATCAGCCTCAAAACGCTCCGGTGTCGTCGCGGCTTTCGCCCGGTATTTGCCGACGCTTGCCAACGGCGTCCATTCCGGCTCTGCGCGGACAGCGGCAGCAGACAACAACACCGACTACTATCCCGTGCCGCTGTCGCAGGACACGCTTCGCCCGGGCACTATCTACGCCGACCCCTACGGGCACGTTCTGATGATCGTTCAGCGCGTGCCGGAGGCAAACGGCTCGGCAGGAATCATTCTCGCCGTCGACGGGCAACCCGACGGCACAGTCGCGCGCAAGCGCTATTGGCGCGGAAATTTCCTGTTTGCCCAAGATCCCAACCTTGGCGGTCCGGGCTTCAAGCGTTTCCGGCCGATCATACGAGACAAGAGCGGCGTGTTGCGGCGTCTGACAAACAATGAAATCGCGAAAGATTCGCAATATGGCGACTTTTCGCTCGAACAAGCGAAACTGGGAGTCGAAGACTTTTACGATCGTATGGATGACGTGATCTCGCCGGAACCGCTCGATCCCTCGCGGGCGATCGAGGACGCAATTGCCTCGCTGGACGAACAGGTCAAAGTCCGGGTCACGTCCGTCGAGAACGGACGAAAATTCCAGAACAGCGGTCATGGCGATGCTCAGATGCCCGACGGCCCGGCGATTTTCGAGACGACGGGCGCCTGGGAGGATTTCTCGACGCCGGCGCGCGATTTGCGGCTGCTGATCGCCCTCGACGTCGTGCGTACTTTTCCTGATCGGGTAGCGCGGCGGCCCGATCGCTATGCGATGCCGCAGGGCAAAAGCGTAGCGGACGTGAAGGCCGAATTGCAGAACGTGCTCGCGTTGGAGCTGCCGAAACATAAGTTCTCGTACACACGGAGCGATGGCTCGCCTTGGACGCTGTCGCTCGAAGATATAGTCGACCGCATGACCGACCTTGAGATGGCTTACAATCCTAACGATTGTGTTGAATTGCGTTGGGGCGCCTCGGCCGGTGGTCAGGAGGCGTCGACGTGCCGGCGTCATGCCCCGGCCGCGCAGCATGCCAAAATGACGAAGTACCGCGCCTGGTTCCACGAGCGTCGCCGCCCGCCGCGTGCTTAGGACGCAGCCCGGGTATTACCGCCCGCAGAAGACGCTTTGTCTCACCTTTATGCCAGCCTAGTATGCGGAACGCATGACTACCGCGACTGTAGGCCCCTTTAACCATCGCGCTTTCAGCGCTCGCCACCCGCTATTCACGCGGTTTTGGCAGTCGGCGTCACAATCGTGGAAGGCGCGAAAGACTACGTTCATATGTCTCGGCAGCTTCTTGGTTGCGATTGCGCTGTTGCAACTCCTCGTCCAGGTGCTGCTGAACATCTGGAACCGAAATTTCTTCGATGCGCTCGGACGACGGGACGCGCACGCGCTTTGGCACGAGGTCCAATTGTTCCTGCCACTTGCTGCGTCGAGCATCCTGCTCGCGGCGACGGCAGTATGGGGCCGAATGACCACGCAACGCAGCTGGCGCGAAGCACTCACCCGGCACGTGCTCGACAGGTGGCTGCAAAACGACCGCTTCATGCGTCTCAACCACCACATGATCAAAGGCTCCGAGAATCCCGAATATCGCATCGTCGTCGACATCCGCGTGGCAACCGATGCGCCGGTCGATCTGGCGCTGGCGTTTTTTTCCTCGATCGTCACCTCGATCACGTTCTTCGGCGTGCTGTGGAAGGTCGGCGGCGGCATCGAGATTGATCTCTTCGGGTGGGCGCTGTGGATGCCCGGTTATCTCGTGTTCGGCGTCATTGCTTATTCCGGCGCGATTTCGGCGCTGATGATATTCTTCGGCCATCACCTGACGGGAACTATCGAGCGCATGAACCAGAGTGAGGCCGAGTTCCGCGCCGCCGCGGATGCATTCCGATCGGAGGAAGCCGGCAAGACGAGCGATGCTGAGAAGCGTCGGACCGTGCAGGTCAAGCTGCGCGCGGTGCTGCTCTGGTGGAAGAGGTTCTGCTGGCAGCTCGTCCGCACCACTTTTGTCTCGCACGCCAACTTCCTGTTTGCGCCGGTGGTGGCCTGGTTCCTGTGCGCGCCAAAGTATCTCGCAGGCACGATGTCGCTAGGCGAACTGACCCAGTCAGCTGCAGCCTTCGTTGTCGTGCAGGGGGCTTTCAACTGGCTGGTCGATAATTATCAGCGCGTCGCCGACTGGCGTTCATCCGTGCATCGCGTTGCGACGCTACTTCTGGCGCTTGACGATGTTGAGGCTAAGGAGCTTGCCGAGAGCTCGCACACTTAGTTTCGTTCGGCAATCGACGTCAGGCCGATGAAGGCCGGGTCGTCGTGCAGGATCAGATAGACCGGAATGGCCTCGACGTAGGCGCTCATGCGCCCCTTGGCATCGAAGCGCGCCCGGAACTGCGAGGTCGGCAGGTAATCACGCATATGGGGCACGATGCCTCCGCCTACGAACACACCGCCTTCTGCGCCGAAGGCGAGGGCGAAATTGCCGGCCACATCGCCGAGCACGCCGCAGAAGATATCGAGCGAGGCACGGCTGGTCGCACACGTTCCGGCGATCGCCGCGCGGGATATTTCGGACGCGCGCAGCTCTGGCAATGACAGGCCATCAAGCGCGGCGATGGTGCGATAGAGGTTTTGCAGGCCCGGTCCCGATAACACACGTTCAGCGGAGACGTGGCCGAAGCGGCTTCGTAGCAGTGCAATAATGGCGTCCTCACGCGGCGAGCCGCCCGCCAGCGTTACGTGGCCGCCCTCACTGTGCAGCACCAGCCCGCCGGCCTGCGGTACATAAGCGGCGACGCCGAGCCCCGTGCCAGGGCCGAGCGCGAGCATCAGCGCTTCGGTCCTGCGGTCCCCGCCGCCGAGCTTGCGTAGCCCTATCTCCGGCAGGCGCGGCAGCGACCATGCCACGGCCTCGAAATCATTGATGAGTTTGACGTCGGCAAAGCCGAACTGGCCGCGCAGCGTTTTTGCGTCCACGACCCAGGGACTGTTCGTGAGTGCGCTATGATCGCCTTCGACAACGCCCGCAACCGCAAGGATAACGCTGCGGATCGCTTTGCGCCTCGAGTCTGCCTTGAGATAGAGCGCGAGAGCATCCTCAAAGCGCTGATATTCCGCGACCCGGAAATGCTCAATGGGACCGATCGCACCGTCCGCCAGCACGGCGAAGCGCACATTGGTTCCGCCGACATCGGCGAGCAAAGTTGGTCCGGTCATGCGCGGCTACCCGCAGCTTTGATCAGGTCGCGATACCAATCGAACGACGCCTTCGGAGTGCGCTTTTGTGTCGGGTAATCGATGTACGTGATGCCGAAGCGCACGCTGTAGCCTTGGTCCCATTCGAAATTGTCGAGCAGCGACCAGACGAAATAGCCGCGCACGTCCGCGCCTGTGGCGGCTGCCTCGTTCATGGCGCCGAGATAGGCGCGCAGGAAAGCGATGCGGTCGTTGTCGGTCACTTGGCCGGATGCGTCGGGCTTGTCGTGATTGCCGAGCCCATTTTCCATCACGTAGACCGGTAGACCGTACCGCTTGCCGACCAAGAGGATGGTGTCGCGAAAGGCGTTCGGCATGATCGGCCAATCGATCGCCGTTACCGGTGTGTCCTGCGGCCGGTCGCCAAAGTTGAAGCCAAGCCGCTCATTGGCATCGGCTTTCATGAAGACCGGGCTGTAGTGGTTGAGGCCGAACCAGTCGACTGGCCGGTGGATGCGCTCAAGATCACCGACCTGCATGTGAGGTGCTATCGCAGCTTGCAGCAACGGCGGATAAGCGCCGAGGTTCTGCGGATCGGGAAACGCCTTGTTCCAGTAGGCGTCGCACTTCTCGGCGGCTGCCTTGTCGGCAGGCGACGACGGCAGGATCGGCTGAAAATTGTTGATGCAACCGATCAGGCAGTCTGGCACTTGCGCGCGCAGAATATCGACGACTGCGCCATGCGCGAGGTTCACGTGGTGGATAGCGCGATGAAAAGTGGCGATGCCCGAGCGGTCGCGTTTTCCGCCGCCCATTCCGGAACCGAACAGCGTGAAGATGGACGGCTCGTTGAATGTGGCGAAATGCTTGACCCTGTCGCCATAGCGCTTGGCGAGCAACGTCGCATACTCTGAATACCAGCCGACAATGTCGCGGTTGGGCCAACCGCCGAGGTCGTCGAGCGCTTGCGGCAGATCCCAGTGATAAATGCAGAGCCAGGGCTCAATGTGCGCTTCGAGCAGCGTGTCGATCAGGCGGTCGTAGAAGACAAGGCCAAGCTCATTTTGCGCACCGCGCCCCTGCGGCAGGACACGCGGCCAGGCCACGGAGAAACGATAAGCCTGCAAACCGAGCCGCTGCATCAACGCGATGTCCTCGCGGTAGCGGTGGTAATGGTCGCACGCGACCTCGCCGGTGTCGTGGTTGGCGATCTCGCCGCGCTCGCCGTAAGTATCCCAGACACTCTGGCCGCGGCCGTCCTCATGCGCGGCGCCTTCGATCTGGAAGCTCGAAGTCGAGGCACCCCAGATGAAATCGCGGCGCAGGGCGTCGAGCGCTGGGAAGCCTCCGGCGGTACTTGTCACCAAGGGTTTCTCCACCTGACCAGGCCGCCAGGATAAATCCCAGGCGCGGCCCTTGATTGCGGCATATCAATATAGTGCGCTGAGCGGGCGGCAACTGTGTAACGGATGCTGATGCGGGCTCAAGTCAAACGGACGCGCTGGGGCGGCATTGCTGACGGGGCAATGGCCGGCGGCTATTTCCGTGTGGAGCGGCGCGACGGCGTCTGGTGGCTCATCGATCCCGACGGCGGCCGGTTCCTCTCTAAAGGTGTCAACACCGTCAAATTCGACCAGGATGAGACTAAGGGCACCAAGCGGGTTCCCTACGCGGAAGCCTGTAGGCGCAAGTACGGCAGCGAAGCCAAGTGGCGCAAAGCCGCCGCGGCGCGGCTTGTCGGCTGGGGCTTCAATACGCTGGGCTCGTGGTCGGATGTCGAAGTTGCCGCAGTCGGGGTACCGCTCGCCGTTACGCCAAACGTCGATCTGGCGATGTCATTTGCGTGGGAGCGCCAACAACCATTTCCGGACGTGTTCGATCCGGCATTCGAGACCTATATCAGCCGCCGTGCGCAGGAGCTGTGCGCACCGCATCGCGGTGAAAAACACATTCTCGCCTGGTTCATCGACAATGAATTGCGCTGGGGCGCGGATTGGCGAGGCACGGTCGACCTCTACGATCTGTTCCGCGACATGCCGCCGGACAGCTTCGGGCATCGCGCGGCAAAGCACGCCGTGCGCGAGCGCTTCATCGCCGACGTCGCAGACCGCTATTTCGCGCTGACGACGGCCGCCATCCGCAAAGCCGATCCCAATCATCTCGTCGCGGGCTGCCGCTTCGCGTTGGTGCCGTCGGCATCGATCATCGAAGCCGCGGGACGACACGCCGATATCGTTTCGTTCAACTGCTATGAACTCGACGCTTCTGCGGCGATTGCGACCTATGCACATGCACGCAAGCCCTGCCTGATCGGCGAGTTCTCGTTTCGGGCGGCCGACTCCGGCTTGCCCAATACCAACGGGGCAGGGCCCAAAGTCGAGACGCAGCGCGAACGCGCCGACTGCTTCCGCCGCTATGTGACGGCGGCATTCAACGCACCGACTATCGTTGGCTGTCACTGGTTTGAGCACGCCGACCAGCCGGCTGAGGGCCGGTTTGACGGCGAAAACTCGAATTTCGGCACGGTGACAATCGGCGACGATGTCTATGACGATCTCACGCGTGCGATGACGGCGGTCAATGCTGATGCCGAGACGACCCATGCCGCCGCCGGCGCGATGAGTTAGAGGCTGGCGATGGCCACATCGACCAAGATCGTCTTCCTCGGCGCCACAAGCATGTCGTTCGGCCTCAGCATGCTGCGCGATATCTTCAGCAGTGATGAACTGCGCGGCAGCACGCTGACCCTGGTCGGCCGCGACCCGAAGACGCTGTCGAAAACCGCCGAGCTCGCACGGCTGCTCAACAAGAAATCCGGTGCGGGACTGAACATTGAGCAGAGCATCGACCGCCCGGCGGCACTTGACGGCGCGAGCTTCGTCGTCAACGCCACCGCGATCGACCGCAACCGGCTTTGGAAGCTCGATTGGGAAGTGCCGCGCAAATATGGCATCCGACACACGCTCGGCGAGAATGGCGGGCCCGGCGGGCTGATGTTCACGCTGCGGACCTTGCCGCTGGTGTTCGACTTCGTGCGTGAGATGCAGCAGCGCTGCCCGAATGCGCTGTTCATCAATTTCTCCAATCCGGAGAACCGCATCATCCATGCGCTCGGCAAATACAGCACGATCCGCGCGCTCGGCCTGTGCCACGGCATCTTCATGGGTCAGGACGATGTCGCTCGCATCATGGGGTTGCCTGCTGAGCGCGTCGAAGTCCGAGGCGCCGGGCTCAATCATTCGCAATGCTTGATGCAAATTCGTGACCGCGAGACGGGCGGGGATCTCTATCCGCTGCTGCGTGCCAAGGAAAAAGCGTTCGATGCGTCATTCATGCCGCTGACCCGGCAGATGTTCCGGGCCTTCGGCTATTGGCTGACGTGTAGCGATGATCATCTCGGCGAATATCTTGCTTACGGCTGGGAAGCGGGTGAGCACGGCTACGATTTCGCCGCCGACGAGCGCGGCCGCATCGAATTCGCCAGACGACTGGACGCCGTTCTTGCCGGTGCTCCGGTGCCGGGCGATTGGCTGACACCGTCGGGCGAGCGCGGTGCAGCAGCGATCAGCGCCATCATTCACGACAAGAAGCGCGTCCTCGAGTCCGGCATCGTGTTCAATCAGAGCGTCATCCCGAACCTGCCGGACGAGGCGGCGGTCGAAGTACCTGTCATGGCGGATGCCGCAGGCATCCATCCGATCTCACTTGGTCCGCTGCCGAATGCCATCGCCAAGCTGCTGACGGTCCAAGTGCAGGTGCAGCAGCTCGCTGTCGAGGCCGCGGTGCTCGCCTCCAAGGAGATTGCGCTCCAGGCACTGCTGATCGATCCCGTGGTCAATTCCGCAACTGCGGCGGTAAAATTGCTCGACGAGCTGTGGGAGGCAAATCGGCCCTATATCCGGCCGTGTTTGTGACAGTTGTTCAACAACTGTCGCCGGAACTGTGACGACGCGTCGCGATGCCGCCCCATTTTCAGGCAATGCCTAGGCGCGCTAAGGTCCTAGTGGGTAAGAGGGGCTGCAGGCTGATTCGGTACTGGGGACCGGCGGCGCTGCCAACGACGAGATCTTAGAATTATGACGACGACCAGCGACGCGCGCATGCGCGCCAACGAGCACAGCGACATTGTGTACCCGTCGGCGATCCCGTTTGTCCTCGTGCATCTCGCGTGTTTTGCGGCGATATGGACCGGCGTCACCTGGCAGTCGGTCGTGCTCTGCATCGCGCTTTATTGGGGCCGCATCTTCTCGATCGGCGCCGGCTATCACCGCTATTTCTCGCACCGCGCCTATTCGACCAGCCGCGTCTTCCAGTTCATCCTGGCGGTCGCCTGCCAGAGCACCTTGCAGAAAAGCATCTTATGGTGGGCGGCCAAGCACCGACACCACCATTTGCACTCTGATACTGAGGACGATGTGCATTCACCGCGGCACACCGGCTTCTGGTACAGCCACATGGGCTGGATCTTTGCGAGCCGGCACGACACCTGCGACTTCGTCAAGATCGCCGACTTCGCGAAATATCCCGAATTGATGTGGCTGCACCGCCACGAGCGGTGGCCGGCCTACGCGCTCGCCGTGCTGTGCTTCCTCATCGCGGGCTGGCCCGGTCTTGTTGTCGGCTTCTTCTGGAGCACGTGCCTCGTATTCCACGGCACGTTCTGCATCAATTCGCTGGCGCATGTCAGCGGCACCAAGCGCTACGTCACCGGCGACGACTCCCGTAACAACTGGCTGCTCGCGATTTTCACCATGGGCGAAGGCTGGCATAACAATCACCACGCCTGCCAGAGCAGCGTGCGCCAGGGCTTCCGCTGGTGGGAGTATGACCCGACCTTCTATCTGCTGAAGGTTTTGTCTTGGGCGGGCATCGTGTGGGATCTCAAAACGCCGCCGGTTGCGGTGTTGCGCAACGAGCAGCGTCTCGGTTCGCGCGTCATCGAACGCGCGGCGCGGCAGCTTGCGGCGAGCTTCAATTCGGATCGCATCGCCGGCGCGCTCGCGTCCGCGCTCGAGAGCACGACGCTGTCCGCCCTGCAGCAGAAGCTCTCCGCCGCGCAACACCAGGCCGCCGAAATCCTGTCGAGCATGCATTTGCCCCATCTGCCGACCAAGGCGGAGATCCTCGACAAGGCGCGCACCATGTTCGCCCGCACCCCGAGCGTCGACGACATCGTTGATCGGGCCTATGGGCTTTTGCTCGACGCCGTTGGCGCGCATTTGCGCGACGTCCCGGGCCGAGCCTGATCCCGGCGCCCTCCCTAAGCCTTTGAGTCCACTCGGCCTTGCCGCAGGCCAGTGGATGCTTGCCCTACGGTTGCTTGCTTTCGCCGGTTCCCGAAGCCAAAAATAGCCCTGCCGGGATGGAACTCACACCGGTCTGGGCCGGTTAGGAAGCAATGCGAGTAATCTTGGCTCAGCCACGGGGCTTCTGTGCTGGCGTCGTGCGGGCTATCGAGATCGTTGAGCGGGCGCCGCAAGCCTTTGGTCCGCCAGTCTATGTCCGGCAACAAATCGTCCACAATCGGCACGTCGTCGAAAGCCTGAAGGCGAAAGGCGCAGTCTTCGTCGAGGAGTTGGACGAGGTTCCCGCAGGTGCCGTCACCATTTTCAGCGCGCATGGCGTTGCCCGCGCGGTCATCGAATTCAAGCTGCCCGAGGCCTTGGCGGACGTAAAATCGTCAAAGTTCGCTGCGGTTTAGGGCGGTGATTGACGGGGACAACATTAGGTCGTACGGAACCCGGCACCCGCCCGCGATTCCGCCAGCGATCACGACGAGTTAAGGACGAGAAGCTATGAGTTTGCCGTTTTTGCAAAAGGCCAAGGTGGGCGCCTATGTCGTTCGTCAGCACCTCGCGGGGCGCAAGCGCTATCCGCTGGTGCTGATGCTCGAGCCGCTGTTCCGCTGCAACCTGGCATGCGCGGGCTGCGGCAAGATCGATTATCCGGACAAGATCCTCAACCAGCGTCTCTCCGTCGCGCAGTGTCTCGAGGCGGTTGACGAATGCGGTGCGCCGGTCGTTTCGATCGCCGGCGGTGAGCCGTTGCTGCATCGCGAGTTGCCGCAGGTCGTCGAGGGCATCATCGCGCGCAAGAAGTTCGTCTATCTCTGCACCAATGCGCTGCTGATGGAGAAGAAGCTCGACCAGTACAAGCCGAGCCCATATTTCGTCTGGTCGGTGCACCTCGACGGCGACCGCGAAATGCACGATCACTCGGTTTGCCAGGAAGGTGTTTACGATAAGGTGCTGGTCGCCGTTCGCAAGGCGAAAGAGCGCGGCTTCCGCATCAGCATGAATTGTACTTTGTTCGACTCCGCGAACCCCGAGCGCGTCGCCACATTCTTCGACAGCGTCAAGAGTCTCGGTATCGACGGCATCACCGTGTCGCCAGGCTATGCTTACGAGCGCGCGCCCGACCAGGAGCACTTCCTTAACCGCGCGCGCACCAAGCAGCTGTTCCGCGACATCTTCCGCCGCGGCCGCGGCGCGCGGAATTGGTCGTTCAACCAGTCGAGCCTGTTCCTCGATTTCCTCGCCGGCAATCAGCAGTACCACTGCACGCCGTGGGGCAACCCGACGCGCAACGTGTTCGGCTGGCAGAAGCCTTGTTACCTGCTCGGCGAAGGCTATGTGCGCACCTTCAAGGAGCTGATGGAAACCACTAACTGGGATTCCTACGGCACTGGCAACTACGAGAAGTGCGCAGACTGCATGGTCCATTGCGGCTATGAGGCGACCGCTGTCGTCGACGCCGTGACGCATCCGCTCAAAGCGCTCAAGGTAGCGCTGCGCGGCATCGAGACGGAAAAGCCGATGGCACCGGAGATCACGCTCGATAAGCAGCGGCCAGCGGAATACGTCTTCGCCAATCACGTCGAGAAGAAGCTCGCCGAGATCGTCGAAGACGACAAGCGCGCCAAGGCCGAGCAGCTTCGCGCCAGCGCCTAAAGCCCGACCGTCACGCGGCTTGAGTTTGTAGCCTTCAGGTTGCGGTAGCGCGCCAAGGCCCACAGCGGGAAGAATTTCGGATATCCGTGATAGCGCAGATAGAACACGCGCGGGAAACCCGTGCCGGTGTAGTCGCGCTCGCTCCATAGCCCGTCGGCGTTCTGGTTTGCCAGCAGATAGTCGACGCCCCGCTTCACCGCCGCATGGTGCACTTCGCCCGCGGCCATCAGGCCAAGCAATGCCCACGCGGTCTGCGACGGCGTGCTGACGCTTTTTTCGTGACCGCGATAGGCGAGCTTGTAGCTGTTGCCGTCTTCACCCCAGCCGCCATCCTCGTTCTGGATCGAGATCAGCCACTGCGCCGCGCGGCGCATCTCCGGCGCGTCATGCGGCAGCCCCGCAGCGTTGAGCGCGCAAAGCGTCGACCACGTACCGTAGATGTAGTTGATGCCCCAGCGGCCGAACCACGAGCCGTCCGGCAGCTGCGTGCGGCGCAGATAGTCGATGCCGCGGCGGATTGGCTCGGAGGTTTCCGACGTCAGGCCGAGTTGTGCCAACATCGAAATGCAGCGCGCGGTCAGATCAGGCGAGGGCGGGTCTAGCAGCGCACCGTGATCGGCGAACGGAATGTTGTTGAGGAATTCATGCGTGTTATCGGCATCGAAGGCGCCCCAGCCGCCATCGCTCGATTGTAGGCCCTCGATCCACTCGCGTGCCCGCGCCATGGCTGGGTCGAAGGCGGTTTTTTTTGACTCCTTCTGCGCGCGGGACATGCCGACCACGATCACCGCGGTGTCGTCGAGGTCGGGGTAGTGCGCGTTTGCGTACTGGAATGGCCAGCCGCCCGGCCGCACGTCGGGACGCCTGAAGGCCCAGTCGCCTTTCACGTCGAGCACCTGTCGCGGCGCGAGCCAATCGAAGCCGCGCTGGGCGCTGGCAGTACTGCCGTGGTCACCCGTTTCGAGCAGCGCATGGGCGGCAAGCGCCGTGTCCCAGACCGGCGAGACGCAAGGCTGGCAATAGGCTTCACCGTCCTTGACGATGAGCAGCTTGTCGACCGATTTGCGCGCGATGACGCGGCGCGGGTCGTCCGCGGGCACGCCGAGTGCAGCGTACATCATCACCGAATTGGCCATTGCGGGGTAGATCGCGCCGAGACCATCCTCGCCGTTGAGCCGTTCGGTGACGAAGGCGACGGCCTTGTCGATCGCGCGCTTGCGCATCGTGCGTGGAAACAGCGGCTCGAACAGCTTGAGAGCCACGTCGACTGCGCGAAATACCTCGTACCACAGCCGGTTCTGGTGCGGCGCTTTGGCGTGTCGCGTCGTCTGCTCCGGCGGCTTGATGAACAATTCGTCGATGCAGATGCCGCGCTTGTTTACCGCACGAGGCTTGAGTGCCTGCAATACCAGCAGCGGCACCAGCACGGTGCGGCCCCAATACGAGATCTTCGACAGGTGAAAGAAGAACCAGCGCGGCAAGAGCATGATCTCGACTGGCATCAGCGGCACGGCCGACCACGGCAGGTTGCCGAAGAGACACAGCAGGAACCGCGTGAAGACATTGGCTTCCGCTGCGCCGCCATGCGCCAGGATCGCCTCGCGGGCACGGCGCATGTGTGGCGCGTCGATGTCGTCACCGATCATCTTCAGCGCGAAATAGGCCTTCACGCTGGCGCTGATGTCGAAGGCGCCGTTGTGAAACAGCGGCCAGCCGCCCTCTGCCGACTGCCGGCTGCGCAGATAGACCGCGATCTTGCGCTCGAGCTCACGATTCGCCGCTTCGCCGAGATAATGCACGAACAACACGTATTCGGCCGGGATGGTCGTGTCGGCTTCGAGCTCGAACACCCAGTGACCGTCGCCGCGTTGCGCGGCGCGCAATGCCGTCGCCGCCGCGTCGATGCGGCGATCGAGCTGTGGCATATCCTTCGAACGGAGGAGGTCGCTGGTCTCGGTCATGTGCGTCTACGCGAGCGAAGCTGCGCGCTCGCCCGAACGAATGGCGCTTTCGATGGTCGGTGGCAAGCCCGTGTCGGTCCAGTCTCCCGCGAGGATGACATTGTCCCATTTTGTCTGCGCTGGGGGACGCAAAGCCTCCTGCGTGGGATCGGTGGCGATGGTGGCGCGGCGCTCGCGCACGACCTGCCAGGGCGGCAGCGTGTCGGGAAGGCCGGCGACCTGCGCCACCTCACGCCAGACCTCGCGCGCCAGCTCTTCTCGCGGCTGCTGCATCAGTGCGTCGGCGGCGCTGATAGTGATCGAGACGCGGCCGGGATACGAGAAGATCCATTGCGTCGTCGCGTGGACCACGCCGGTCATGATCGGCAGATTGAGCGCATCGGCCTTGAAGTGCAGGTTGGCGATGGCGCGGAACTCCGTCGGCACGGTCAGGCCGGGCAGCAGCCGCGACGCGAGATTCGGCGGTACCGCAATGATCACCCCGTCACCCGCGGCGAGGGGCACGATATCGCCGCTGAAATCGAGCCGCGTCGCACGCCCGCCGTCGAAGTCGATGCTATGCAGCTCGTGGCCAAATTTGATATCCGTCTCCTTCACTTTCAGCCAATCAACCGCCGGGTCGACGAAGGCGGTCGACAGTCCTTCCATCGCAATCAGGGGTCGGCAGTTCCGGCCGCCGGCGGCGATGGTTTCGCGCAGCAACGTGGCGGCAAGCTGGGCCGAGGATTCTGCTGGCGCATTGTTCAGCGTTGCCAGGAAGAACGGCTCGACCAGCCGCTCATAGAGCGCGCCGGAGCAGTCGATCAGCTCGCCGATCGCCTTGCGACCCGGCATCCACAACAGGCGTGCGAACACCAGGTAGTCTGTGGCGCGCGTGTTTGGCACGCGGCTCTCATCGTTGAGGATCCACCATGGCAAAAAGCCGTCACCAAGCCGCAGCGTCCAGCGCTCGCGCGTGCGCAGGTCGACGAATGGAAAATCTGCGCTCGCCGGACCATGCATGCGGTCGCGCGCGCCAATCAGGTCGAGATAAGACAGCGCCGCGCGGTTGCCTGAGAGGATGACGTGGTTGCCATTGTCGATCGGCATGTTGAGGACCGTGTCGACATAGGAGCGGCAGCGGCCGCCGGCCTGCGCACCGGCCTCATGCAAAATGACGCGCCGGCCCGCCTGCGTGAGCCGCGCGGCGGCGGACAGGCCGGCAAGGCCGGCGCCTATGACGTGGACTGTGCCTGAGGTCATGCGACGTAACTGCGAAGCACGATCTGCGCGAACTCGCGCTTGCCGAGCTTCACGTGCGCGCGGGGCGCAGCCCAACCGCGTGCGATCAGCCCTTTCAGGATACGCTTGTAGGCCTCGCCCATGATGCGCGGCGCGCGCACGACGGCGCGCGGGCTCGCCGCCATGATGGTGTCGGCTTTCTCAAAATGCTGTGCGGCGAGCGCTGCGACCGCCGTGCAGGCGCTGGCAAGCGTGGGCTGCGCCAACACCGTCTCCGGATCGTTGCTAGTAATGCCGGCCGTCGTGAGATAGTCGCGCGGCAAGTAAAGCCGCCCGATGCCGGCATCCTCGTCGAGGTCGCGCAGCGTATTGGTTAGCTGCAAGGCCCGGCCGAGGTGATAAGCGAGATCAAGCCCTTCTTTCTCTGGCATGCCGAACACCCGCACGGACAGCCGTCCGACGGCGCTCGCGACGCGGTCGCAGTAGAGATCGAGCGTGGCAAGGTCTGGCGCGCGGATATCGGCGCGCACGTCCATCTCCATGCCGTCGATGATGGCGAGGAAGTCCTGTTTCTGGAGCCGGAAGGTCCGTACCGCTTGTGCGAGGCTGGCCAGCTGAGGCGGCTCTTTGCCAGCGTAGATTTCGTCGATATCGCGGCGCCATTGCTCGAGCTGACTGAGCCGTTTGGTTCGGTCGCCGCCATCGTCGGCGATGTCGTCGACAGCGCGGCAGAAGGCATAGATTTCGTACATCGCCTGGCGCTGCTCGCGCGGCAAGATGCGCATGGCGGCGTAGAAGGAACTGCCGGAGGCGGTCGCCGCGGCGTTTGCCGCGCCGTTCACGCTGCCGTTGCGCACGAAACGGCGCGACGCGCCCTGCATGATGCCCATTACGGCCACGCCGGCGACCTCGATCTTCCCGAGATGTACCCGCTCCGACAGCGGATCGTGCTTGCGCAGGATACGCGTGAGCTTCTCGGCCAGCCGCTGGATGACGGCGACTTCGAGGCTGAGCCCGCGATCCTTGATCTGCTCCGAGAATACCGCGCTTTTTCGCAGCAGCCCGTCGACACGATCGCAGATGTCGGTGAGAGCGGCGCGCAGCTGCGGTGAGGCCGCCGGCATATTGAGGTCTTCGTCGCGCGCACCATGCCGGCTCACGATATCGAGCGGCAGATAGACACGGTCGAGATTGCGATAGTCGGCGGCGCAATCCTGGGCGTGATTGATGATCTGCAGCGCCGCGCAGAGCGCGTCATTGGCCGGCCAGGTCGCGCGGTCCTCGCCGTGGACGTCGAGAACGAAGCGCCCGACCGGCATCGCCGAATAGCGGCAATAGTTCATCAGATCGTCCCAATCGCGGTAGCGCAGCTTGGTGACGTCCATGCGGAACGCATTCAGCAGGTCCTGCGCGTGCTGCTGCGACAACCGTCGCTCGGTCAGCTGCTGGCGTAGCGCCACGCCTTGTGGCTCGGCATCGTTCTTGCCGAGCAGCGTCGCCTCCAGACTGTCCAGCAGACGCAGCTTCTCCTCGGGCGCGAGCGAAGCGTGATCGGCGACATCGTCGGCAACCCGAACGAAATCGTAGAAGGCGAGAATCGGCTTGCGGTGCCGCGCCGCAATCAGCATCGAGGCCACCGGGAAATTTTCGCCGTGGTGATCCTTGCCGCTGCGAACGTCGGCCGCGATCGTCATTGCACGCCCCGCGGCGCCGCCTGAACGCGGCCTTTCCACTGCCCGCCCTGACCGCGCGCGTATTGCAGCGCCGATTCGATCGTCCACAACGTGTAGGTGAGGGCAACGAGCGGCAGCGCCAACCCCCAGAGCGGGTTGAGACGATAGAGTCGTAACGTTGGCTGGAAGGCGACCGCCATCATCAGCCAGGCGGCAAGGCCGATCCATTGCGGCAGACCGCTCGCGGATACTGCTAGCAGCGGCGCAACCAAAAACGTCAGGGCCATGCCGACGACCGTACCGAGGAGGTGCAGCGGCGAATAGCCGAGTTGCGCATAGGCCGAGCGCGTCACCATCTGGCGGATCGGTCCGAAGCCCTCATAGGCCCGGATGCTGCGCACGTTGTCGGTGAGGCCAAGCCAGATCGGTCCCTCCGCCTTCAACTGGCGCGCCAACGCGCAGTCGTCGATCAGCGCGTCGCGGATGCTGTCGATGCCGCCCGACTCCTCAAGCACATCGCCGCGCACCAGCATGCAACCGCCGGCAGCTGCCGCCGTCTCGTGCTCCCGGCGCGCGACCCAGGCAAACGGGTAGAGCATCTGGAAGAAGAACACGAAGGCTGGAATGAATGCGCGCTCGGCGAAGCTCTCGCAGCGCAGCTTCGCCATCAGCGAGGTCAACACGGTGCGTCCGCTTTCGGCGCGTGCAACGAGGCGCTTGAGAGCGCCCGGCGCGTAGATGATGTCGGCATCGGTGAGCAGCAGATAGCGTGGCGCTCTGGCGAGAGCGGCGGTCACGCCCTGCTTCTGCGCCCAGACCTTGCCGGTCCAGCCCGACGGCAGCGCTTCGCCATCAATGATCGTCAGGCGCTCGCGCGCGCCGGCCGACTCCGTAGCCTCGGCTGCAATGCGGCCGGTGCCGTCCGCACTGCCGTCATCGACCACGACGGCGCGAAGATCTGGATAGTCCTGATCGAGCAGCGAGCGCACTGTCTGTCCAATCGTTGCCGCCTCGTCGCGCGCCGGGATGACCGCGATCACCGCCGGCCATGTGGGTGGCGCGGGCGGCTGCGGCCGGTCGTCACGCTCGCGCCCCAACCAGAATAGCCCGCGCGCCGCGAGCAGATAGACCCACACGGCAAGGACGAGGAATGCAATGATTTCAACCATTTATCGGAAGTCCTGCACCGCCCTGTGGTCCCGGTTTCAGGCATCAGAACCGGGGCCCGCACTATAAGGTTTCAATATTGGCCTTGGCGGGGCGACGCAATACAAGGCGCGGCATGGATTTCTCAGGGACAGCGTTGGTCACCGGTGCGAGCGGCTTCGTCGGCTCTGCCGTCGCGCGCAAGCTCGCCGAGCGCGGGCTGCGGGTGCGCGCGCTGGTCCGGCGCGGCAGCCCGGTCCAGCACCTGTCGGGTGTCGACATCGAGTTCGTCACCGGCGATCTGCGCGATGCGGAATCGGTGCGCGCAGCCATGACACGCGCGCGCTATCTCTTCCACGTCGCCGCCGATTATCGGCTGTGGGCCCGCGATCCGAACGAGATCATCGAGAACAACATGCGCTCGACGCGCATCGCGATGGAGGAGGCGAAGCGGGCCGGAGTCGAACGCATCGTCTATACATCGAGCGTGGCGACGTTGAGAACGAGCCCGAGCGGCGAGATCTTTGACGAGAGCGTTAATATGGAAGAGGTGTACGCCATAGGCGCCTACAAGCGCAGCAAGCTGCTGGCCGAGAAGGTGGTCGTCGACATGGCGCGGCAGGGATTGCCCGCGATCATCGTCAATCCGTCGACGCCGGTTGGTCCACGCGACGTCAAGCCGACGCCGACCGGGCGGCTGATTGTCGAAGCAGCGGCCGGCCGCGTGCCGGCCTTCGTCGATACCGGACTCAACATGGTGCATGTCGACGATGTCGCCGAAGGGCATCTGGCTGCGCTCGAGCGCGGCCGGGTCGGCGAGCGCTACATCCTCGGGGGGCAGAACGCGGGCCTGTCGGAAATACTCGCGACCGTCGCACAGCAGACCGGTCGGCGGCCGCCTCGCCTCAAGCTGCCGCGCCGCGCCATTTATCCGGTTGCCTATGTTGCCGAGGCCGTCGCGCGCCGCAGCGGGCGCGAGCCCTTCATCACGGTCGACGGCCTGAAGATGTCAAAGAATCTGATGTTCTTCACGAGCGCCAAGGCCGAGAACGAGTTGGGCTACCGCGCACGTCC
>Ga0187780_10001380_pt1 | contig 18361 bp, 15 predicted proteins | sample 1015_Q2_SP10_20__FD_132429 | JGI IMG/M metagenome (GOLD analysis project Ga0187780, IMG submission 132429) | Tropical peat soil microbial communities from peatlands in Department of Meta, Colombia - 1015_Q2_SP10_20_MG | ecosystem: Environmental > Terrestrial > Soil > Wetlands > Peat | place...
CCGCGGCCTTGAGCTCGGCGTGACGCGCTATGAGCGTTTCATAGCGGTCGCGCAGCAGCGCGAGCCCGCGCGGCGTGACGTAGTTCGGGTACGGGCTGACCGGGCGCTCCGGGAGCTCTTCACCGGACAGATCGCTGTCGTCGCCCTTGACAAAGGCTCGGCTCATTCCTCCTCCGTCGTCTAAGTGACGCGGCTCTACGGCCGCGTTCGTTGGTTGCAGATGCTGCTTCCGTCAGCTATGCATCAGTGCTCGGCGGGCTGCTGCTGCGCTTCATCGGCGGCCCGTGATGGCATCGAAGCGCGCCCCTCCGAGGCATGCGTCAACCACAGCGCCAGCCCGACCAGCGCGATAGTCCCGCCCAGATACACCAGCTCAACGAGGTTGTCTGGACGCAGCTTCACCGCATGCTCGAACAGGCGCACGATCAGAATCATCAGGATGACCTTGGCCAGCTTCGTCTTCAGATCGTCCAGCGTATCGATCACCAGGATCCGGCTTGACGCGGCTGACCGGCGCGCTTCATCGATATCGCTGATGAACAGCTCGTACAGCCCTAACGCGAAGATGAGCATGAAGGCGGCGAGCAGATAGCCGTCCACCAGCTCGACCACGTGCGTCACTGCGTTGTCGCGCACGCCACGGCGAACCTCTTCGCTGATCGCGGCGTCAGCGTAACCCAGAACGTGGCTGATCGAGTAGAACACGTCCACCGACGTGATCCAGAACAGGGCCAAAGCAGCGACGACGCTGCCGAGCACAGCCAGCATCACCACAAACCGGCTGTTCCACAAAACGGCCTCGAACGCACGCTCAAAACGGCTTCGCATGGCTGTTCGCGTTGGCATTAGAGGAGCCCGGCAGGCGCTCGCGCCGCGGGCGATCGGAATCGGACTGTTGGAACCGTCAGGCCGTGGACGGCCGCGCCTTCTGACCCATGGTGGCCGGTGTCCACTGCGCACACCAGCCATTGGGGCTCACTTCACCCTCCACGATCACGCACTCTCCGTGCCCCACGTAGAGCACGCATTTCGCGCAGCTGCGCCCTTCGAGCGGCTCGTCCCGGTAGCCCACGGCCTCCTTGCTGCGCTTCTTAAGGCCCGCCTTGGGCTTCTGCTGAGCGGCGCTCTCCAGCGCCGCGGCCAGCACGACTGCGCCGCCGATAGACGCGGCCCCCTTTAGCGCGCGCCGTCGCGACGGACGGAAAATCCTGGCTCTCATCTGGGATCTCCTCCCGCAGGCAGAACCGGGGATGTGCCCCCTCTGCGGTCGATTATACCCACTCGCCAGCAGCGCCGTGCTCTTTCCGCGCCGGATGCTTCTGCCAAAGTCAGGCTTCGCAGGGGTCAGCAGGTGACAGGAAAACGCAAGCAGCGACGCGCAATACTGACGCGCTGCACCGAGGCGCACGCATGATTCTGTGGGCGTTACAAAAACGTTTGCTGCTTGTAGTTCTTGCAGCGACCGCAACCACTTCCACCTGGGCCGACATCGACCACTTGGTGAGCGAAGACACGTCCGGCATCTGGAACCCGAGCATTTACCGTGGATTGCAGCTCGGCTTGACGATCGGCCAGATCGGCCTGGCGCTGTACGAAGGGGGTGAGACGCGGTTGGGTAATACCGCATGGCGCGGCATCGACTCCGAGCTTATCGCTGCAGTCTCGACCGAGGCGTTCAAGAGAACCTTCAGGCGCGCCCGCCCACGCGACAACCCGGATCCGGACAGTTGGTTCACATGCAGCTCGAATTGCAGCTTCGTGAGCGGAGAAGCGGCCGAATCGGCTTCGCTCGTCACGCCCTACATCCTGGAATATGGCTCGGATTATCCGGCGGTCTACCTGCTCGCAGTCCTTCCGTTGTACGTGGGCGTCGGGAGAGTGAAGGCGCAGGCGCATTGGCAGACCGACGTCATCGCGGGCTGGGCCGTTGGTGGACTCTCGGGCTGGTACGCGCATCAGCGTGACCAGCCGATCGTGCTGCAACTCATGCCGCACGGAATCTTCGTGGGCCTCAAGAAGAGCTTCTAGCGATGGCGCGACGCCCCGAACGCGGGACAACGAGGCTTTGGCGGCCAGTCGGACTCTCAAACAGTCTCCACCTGATTGCGCTCGCGTTCCTCGCGGCGGCGTGCGCGGCAAGCACCAGGCAGATGACAAGCTTGCCGAAGCAAGGCACGGCAGGTGATGTAGTTGTGCTATTCAGGGTCGCTGCGGACGAAGACGGCAAACCCGTGCCTGCTATCTTGTCGCCCTCGCCACGCTGGAAGTGGCGCCTTCAAGTCAATGTGGGACCGACTTCTCATGCGCTAAACACGGGCCGCACGTTCACAGCCGGGCAACTTGACGCCACCGCGCAAGAGGCCGGCTGGGCATTCCTGACCCTGCCCCCCGGCACCTACCAGCTCGCCTTTGCCGCGTACCGGACCAGGTTCGCGATGCCGGGCGCGCAGCGTGGCGCGCTAGGTTTTGGCCAGTCTCAAGGGGCCGAAGTCGCGGTGCCGCGCGACGCCGGGGTGCTCTATGTCGGGACGTTCGGTTTCACCTGTCAGCGCCTCAACCGCTGGTGGGGTTACGCGGAGCGCGATTGCACCCGGCTCGAAATACGCGACGAGGAAGCGCTTGCGCGCGAGGTGGCAGTTGCTTCGCTGGGGCGCTTCGGAGCGTTGCGTACCGAGCTCGCGTCGACGCGCTGAATGCTGCGGGATTCCGGGGATCTGGTGCCGTTGCTCAGACTCGAACTGAGGACCTGGCGCTTACGAAGCGTCTGCTCTACCAACTGAGCTACAACGGCACGTGGGCGCGGATTATAAGCCGCTCGCCCGTACTGCCGCAAACGTGCGGACTTCACCGATTCTTGAACGCGGGCTTGCGCTTGTCGACGAACGCGGCCATGCCCTCCTTCTGGTCTTCGATGGCAAAGCAGGAATGGAACAGCCGTCGCTCGAAGCGCACACCTTCGCTCAGCGTCGTCTCGAAAGCGCGGTTCACCGACTCCTTGGCCAGCATCACCACCGGCAGGCTGAGCTCGCACATCTTCTCGGCGGTCTTGATCGCCTCCTCGATCAGCGTTGCTGCCGGCAACACCCGGCTCACCAGCCCGCAGCGCTCGGCCTCGGCGGCGTCCATCATGCGTCCGGTCAGCACCATCTCCATCGCCTTGGACTTGCCGACGAAGCGCGGAAGCCGCTGCGTCCCCCCGGCGCCCGGCAGAACCCCCAGGTTGATCTCGGGCTGCCCGAACTTTGCCGTGTCGGCGGCGAGAATGAAATCGCACATCATGGCGAGCTCGCAGCCGCCGCCGAGCGCGTATCCGGCGACCGCAGCGACGACGGGCTTGCGGATGCGGTTGATCGTCTCCCACTCGGCGGTGATGTAGTCGGCGCGATACACGTCCATGTAGCCCCAATCTTTCATCGCCTTGATGTCGGCCCCCGCGGCGAACGCTTTTTCGCTACCGGTCACGACGATCGCACCGACGCCATCGTTGGCGTCGAAATCGCTCAAGGCCTCGCTCAGCTCCCGCATGAGCTCGGGCGACAAGGCGTTCATCGCCTTGGGACGATTCAACGTGATGAGCGCGACGCGCCCCCGGGTTTCGACGAGGATGGTTTCATAGGCCATGGCGTCCGCTCCTTGTGGGCTGGGCAGCGAAGATTGGGGTTGCCGCAGGGCACGTTCCCCGCGCATCATGCGCGCAGGCACAACGACGGGAGCTGATCCATGCCCTACGAGACCATTTTATTTGAGATCCGCGAGGCGGTCGCCTGCATCACCCTGAACCGTCCCGAGAAGCTGAACGCTTTCACCGCCCGCATGCACGAAGAGCTGCACGCCGCAGTGGATGAAGTGCGGGGCAACGGCGCGTTGCGCGCGCTGCTCATCACCGGCAGCGGCCGTGGTTTTTGCGCGGGTCAGGACCTCAACGAGCGCGCCATGTCGGGCGACCCGGACGGCCCTGACGTTGGCAACGCGCTGGAGAAGAGCTACAACCCCCTGGTGCATGGTCTGCGTGAGCTGGGTCTTCCCGTCATCTGTGCGGTGAACGGTGTAGCGGCAGGCGCGGGCTGCAACTTCGCGCTGACCGCAGACATCGTGATCGCAGCGCGTTCCGCGAGCTTCATCGAGGTGTTCAGCCGCATTGGCCTGATCCCGGACGCCGGCGGCACGTACGCGCTGCCGCGGCTGGTCGGCGCAGCCCGCGCCATGGCGATGTCATTGCTCGCCGAGCCAGTGAGTGGCGAGCAGGCAGCAAGCTGGGGGCTGATCTGGAAGTGCGTCGACGACGACAAGCTGATGAGCGAAGCCCATGCTCTGGCGCAGCGACTGGCCGGAGGGCCTACGCGCGCATACGGCCTGATCAAGCAAGCGCTTAACGCCTCTCCCGCCAACACACTCGAGCAACAGCTCGCGCTCGAGGCCAAGCTGCAGCGGCAGGCGGGGAAGACCGCAGATTTCCGGGAAGGCGTGCAGGCATTCCTGCAAAAGCGCACACCGGTCTATCAGGGGCGCTGAGGCCGGCAGCCGGCGCTCGCCCGCTGCGCCGTCCTCCGTCCGGAGTAGTCGAACTAACCTCTACTACTACTTACTTATTACCGCCATCCCCGCGGCGGACGCGGATGATGATGTCCATGCCCTCGGTCACGACGCCGGCGGGCAGGTCGGGCAATCCTTCGATGCGTACCTCCGCTCCGTCGATATCGGTGAGGCGGCCGGTCTCCACGTCATACATATGGTAGTGGGCTGAGGTGTTCGGGTCGTAGAAAACCCGGTTAGGGTCCACGATGACCTCGCGGATCAGTTTCTTCCGCACGAACAGGTTGAGCGTGTTGTACACGGTCGCCCTCGAGGTTTCGGGGTGACGTTGGTTGACAATCGCCAGCACCTGGTCTGCCGACAAGTGCTCCGCGCGAGAATAGAGCGCATGGGCGATCTCGATCCGCTGGTGGGTCGGATTGATCGCGTGAGCGCGCAGCACTTCCGCCAGGTTGTCGCGCGAGTGGTAGAGATAATCCATGCGCCCGGATTATAAGGGGCGGCCTGGACTGTGTCTAATTCGCATCTGAGCCTATAGCGGCACAGGGCAGCCGCCGCCACTGTCCTGGGCGGCCCAACTGATATTCGGTGCACAGCATTTTGGCGCTGAGCCAGGGTCGCGCTTTTTTCACGCGACCCGACATTCAAGCAGCACTCCCCGCCGGTTTTCCTGACTGGCACCTGTCTTGCAACCCTACATGCACGTAAGCAAGCGGGAGACAGTTGACACTTCCGCGAGCCCTGCCGCTCGTGCCGTGAAATCGACCGCTCTTCGCCGCTCGGTCGCTTACTTCAGCCTTTCATCGGCGGCTTTTGCCCCCTGATACCTCGCTGAATAGACTTCGCACTGCCCAATGGGCAAGGAGTGAGCAGATGAAACGGATTCACGGATTTACGTTGGTCGAATTGCTGGTGACGGTCGCCGTCGTAGCAATTCTCGCCGCCGTCGCCTTGCCGGCCTACCGCGACTATGTGACGCGCGGCAGGCTCACCGAGGCCTATGCGAATCTCGCGTCGCAGCGCGTGAAGTTGGAGCAGTTCTACCAGGATGCGCGCACCTACAACGGCGCCTGCACGGCCGGCACAGTCGCGCCCCCACTCACGAACACAACCAACTTCAATTATGCGTGTGCCATCAACGACCAGACTTACACGATCACCGCAACGGGACAAGCGAGCGGTGGTTTGAGCAATTTCGTATTCACGATCGATCAGGCTAACAACCGCAGGACCACTGGCGCGCCCTCCGGTTGGACTTCCAACAATACGTGCTGGATCAGGAGGAAGGACGGATCATGCTGACACGTCTCCACATCCGTGGGGTCACGCTGATCGAGATGCTGATCGGGCTGGCAGTGGTTGCGCTCCTGCTCACACTCGCCGTGCCCTCGTTCAGAGTCTGGATGCAGAACACCCAGATCCGAAACGCCGCGGATGCCGTGCTCAACGGAATGCAGCTCGCGCGCGCGGAAGCCATTCGTCGCAACAAGCTGGTGCAGTTCGCGCTCACCTCCCAGAGCGGGTGGAAGGTCACCATCATCAAGCCCAGCGCGGGAGAAAACAAAACCGTTCAGCAACGGTACGCGGCCGAAGGGTCCAGTAACGTAAATGTTACCGCCCAACCTGGAGGCGCATACGCACTGACCTTCGACAGCATGGGCGGACCCACCACCAATACCGACGGCTCTCTCGGGCTGAGTTCATTGCAGTTCACGTCTCAGCTCTCCGATCCAGCCATACGGCCGCTGAACATCGTCGTGAGCCAGTCTGGAACGATTCGGATGTGCGATCCAAACCTAGCGGCCGGCGACACGCGCGGCTGCTAAGTCATCGACAGGTAAAAAACATGCGACCGACCATCCGCGGAGCCAAGAATCAAGCAGGCATCATGCTGCTCGAAGCATTGATCGCGATCCTGGTCTTTTCCGTGGGCATCCTGGCCATTGTCGGAATGCAGGCCACCGCGATTCAGGATCAGAGCGAAGCCAAGTACCGCACCCAAGCCGCCTTCTTGGCCAATCGTGTGATCGGGCAGATGTGGGGGTTTGTTGGCACCAATCCGACTCAAATTCAACCGAAGCTCGCGCTGTTCGCTTATGGGGGCAGCGGCGCCCCCCCCGCGGCGATCGCGAGCTGGGTCAGCACGGTGCAAGGCACCCTACCCGGCACCGGCGCGGGCGACTTTCCGCCGATCATCACCGTGAACCCGGACAACAGCGTGGTCGTCACGGTGCGCTGGCGCGCGGCACGCGATAAATCGAATAACGCGCAGCCACACGCCTACAGCACGATTGCTTATATCAGTCTCTAGAGTCAGGACGGCTACGCAATGAAACCCAATAACCTTCGCGACACACTTCGCGGCATGAGCGTCATCGAGTTAATGGTGGCGATGGCACTCGCGCTGATCGGCACCGTCGTGATCTTCCAAGTCTACGCGGTGAACGAGGAGTTCCGCCGCGGCACCACCGCCGGAAGCGACCAGCAAACCAATGGGCTCCAAGCCCTCATGCTGATCGAGCGCCAGCTGCGCCATGCGGGGTTCGGGATCAACGACTCAGCGCTATATGGCTGCAAGATGGTGACTTACGACAACCAACACGTGCCCATGAACCCGACGCCTTATCCGCTCGCGGCGGTTCAAATTTTCTCGAATACGGGGCCAACGCCGGACGTGATCAACGTGATGTACGGCGGGACGAACAACAGTGCTGTCGCGCAAAACCTATATGGCCCAATGACCAGCGCGACGGACTACCCCCAAGTGGGCAACCCGTACGGGTTTCTCGCGGGCGACATCATGATACTCGGTCAGCCCGGCGTAAATTGTCTCGCGACGATCGCGGAAGTCACACTGAACCCCGGGGGCAATCCTGTCAGCGTCAACGAGCTCCGAACCGCCAACGGCACTTACACGCAGGACCCGACCCTTTATATGTCGACCACCGTGCTGTCCCGCTGGAACAATCCGGCGGGGATTCCGTGCGGGGTACCGTGCTTCGACGAAAATGCAAAGGTCATCAATCTTGGCTGGCTGCTCGACCCGTCACGACCGCCGCGTTACAACCAGATCACAGTGCAAACCGGGCTGGCGAACCCGGGGCTGAATAACAAGCTGGTGGTCCAGAACTTGTGGGATCAGCTGCCCACTTGGCTACCGATCGCCGAGCAGATCGTCCAGCTCAAGGCCGAATACGGCATGGACGACGGGAAAGACAACAACACGGTCAAAGGGTCTCCGTTCATCCTCAACGACGGCATCATCGACCGCTATATCCCGGACCCGATCGCCGCCGGCGGACCGAAGTATCCGGCCACGCCTTCGACCGACTGGAGGTTAGTGAAGACCGTGCGCGTCGCGATAGTCGCGCGCAGCGCGGCACCGCTCAAGCCCACTGGCGGTGGGGCATGCGACGCCACGCCCGCGTTCGACCCCAGCCTCGCCAACAATACCTACCCGGTCCGCTGGGCATTCGGTCCGGACGCGCCCCTCGGCCGCCCGATCGACGTGAGCGGAAGCGGCGCGGACTGGCAATGCTACAAGTACCAGGTGTACGAAACCACGGTCCCTCTGCGCAATGTGCTGTGGAGCCCATCATGAGCAGAGCACTCGCCGCTCGTCGGTATGGCGCGTCGCGCGCGATGCGCGCGCCGCGATCCTTCGCGCTTCCGCGCAGGCAGCACGGCGTCGTCCTGTTCATTGCGCTGATCGTGCTGGTCGCCATGACCATGGCGGGCGTTGCCATCATGCGTTCGGTGGACACCAGCAATTTGATTTCCGGGAACGTCGCGTTCAAGCAGAGCACGCTGCAAGCCGCCGATTCCGGGGCCGCGGCAGCGATCAACTACCTGGTGGCTCAGCAGTACACCGGTCAGCTCGACAGCTCTACGGGCGCCTACAAAGCGGTCGGATATGACGCGAGCAACGAACCGGACTGGAGCGACGATGCGTCGTGGGCCAATTCGGTGGTGGTTGGGACGACGAACGGCAACAAGGTGGAATACGTCATTAACCGTCTATGCCAACTGCCGGGCACGGTTAACACAAACAATTGCGCCAAGCTTCAGGCGACAGGCGGAGCGGCCGGGAATGGGAAGGGCTACTTCGATGGCCAACCCGTTCCGGCACCCATGGTGTTCTTCCGCATCACGACGCGGGTAACTGGGCCGCGCAGCGCAACCAGCATCGTGCAGTTCGACGTGGCCCTACAGCAGTGAGATCCAATCTTTTTACTAGGGTCCAAGGAACCAATTCGCAACCTCGGACCAGAGATCACGACCAGGCAACTCAGGAGAAAGCCATGAACCGCCACTTCCGCATCCACATCGCGCGCCTCGCATTCCCCGTGCTCGCGGGAGCGCTCTCGGGCGCCGCGCCGCTCATGGCCGGAACGACCGACATCTACAATGCGCCGCTCGCCAGCAGCTCTAACGGGACTGCTAAGCCCAACCTGCTGTTCATTCTCGACGACTCGGGCAGCATGGGGTTCGACGCGCTGCCCGACAACGCCGAAACCCAGCAGGGCGCTTCCGAGCGCAAGTACTGGGACACCGCGTTCAACTGTAAGTGGCGTACCGACACAACCGGGCTGCGCGGCAATCATTGTGACCGCGTCGATCCACCCTTCGGCGTCTCGGATTTCAACGGCCTGTACTACAACCCGCTGGTGACCTACAGCCCGCCGCTGAACTATGACGGGACCAATATGACCACGTTCGACAACAACACCAACGCCGGTTGGGTAGGGCCCCACGGGACGTGGACTGCGGTCCCGTGCGACGGATTTCCCTCCGCCTTCAAATGTGACGATTTCTACGTTGTGGGCAGCGGGACCTACGCCTTCCACAACTACTACCAGAACGGTTCCACCACCGTCGACCCCACTAACAGCAACGGCTACCTGATTGGGCCGGCCCGTGGGGCTCAGACCTGGACGAACGCGAACACCAAGCAGTGGTATTGGGACGGCGTCAGCGCCAACGGCATTGGCAACAGCACGCTTCCCATTACGACCCGGTTTCCGGAGGTAGTCTATTGCCGTAATAGCACGGACGCTCCAAGCATATGCCGCCGAAACGGGCAGTCGGACGCGACGGATCCCACCCAGACAGGCAACCCGTTCCTCTACACCAGCGCGGTTGGCCAGAGCCAGCAGACACCGGCCAACGTGACCGGGCACAACGGCTATCCCGAGGCGCCGCCGGTGAGCGAATTCTGGCGCCTCTCCGGCAACGCCACGATCACGGTGACGACCGCGGGTCCGCACGGAATTGCAGCGATCACCCCGGGCGGCAGCTATCCCGCGTACGCGGCGCCATTCAAGATCATCCCCCGCACCAACAGCGGGACTGGGACCACCGGGCTCGATTACATCAGCGCCAAGGGCACCTGCAACGCCTCGCCTGATTCGACCTGCACGATCACGACCACCAGCGCGAACCAATTCACCTACTCCAACGCCCAGACCGGAAAGCAGCTCGCAGCATCGAGCCCCTACTCCGGGGTCAGCCCCGTGTTCGGTTCATATGATCTGATCGTCGCGTTCAAGAATGGGAACGCCGCATGCAGCGGCAGCCCCGCAGCCGGCGGCCGGTGCACCGTGTACGTCACCGCACCAAATCACGGCCTCGTCGTTGGCGATCAGATCAAGGTCTTCGTGACCGGCATGACGACAGGAGCCAGCACAGACATCATCGCCAGCGCCGGGACTACCGTGACGGTTCTCGCTTCCCCGGCGCCAACGGCGAACACGTTCGCGTACACGAACTCTAGCGCCGCCGCCAACACCAGCACCGGCGCCGGCTACTTTCAGAGGACCGGGATGTACACCAATCCCAAGCTCTTGCTGGGCAGCCCGTTCTTCTACACGCTCCAGCCGACGGAATACTGCAAAGACGAGTACTACCGCGACTGTATCACTGCGTCAGGACCGGCAAGCCCATACATTTACCCGGCGACCGTGCGCTTCTGCCTGACCGAGTTCGACGCGAACCGACTGGATCAGATCCAACCGATCATGGAGCGGAACGGCACCCTGTACCGCTGCCAGAGGAAGTACAACCCGGTTCCGCCATCGGGATCCACTTACCTCGGCTACGTCTACCCGCGCTACGGCAAGTTCCTAAGGACGACAATCACGGCGGGAGCCGGGAGCTATCCGAACCGCCTCACGCGCAGGGATTGCGCCGGCAACAAAGTAACCCCGCCGACCGGCGTCTGCACCGGCAACGAGGAGATGACCAACTTCGCCAACTGGTTCGCCTACTACCACCACCGCATGCCGATGATGAAGGCCTCGGCCGGTCAGGCCTTCGCACCATACAAGTCTGAAGTGCGAGTGGGCTTCCTCACCATCAATGCGGCGATCCCGCCGGGGACCAACGACTTTCTGGGGGTTGACTACTTCGACCCCGCCCCTGGAAAGCAAAAGCAAAACTGGTACACCAAGCTCTATGCTCAGACACCGGGTGGGGGCACGCCGCTGCCGACGGCTTTGTCGCGCGCCGGACGCTACTTCGCAGGCAAGAACGACGGCATCAACCAGGGCATGATTCCTTCACAAGCCGCCGACCCGTTGGAGTATTCCTGCCAGCAAAACTTCGCGCTGCTGACCACAGACGGCTACTGGAACCACCGCGGCGGGAAGAAAATCAGCGACACCAACACCAATCAAGACACCGATGGAATGGGGAACCAAGACAACACGTTGAATTGCGTGTCGACCGATCCGCACTCGGTGTGCGCGGGAGCGTGGGACGGTTACTCCGCCGCCAACACCTTCACAGACGCCAGCGGCAACACGTTGAGCACCACCGGCACGCTCGCCGACGTGGCCCAGTACTACTATGTCACCGATCTGCGAGCGACCGGCACACTCGGGTCCAAGAATCAGGACGTGGGGACCGACAACGTGCCTACCAGCCCGACCGATCCGGCCAACTGGCAGCACATGACCACGTTCGGGCTGGGCATGTCGGAAGGATACATGAATTGGCGCAAGGATTACGCGACCGCGTCGTCCGGCGACTACTTCAATGTCGTTAACGCCTCGAGCAACTGCAGCTGGGATCCGCAGTGCCGCTGGCCGACACCGGGTGCGCAAAGCCCGGCAGCATTGGACGACCTGTGGCATGCCTCGGTCAACGGCCACGGCGCCTTCTTCTACGCCCGCGACACCGCCGCGGTGCAGGACGGGCTGTTCAGCGCGCTGAACAGCTTGAACCAGCGCAACGCGTCGGGCTCGGCCGCAGCAACCAGCAGTCCGAACATCACGCCGACAGACCGGCTGCTGTTCAAATCCTCCTATACCACGGTCCAGTGGAACGGCGAGATTCAGGCCTACCAGATCGACCCGGTGAGCGGCGCCGTGCAGTCTGCTGTGCTGTGGTCGGCCAAGGCGCAAGTGCAAGCCCAGGTCAGCTCGAGCTCCGATACGCGCACTATCTACACCTATGCACCCACCGGCGGCACGAACGGGCTGAAACTTTTCAAGTACGCCAACCTAACCAGCAGCGAGAAGGCCTGGTTCGACAACAAGTGCGTTCCGCTAACCAATCTCTCGCAGTGTTCGATGCTCGATCCAGTGACCCAGCTGCCCGCCGCCAACAGCGGGGACAACATGGTCAACTTCCTGCGCGGGCAGACGCAGTTCGAGGGGTCTGTGTACCGCGATCGCGCGTTCTCGCTGGGGGATACGGTAAACGCGGCCCCCTGGTTCGTGGGCAAGCCCCGCATGAACTTCGTCGATGACGTCCCGAGCGGGTCCATGAGCTACCAGCAGTGGGCGAGCTCCATGGTTAGCCGCACTCCGGTGTTGTACGTCGGCGCCAACGACGGCATGCTGCACGCGTTCAATGCCAATTCCGGCGTAGAGCTGTGGGCGTATGTCCCGCGCATGGTCATGTCCAACATGTGGCCGCTGGCGGACTCCCAGTACGCCGCCAAGCACCAGTTCTATGTGGACGGCTCGCCAACTTCCATGGACGTCTTCGACGGCGCTAACTGGCGGACCATCCTGGTGGGGGGATTGAACAGCGGCGGTCGGGGATACTACGCCCTGGACGTCACCAATCCGATGGCGCCTCAGGGGCTGTGGGAGTTCTGCAATGACAGCTCCATCTGCAGCGTCACGTCTGACACGGACGTGGGGCTGAGCTACGGCAATCCGATCATCACCAAGATCGCCGGTAAATGGGTGGTGCTGGTTACATCGGGCTACAACAACGTCAGCCCGGGCAACGGTGGCGAGTACCTCTACGTGCTCGATGCCGTGACCGGCCAAATGCTCAAAAAGATCGCCACCGGTTGGGGCAGTTTGACGACGCCCGGCGGGCTAGCTAAGGTCAACGTCTGGGTGGACACCTTCTTGACCGACAATACGGCGAGCGCAGCCTACGGCGGTGACTTACAAGGCAACATCTGGGAGTTCGACCTAAGCAGCATGTCGATCCCCGCGCCCAAGAACATCGGCCAAGCCAAGGATGCTTCCAACCGGCCGCAGCCAATCACGACCAAGCCTGCTTTGGGTCTAATCGATAACACCTACCCGGCGCTGTTCGTGGGCACCGGTCGCTACCTGGGCATCAGTGACCTCACCGACCCGGCCACCTGGGTGCCGCCCAGCACCGACGCTTGGCAAAACTCGCTCTACGCCTTCAAGATCGCGCCCCAGAGCAGTGCCGATACGTTGTACGGCAACTTGCGTAACCCGGCCAATGCGCTCGTCAAGCAGACCATCACGGTGGTATCCAGTTTGACGCGGAGCACGTCGACCAACGCTGTGAACTGGGCCTCCAGTAACGGATGGTACGTGGACTTCAATCCGGCGGGTGACTCGCCTGGTGAGCGGGTAAACGTCGATCCCCAGTTGGTGCTCGGAGACCTGATCGTCGCGACCAACGTGCCGGCGACCGGCGGTGGCTGCGCTGTCGGGGGCGACAGCTTCTTCTACCAGTTCGACTACAAGACAGGCCAATACACCAACAGCGCGCCGAGCGGCATCGTCGCGATGAAATTGCAGGGCGCCGAAATGGTGGGTATCTCGATCTATCAGACTTCGACCCGCAATCTTGGCATTGTCGTAGTGGATTCCAAATCGGGCATTAACCAAGAGCCGCCTCACCCGCCGTCCAACAACATGACGGCCAAACGTGCTGGTTGGCGCGAGGTCACCCCGCACTGATATCAGTACGCCCTTCACTCGAGGCCCCGTCCACGGACGGGGCCTTTTCTTTGCCTGGCAGGAATTCTCAGCTCAGCCCGAAGCGCTTCACCAGCCAGGTCTTCACGAGCTGTGTGAGCAGGAGATAGGCAGCGAGGATGCCCAGCAGCGCCAGCAGGTACTCTCGCGGCAGCGGCACGAGATCCAGCGCGGGCGCGAAGTGCGATACGGGCAGCCACAGCCCGAGCAAGCAGATGGCGGTGGTGGTCCCAAGGAGCGCCGCGCTGGCCTGACTCTGCAGGAACGGGATCTTCCCGGTGCGAATCACGTGCACGATGAGCGTCTGCGAGAGCAGAGACTCGACGAACCAGCCGGTCTGAAACAGGCTCTGGTTGTCCCACGCGTGGAAGTAGTGGAGCAGGACGAAGAACGTGACGTAGTCGAACAGCGAGCTGATCGGGCCGACGAACAGCATGAAGCGGCCGATATTGCCGATGTCCCATTTCCTGGGCTTTTCCACGTACTCCTTGTCGACGTTGTCGGTTGCCACCGCCGTCTGCGAGAAGTCGTAGAGCAGATTGTTGAACAGGATCTGCACCGGCGCCATCGGCAGAAAAGGCAGGAACGCGCTCGCGCCAAGCACGCTGAACATGTTGCCGAAGTTAGAGCTGGCGCCCATCTTGATGTACTTGACGATGTTGCCGAACACCTTGCGGCCTTCGACCACGCCCTCTTCCAGCACCAGCAGGTTCTTCTCCAGCAGAATGATGTCCGCGGATTCCTTCGCGATGTCCACGGCGGTGTCCACGGAAACCCCGACGTCCGCCGTCTTGAGCGCCGGGCCATCATTGATGCCGTCGCCGAGAAACCCGACTACGTGCCCTCTCAAGTGCAGCGCGTTGACCACGCGCGCCTTTTGCTGCGGCGAGAGCTTGGCGAACACGCTGGTATTCTCGGCCAGCGTCGCAAGCGCGTCGTCAGACATAGCGTCGAGCTCCGAGCCGAGCACTACGCGCTCCACGTCCAACCCCACGTCGCGACAGACTTTGCGCGTGACGATCTCGTTGTCTCCTGTCAGGATCTTGACCGCGACGCCGTGCGCACGCAGCACCTGCAGCGCCGCCGCGGCCGACTCCTTCGGCGGGTCGAGAAACGCGATGTAGCCCACCAGGATCAGGTCGCATTCGTCCTTGATCGAATAGACCGCTTGCCCGGCGGGGACCTCCTTATACGCAACCGCGATGACGCGGAAACCGTCCTCGTTCAGCTCGCGAATCACGGCGCCGAGCTCTTCTGAATGCTCGTCCGCCAGGGCGACGACCTCCCCGTGCCGCTCGGCGCGCGTGCATACATTGAAGACCTCCTCGACCGCTCCCTTGCAGATGAGCACATGGGTGGCGTGGTCCTGCTCGACCACCACCGACATGCGGCGCCGCTGGAAATCGAACGGAATCTCGTCGACTTTGGCGTAGCGCGTCGCGACCTGCAGTTGCGCCTGCACCTCCGCACGCTCGAGAACCGCCACATCCAGGAGGTTCTTCAGGCCCGACTGGTAATAACTGTTGAGGTAGGCGTACTCGAGGACTCGCTCGCTCTCCTCTCCGAAGATGTCGACATGGCGCTCGAGAATCACCTTGTCCTGCGTCAGCGTGCCAGTCTTGTCGGTGCACAGAACGTCCATTGCGCCGAAGTTCTGAATGGAGTTCAAGCGCTTCACGATGACCTTCTTGCGCGACATCGCAATGGCGCCCTTGGCCAGATTGATGGTCACGATCATAGGCAGCATTTCTGGGGTGAGCCCGACCGCGACCGCAACGGCGAACAGAAACGCCTCCATCCAATCGTGCTTGAGGAAGCCGTTGATGAGAAACACCAGCGGGACCATCACTAGGATGAAGCGGATCATCAGCCAGATGAAGCGGTGCACCCCGCGGTCGAAGCTGGTCAATTGACGCTGCCCGGTGATGGTGGAGGCGACGGCACCGAAATAGGTGCGGGCCCCGGTGGCGACGACCACGGCGAGAGCAGTGCCGCTCACCACGTTGGTGCCCATAAAGCAGAGGTTGCGCAGTTCGAGCGGCGACTTCGGCAGCTCGCCGCTCAAGGTGGAGAATTTCTCGACCGGCATCGCTTCGCCGGTCAGAGCTGCTTCGTTGACAAAGAGGTCCTTGGCGCTCAGCAGGCGCACGTCGGCCGGCACCATGTCCCCGGCCGAAAGCGTCACCACATCGCCCGGGACCAGCCGATCGATTGACACCTCCTCGCGCTTCGGCCCTTGCGGGTGCAGCTTGACCTCGAAGTACCGCGTAACCTCCTCGGGCACGCCCTTGCGCGGATCCATACGCAGCACCGTGGCCGTGGTGCTGACCATCGCGCGCAGCCGCTCGGCCGCTTTGCTGGAACGGAACTCCTGGACGAAGGACAGCACGGTAGCCAGCGCGACCATGAGGGCGATGACCACCGCGCCCTTGATCTCACCGGTGAGATACGAGACGGCGGCCAAAGTCAGCAGCAGCAGGGACAGCGGCGTCCAGAACAATTCCAGAAGCCGGCGGGCCGCGCTCTTGTGCGCCTCGTGCGCGACGACGTTGCGACCGTAGGTCGATAGCCGGTCGATGGCCTCCCGGGACAGGAGACCTTCACTCGAGCTGTGCAGCCTCTCGAGCACCAGATCCGGCGACAGGCGCGCGTACTCCCTAAGCTCAGCGATCGATTCCGCAGCGGGAGCGGCCGGCTGCGCGGGAATCAGCGCGGCCAGCGGGGCCAGAACGCGCTGGGTTGGAGTGGTCGTTTGCATTGGCGTCTCCCAAAGCTCGCCGAGGCAAGCCGAGCGCAACACCGCTCGCCTCGCCGCAAGATTGAAACGCTGTCTAGGCTGGAGCAAACGGCCGCGGACGCGACAGCATTCGCGGCGACTGCTCCGACCTTCCTTGGGTCTCTGTCTGAGAGGAAGGCCGGCGGGCAGTCTATGAGGACTGTGTTACGGGACGCCGAGTCCGCTCAGGCAGAGACGCTGCGACTACAACAATGACTGTCCAACTACAGTCTCCGCGAAACTGAACTTGGGCGAAGATACTCTCGTAAGCGCGCATGCGTCAACGGGAAAACTGCCGCGTAAGCACAGGGTAAGTCGGATCCAGTCAGGCCGGCTTTGCGCGAGAGCGCCGCAGGCTGTCCCAGATCAGCAGCGCCGCTCCGCACGTGATGGCGCTGTCCGCGAGATTGAAGGCCGGCCAGTAGTACTGCGCCACGTGAAAATACAGGAAATCCACCACCGCCCCGAGGTGCAGCCGATCGACCACGTTGCCGAGGGCGCCGCCCAGGATCAGCGCGAGACCCAGGCAGAACAACCGATCGCCGGCGTGCTTGCGCACGAGGTAAACGATGACCACGCTGGCAACGAGCGCGATGCCGATAAACAGCTCGCGCTGCCAGCCCGGAGCCGAGCTGAGGAAACTGAAAGCCGCCCCTGGGTTGAACACCAGCACCAGATCGAAGAATGGCGTCACGCGAATGGACTGGCCGGGCAGAAGCAACGCCTGCATGAGCTGCTTCGACAGCTGATCCAGCATCACCACCACCGCGCTCAACGCCAGCCACGCCATCCAGCGCCGATCCGTCTGGCGCGACACTGGCCGCTCAAGCATGCACCCGCGCCTCGCCCGGTCCGTACAGATTGGAGATACAGCGCCCGCACAGCTGCGGGTGCGCCGAGTGCCACCCGATGTCCGAGCGATAATGCCAGCAGCGCGGACACTTGGGATTGGTGCTCGCGCGCACCACCACCTTGTGCTGCGCCGGATCGGCCACCTCCTGCAGCTTCGCGCCGGACGTGATCAGAACGAAGCGCAGGTCGTCACCCAACGCCGCCAACGCCTGGTAGCGCTCGCCACTCGCATGGATCTCAACTTCGGCTGCCAGTGCGGAACCGATTGCGCCCGCGATCCGCAATGCCTCCAGTTCCTTCTGAACTTCGGCGCGGACCTCGCGGATAAGGGTCCAGCGCTGCTTGAGCGTGCGTACATCGGCCGGCATCGGCAGGTCGTCAACGCCGTGCAGGAAGACGGATTCACGCTCCGAGCCCTGCCCGGGCGCGTGGACGAAATGTCCCCAGGCCTCGTCGGCCGTGAAGCTCAGGACCGGCGCAAACAGACGCAGCAGGCTATTGGCGATATGCCAGAGCGCGCTCTGGGCGGCGCGGCGCGCAGGGCTCGTGGCCCCGCACGTGTACAGTCGGTCCTTGAGAATATCGAGATAGAACGCCCCGAGGAACTCGGAGCAGAAATTGTGCAGCTTCTGCACCGCGAAGTGGAATTCGTAGCGACTGTAGTCACGCATGACTGTGCCCTGCAGCTCCTGCGCGACGGCGACAGCGTATTGGTCGAGCTCGATCCAGCGGTCAACGGGCAACGCATCGCGGTCGGCGTCGAAGTCGGAGACGTTGGCGAGAAGGAAGCGCAGCGTGTTGCGGATGCGGCGGTACATCTCGACCACGCGCTTGAGGATCTCCTCCGACAGCGACAGTTCACCGGAGTAGTCCGTGCTCGCGACCCACAAGCGCAAAATCTCTGCCCCGAGACGCTCCGACACCTCCTGAGGGGCAATGACGTTGCCCATCGATTTGCTCATCTTGCGCCCTTCCGCGTCCACCGCGAAACCGTGCGTGA
>Ga0187780_10001381_pt1 | contig 18348 bp, 19 predicted proteins | sample 1015_Q2_SP10_20__FD_132429 | JGI IMG/M metagenome (GOLD analysis project Ga0187780, IMG submission 132429) | Tropical peat soil microbial communities from peatlands in Department of Meta, Colombia - 1015_Q2_SP10_20_MG | ecosystem: Environmental > Terrestrial > Soil > Wetlands > Peat | place...
CAGATGAACCGTCCAGCCCATTTGCCATGGGTGGTTCCGTTTGCGTTTTCCATGGACCCTCCCTAACCCATGCCACTTATAACGTGCCAGGACGATTTTCGCTTCTGATAATCAGTTTTAGGGAGAACGGACTTGGGCCGCGCCCCCTTCAGTCAACGAATGGCCGCCCCAGCCTGTTCCCTCACGGCTTAGGTCGCACGGAGGACGGCAGGGGGGCCGCTTGATGTTCTCGAGGTGCCTTGACATTCGCCATCACGGTTCCCATGGATGGGAAAAGGAAATCCGCATTAAATAGCGATACAGATGTCTTGGACGCGGAGAGTCATGTCGACTGAAGCCGGGTTTGGGAGGATACTCGTTGCCTTCGACGGTTCGAAGGACTCGCAAAAGGCAATGAATCTGGCATGCTCACTCGCACTGAAGTTCGGATCCGAACTGACCGTCGTCCATGTATTCTCATCCCCGTCGGTCGGCTACGGTGCAACTTCCGGGATGCCGGTTCCGGACTACAAGGTTCTTGAAGACGCCAAGAAAGCGGTAGCCAAGGAAGTGCTCTCGAAGGGGCTGCAACTCGCTGCGCAGGAAGGGGTCGAGGCCAAGGGGGAGTTGATTGAGGCTCCCTCGGTGGTGGAGGCACTCGTGGAATTCGCAGCCGACAAAAAGGCCGACCTAATAGTGACCGGAACGAGGGGGATGACTGGATTCAAGAAGCTCATCCTGGGAAGCGTCTCCTCCGGTCTGGTCAACCACGCCCACTGTCCGGTGATGATCGCGAGATGACCTTATGATCTACGTGAAGGACGTGATGACGAGGCGCGTGCGGACAATCGGAGAAGAATCGACCATTTCGGAGGCGGCAAAGGTGATGGCTAGGTGGAAAATAGGCGCGTTGGTTATCGTCGCTGGCGACAAGGCGACTGGCATACTGACTGAAGGGGACGTCTCGCGGCTGGTAGCCAAGGGGTTGGACCCCCGCACCACTCCCGTCACCTTGGGCAGGAAGAAGTTAGTCATGGTCGCGCCGGACGAGCGCATTGAGGTCGCCGCCAAAATCATGGCAGACGCGGGGGTCAAGAAACTCCCTGTTCTCGAGGAAGGAAAACTAGTAGGCATCCTCACCCAGACGGACATCGTAAACTCGAGCTTCGCCCTTGTGACATCACTGAAAGAGATGGTGCAGGCTCGCTATCGGCCGCCCGACTTCCAGATGTAGTCGGCCGGCAAGCCCTACGATCTTTTCGCCGGAGAGTGGCTTAAAACACCTCTAGACGGGGTCCTTCCAACGTTGAGCCTCCCATCCTACTCCATAGTCGTCGACTATGTCAGCGAGGGCGAAGTAGCCAACCTGATCCGAGGGTACGTCGAGCTCGAAGGCGCCAGGGTGCGGTTCTCAGGGGTGGCCTACGGCCGGTTCGGGGGCCAGAATTTCTCCCCTCAGTTCTCGAAGGCGGCTAAAACGCGCATCCAGTCGCTGACTGGCGATTTCAACAAGTTCGAGGAGGACATGCAGATTCGGCTGGTACGCGGGGAGTTTGAGACCCGACCTCCGAAGGAGCACCACCACCATCATCATCTGAGTGAAGGGAAGGAGCCAACGTGAACCTGCTGGTCGGCGCGACGGGATTCGTGGGCGGTCATCTGGTGGAGTACCTCTTCCAGCAGGGAGAGATATCAAAGGGAGTGTTCCGCAAGGGCTCGCACCTCAAGATCATGGACGCCACCGGCGTTCAGGGGATTGAGGCGGATCTTTCGGATCACCATGGCCTGCATGAAGCGATGGAGGGAGTTGATGTGGTCTACAACCTGGCTTCTCCCATGCCAGATTCGGACGATGGGTTCCTTTCGACCAACACGGAAGGTCTTCTCAACCTGCTCGATGTCGCTGCTGAGGCGAGGGCCAAGAGCTTCGTCCATTTGAGCACCCTTGACGTCTATGGGTTCGGGGCTGGGCACGTCTCGCCGGAGGATTCTTTCAAGCCTGCCAATGAGTACCAGAAGTCGAAAGCGGAGGCGGAGCGACTCATCCAGGAGTTCTCCAAGAAGAGCTCCCGACCGAGGGTCACAATCATAAGGTCAGCCAAGGCCGTCGGATCTCGAGACGAGTCTTTCGTCGTCCCATTCCTGCGGATGATAGAGGCTGGAAGGGTGTTGCTCCCTACGGGAGGGCTCATGTCCTACTCCCACCCCCGCGACATCGCCCAGGCGATGTACAAGTCGGCTCTGGGGCAGTCCCCAACAGGTGCCTCCTACCTCACAAAATCGTTCGACGCGACGCCCGAGGAGCTGGCCCGCGGGGTCGCCACGACCGTAGGGCGCACCGTCCAATTCAAGAGGCAGGGGGTGTTTTCAAGCTCATCCTTCCCGAAGTACGCCTCGAAACAACTCAAGGCTTCCCTGCGGATTGACGAACAGCCCAGCTGGAAGGAGCTCGGATATGTCCCGGAGTACGACCTGACGAAAACATGCGAGGAGATCGCGAACTGGTACAGAAAGGAACCGTGGGTAGCAGAAAGCGCATAGGTCTCCCCGGAATGCTAAGGGAGATTAACCGGATGGTTTACGGCTCCAACGACAAGCGAGCGACCGCCCTCGCCGAGCTTCAAGAGGCTGAGGGGACCGACCCTTTTCGGATTCTCATAGGCACAATCCTCTCGCACAGGACAAGGGACGAAAACACGACAAAGGCAACTGAAAACCTGTTTTCAGTCTACAAGACTCCTGCGCAGCTCGCGAAAGCCGACCCGAGCTTCGTCCGGAAGCTCATCAGGCCGTCAGGGTTCTACAATATGAAGACCCGAAACATCATCAAGGTCTCGAAACAACTGGTCGATGATTTTGGAGGGAGGGTGCCTGACAACGAAGAGGACCTCCTAAAGCTCCATTCCGTCGGGAGGAAAACAGCCAACTGCGTGCTGGTATACGCCTTCAACAAACCCGCCATTCCGGTGGACACCCACGTCCACAGAATCTCGAACCGGCTTGGCCTCGTCAAGACCAAGAAGCCCGAGGAGACAGAAGCTGCGCTTGTGAAGACTGTCCCGAAGCGATATTGGTTGGAATTGAATGATCTCTTCGTCAGGTTCGGTCAGACAACGTGCAAGCCAATCGGCCCACACTGCTGGTCTTGCACTCTCACAGATTCGTGCGTGTATTACAGGACGATCTACGCCCCCAAGCACAAAGCTTCTTAGGCCCACTTCGGATGCGTGATTCCGTGCCTTCTCTGGAAGAAGCAAAAAAGAAGGTGGAAGAGCTCGTCGTCGCGAAGGGGTTCGGTAATTCGCCTGACGAGATCGCGAACAAGCTTCTTTTCGCGTTCATCGAGCTTGGGGAGGCGGGCGACTCCTGGAAGAAGGGGAAGCCGGCAGACGAGACGATAGAGGAGCTCGTCGACGTGATATTCTACGTCTTGGATGCGTCCAGGCTGATAAAGCCCGATGCGAACATGGACGAGGTGTTCGAGAAAAAGTGGGCGAAGAACATGAACAGGGTTTTCCGGTACGGGGAGGGGTTCAGGGCGAAGAAATCTGCGGCGCCCTAGCCCACCTTCACCCAAGTAACAGTCTTGTCAGGGTGACAGACGAACCCTTCGTATCTTCTGCCTTTCTCATCCATTATGGCTTCAGTCTTCATCATCGGTTTCCCGCAAATGGTGCATTTCTGATCTGACTTCTCCTGCTTGACCTCGTTCCATTGCATCATGAAGTACGTTAGCCACATCGGAGAGATGTTCGTCTTCAAGCCTGCATCAAGGTTGGCCGCCGAGGCATCCTAGGACGTGAATTCCTTCCTCTGGAAGATCCAGAGACCTATCACGGCCATGACGATGAAGTAGATGATCAATATCTCGAGCCCCTCGGGAACGGTTGAATAGTATGTAGTGATCGTGAAACGGGCGTTTGTCCGGTTTGCCCCTCCGATTGCGGAACCCAGGGACTGTGTAGTAACGTGGGCGGGGTAGGTCGCATCCAAGATGCTTGTAACAATCCCCGCGCCGTAGGTTATCGAGAACCAGGGCTCTATCCCGACCACGTCTGCTGATACTGCATCTATAATGCTGAACACCAGCAGAAGGAGTATCACGCTCATCAGGATCGAGATCGCGCTGCTCTTGAAGACCGAGCTGAACGCGAACGTCAGGGACAGAGCTGCTATCAAGTAGACCCAAGCAAACGCAAGCGATTGCTCGAACTGCCAGGGTATAGAGCCGGGGAAGTAGTAGAGCCCGTTCGCCATTATGGTGAGTGCGAAAATGCCGAGTATGATAGTGGAGGCGGCAAGCGCAGCAATCCATTTCCCAACGTAGATCGCCGACCTCCTGATGGGGTTAGGCACGAGGAAGTAGCCAGTCTTGTTCTGGAACTCGCCCGATATCGCATCGCCTCCGAAGAAAGCGGCCGAGAGCACCACGATGAGACTCGCAAATCCGCCCCACGAAGCGCCGTAGAACCCAAGGGCGGCCAAAGAGGCCGGGGTACCGGGGATTCCGAGGAAGCTCACGGGCCGATAGTAGGCAACGAGTGCTGTCAGGAGCGCCGAGATGATGAGAATTATCGCAAGCAAGACGTAGAACCTGCGCGCCCTGAAGTAGTTCAGGAAGTTGTACCTAGTGATCGTCCCTATCTGGGAGACGGTGCTGACTCTTGCGTGGGTGAGTTGATCTTCAGACATCCTCTACAATGTCTCCTTGACGAGGCTGAGATAAGCGTCCTCCAACCCAGTCGTCGACTGGAATGTCTGGGCACCTGCCTTTAGCGCTGCTATCGCCTCGAGCAGTTCAGGTTGCGTAATGACGCCTGAATTGAACTTCACTTCGATAGTCCTGTCGTTCAACCTCGAAAACGACACCACCCCTTCGATATTTGATATCGCCGTCCCCGTTTCGAGGGCGACCGGGCCTGCGAAGCCTACTTGGACTTCTCCCGTGCCCCCCGCGAACTTGGCCGTCACGTTGTCGATCGTATCGTACACGAGCAGCTTTCCGTGATCTATGAGCGCCACTTCCTGGCAGACTTCCGTAACCTCTGCCAGCAGATGGGAGCTCATGAAAACAAGCCTGTTCCCCAGGGACCTCACTATCTCCCTCACCTCGCTCATGCCCCTCGGGTCCAGCCCAGTGGAGGGTTCGTCCAGAATTATGACTTGTGGGTCGTTGAGCAGAGTCGATGCGACGTTCACCCGCTGTTTCATCCCTTTCGAGAAACTCCCCACCTTCTTGTTCTCCCATTCCTGCATCTTCACCCTTGATAGGGCCTCGTCGATCCTCTTGTTCCTGTCCTCAGGTGGAACGCCTCTTATTTCGCAGAGCATCTTGAATGCCTCCTTCGGCGTGAGTGCCGGATAGATTTCAGGCGTCTCGATGAGGGTGGCACACGACGCCAGGGCTGCCTTCTTGTCCCTGCTGATGTCTACTCCGTTGATGAGGGCGTTCCCGCTCGTCGCGGCGATCAGGTCCGCGAACATCTTCATCGTGGTCGTCTTCCCAGCGCCGTTTGGCCCCAAGAAACCCACGCACTTCGCCCCTTGAATCTTCAGGTTGAGTCCGCTGACCGCAGTGAAGTTCCCGAACTTCTTCGTCAGACTGACCGCTTCGAGAGAGGGTGCCATGTGCTACACAACTGCCTGTAGATGAATCAAGCATGCCACCGTCGATGGGGCTATAAGGCCTCCTGTCCGGAAAATCGCAAGGCCCAAATTCACGGTCTGGCTCTAGCTTTATGGTATGCCTGCTAGATGGGGCGTACCCGGATGCGAAATACAAAGATCGTCTGCACCATCGGCCCCGCCAGCAGCTCGCCCAGGATAGTCCGAAGACTGGTCCCGCTTGTGGATGTCTTCAGGATTAACTTCTCGCACGGCGACAGGGCGAACCACCTCCGAGAGATTGCGACAATCCGAAGGGAGGCAGGGCACGTCGGCAGGACCGTTGCAATACTTCAGGACCTCCCCGGACCCAAGATACGCGTTGGGAGGATAGCGGGGGGAGTGGCGAATCTGCCAAGCGGGTCGCAAGTGGTCCTTACGTCTGCAGGCGTCGAAGGGAGCGCTTCCCTCATCCCGATAGGCAATCCTGACCTGCTCGGCTCCGTGGGGAGGGGGGACATCCTGTACCTCGCTGACGGAGTCATCCGTCTGAGAGTGGAGGAGCCAGTGGCAGCTGGGGTCCGTTGCACCGTCCTTGCGGGAGGTGTCCTCAGTTCTGGGAAAGGAGTGAACGCCCCATGCGTGAAGCTGAAGATAGAGTACCCCACCAAGAAGGACGTCGAACACCTCAGGCTCGGTCTCCGCCTGGGGGTCGACTACGTGGCCTTGTCCTTCGTCCGGACTCCTTCTGATGTCATTGCAGTCAGGAAACTCATTCCTTCTGACGGGCCAAAGCTCATTGCTAAGGTAGAGAAGAAAGAGGCGGTCCAGAACCTTCAAGGAATCCTCGACGAGTCCGACGGGGCCATGGTCGCCAGGGGAGATTTGGGAATCGAGGTGCCTATCGAGACGGTGCCTGCGATCCAGAAGGAGATAATCGAGCGGTGCAATAGCGCCGGAAAGCCGGTCATAGTCGCCACCCAGATGCTCCTGAGCATGGTGAATTCCCCTGTGCCCAGCAGGGCAGAGGTTACAGACGTGTCGACGGCAATTCTTGACGGCACGGATGCCGTGATGCTCTCCGAGGAGACGACCGTAGGTAAATATCCGGTGGAAGCAGTCAGGATGCTCGACAGGATAGCGCGCTCAACCGAGAGGTCCCTTCCCCCGTACGTGCAGACGACTGTGGAAACAGTGACGCACGACACGGCGTCAGCCATCGCTCGCGCCGCCTGCCGCCTCGCCGACTACGTGGGAGCGAAAGCCGTTGTCGCGCCCACTAAGACAGGGTCCACGGCCCGCCGAGTCTCCATGTACCGCCCAAAGCAGCCAATTGTGGCCATATGCACAGACAACCGTGTGGCCCGGGAGCTGAAGCTGTACTGGGGGGTTATTCCCATACTCTCGAGGAAGGCGAAGACGATTGATTGGCTCTTCAATCGTGCGGATGAAGCAGCGGAGGAGCTCGGGCTCGCGAAGAAAGGGGAGCGTATCGTGGTCACGTCCGGGACGCCAGGGATGAAAGGGACGACGAACCTGATTAAGGTCTCAGTGGTGGGGAGCAGGGCCTAATCGTCCACGAAGTCCATGAGCGTCGGATTCCGTGCGCGCCTTCCCTGGGTCCTGTTCGTCTGTCTTACTAGTTCCTTCATCCTATTCTCCTTCAAGAGAGTGCTGTAGTAGTAGGCTTCGTCCACCGTCCCTTCGGCCAGCAGGATCACAACCCTGCCCTCGGTTGTGCGGCCTGTTCTTCCGCGCCTCTGGATGTACCTGATTTCTGACGGGACCGCCTCGTAGAAGACGACAAGGTCAACATCAGGAACGTGAAGCCCCTCCTCGCCTATGCTGCTGCTCACGAGGACCTTGAACTCCCCTTTCCGGAACATGTCGAGGGTCTGTGTCTGGAGCTGCTGGTCCATCCCTCTGTTCCCCTCCCTGTCCGACTGCCCTACGAAACGCCTGGCGCTCAGACCTTCCTTCTCGAGTGCCTTCACAATGTCCTCTATGGTGTCCCTGTACTGGGTGAATACTATGATCCTTGAATCCTGTTTTCTCTGAAGCTGATGCACTACGATGTCAAGCATCACGGATATTTTGGGATGGGGGACTGAGGCGATTTTTGCGGCCTCTCCCTCGACCTTGAGCCACCTCGGATCGCGGACGAGTGACGAGATTGCCTTCCCCTTGTCTGGCCTGTCGCGCATCTTCTGAAGATAATTCAGAAGCGGGGGCGCGCCCTGGGTCTCTATCATCTCCAGTGCGTGCAGGATTGCCACCGCCTGGGCTTGATTGATTATCGCCCCGAATATGTACCCCCTTTGCCCTCCACTGGCCTGAGCAGCCTTCAATCGCGCAGAGATTGCCATCCTCGCATCGAGGAGCGCCTTTTTGGAGACCCTGTTGCTCCTGAGGAAACCCCCGCTCAGGAGTTTCTTCACCTTGTCGTTGTAGAGCTCCCTCAGCCTCAGGGTCGTCTCGTAGTACTCGTCGGGCACCCTAACCCTGATTGTCTCTATGTTCGTTTTCTCCACATAACCTTTGACGTCCTCGCTTTCTTCGCTGCGTGCCTCAACGGCTTCAATGAAGAGGTTCCGCTTGATTTCGTTAACCTTCTCCTTCGAGGCACCGGGGGAGGCAGTCAGGCCCATTATCCTGGGCCTCAGGGCCGTCTCCCGGTAGACGGTGGCGAGTCTGGTGTAGGTGTAATCCTTTACGCTCCGGTGGGCCTCGTCAAATACGGCAAGCACCACGTCCTGCAAGGAGACACGGCCGTGGCGAACGTCGTTGTACACCGTCTGGGGGGTCGCAAATACCACCCGCGACTTCATCCAGAGGAGTTCCCTCTCTCCGGGATCCACCGTTCCTGTTAGCGCAACCATGGACCCCGCCGGGAGCTTCAGCTCGGCCTCGAAGGCCCTTAGATGCTGAAGGACCAACGGCCTCGTCGGGGCGAGGACCATCACCTTCGATTCGGCGTGCTCCTCAAGCATCTGAGCCGCCACCATTATGGCGACTATCGTCTTCCCGAGGCCAGTCGGAAGAACCACAAGAGTATTCGCTGAAACGGCCACCTCTGCGATGCGCTTCTGGTACTCTCTGGCTTGGAACTTGGCAGACAGCAAGATGGAACTCCGCCGCCTGGTTCGACTAAAAGCATTGCCTCAAGAAGCGTCCGAGTCCCTTAAACAGGGGTCTTGGGGCGCCAAAGGGGGCGTTCAACTTGCGCGCACGCCAGAGAAAGCGAGAGCAGACGCGGAGGCTTACGATAATCATCACTGTGGTCATTATCGCCGTCTCGATAGCCGTCGGAATCTACTTCGTCACGACGGCGAACGCAGGCACTGCACTAGACAAGTACGACGGTTTGCAGGTTTCAACCCAGCACTTGACCTCCCTGCAGAGGATGAGCGACCAGCCCTACGGTCCGGCTGCTACGTCCGCCATGGAGTCGCAGGTAATCAGCTACGGTGGGGCCCAGTTCATTTCGAACGGCAAGCCCGTGGTCGTCTACGTGGGCGCCGAGTTCTGCCCCTTCTGCGCAATCGAGCGCTGGCCTCTGATAATGGCCCTAGAACGCTTCGGCAACTTCACCAACCTCCGCTATACCACGTCCGCTGTCGACGAGGGGGACTACGCCAGCTTCACATTCGTAGGGAGCTCCTACACCAGTAACTACATTGCGTTCAGGGGGTACGAGGACGAGGACAGGTCGTCAGCACCGCTGCAGACTGTGCCGGCCAACTACTCCGCAGTGTGGTCGAATTTCGGAAACGGCTTCCCCTTCCTCGACTTCGGGAACACCTACGTCATCAAGGCGTCGGTCTTGCCCTTCCCCGACATCATAGGGGGCAAGAACTGGACTGCAATCCTCAACGACATCGCGACTTCAGACAGCGTCGGCCTTCAGATTAGAGAAGCCGCCAACCTGATAACGGGTGTCATCTGCAAGATTACCCAGGGTGCCCCCGTCGCCGTCTGTAGCGCCTCGCCAATCACCTCATCGACCTCGTCTATCTCGGGCCCAATTGCAACTGGGCTCACCGTGAGTCATGCTCCCTCAAACACATATGTCGTCTCCGCGATTACCTCGCTGCCATCTACCAAGCGTTTTGGGTAGGCCTACGAATTGTTACAGCCGAAGAGCGCTGATCCAGCGGAAAGAGTGATGGCCCTGGAGAGGAGCTCGCATTGAGGATCTCCAAGCTCAAGCTCTTCATATTGCTGGTGATGTCTGCCGTGGGCATCTGGGCATCCGGCACCGTCTTGATTATCTTCTACACACTGAAACAGCAACTCCCTCTCTGCCCCACTGGAACTTACAATTTCTTTGGTTACTACATACACCTCGACTGTGGGGCGGTCCTTTCCAGCTCCTATAGTGTGGTGTTCGGCGTCCCGCTTGAGCTTGCCGCGCTGGTATACTTCCTGGTGAATGTTGGCATGGTGTTCATCATTGCCTTTGCATCCGATCGATCGGCGCGAATCACCGTTAACCTCCTCTTCGTCTGGCGGTTCCTTGGGGTGGCACTCGTCCCATATCTGATATTCGTTGAGTTGTTCCTTCTCCATGCGATCTGCGTGTACTGCACTATCATGCATGCGGCCATCTTGATCGACTTTGCAGTGATAAGCTACCTGCTGTTCTTTGGGAAGAACTCGCTCTTCGAGGAGGGTGACGAACTGGAGCCTGAAGGCGAGGCGCTGGCATCGGCACCGGCTGCCGCCCCATGAAGAATATACATCTCAAGCGGCGGCTGTCCTAGCATGCCAAGGGCCAGACTGCTCGACAGCACTCTCCTGTCACCCATCATTTCTTTCCGTCGCCGATTTGTTACACCAGGGGAGTCCCCCTCCAACTGCTTAGCCACCACTTCCTCACCCACATCCCCGAGCTCATGCCTCAACTGGGTGATGTTCTCTTCGAGTATGGCGATCAATCTTCTGAGCTGGGCCCGCCCACTCGCGCTCCATTCTTCATTGCCAGCTCGCCGATGAGCTATCTTGTATTTCGCCCCCGTCATGGAAGTAGTGTATTCGTTGGCGTTGAGCTTCTTCACAATCTGATGAGCGAGTATGTACCAGTGGTATTCGGTCCCCGTGGGGGCTCCCGATCCTTCAGGAGCATCCCATTTTCTCCGTTTTTCCACAGCGTAGGTGAATTGCCATTTGTCTGGAGTGACCTTCGTCTCTTCCCACTTCCCCTGCCCGTAGTACCAGCTATGACTGCCACCGACTCTCATTCCAGTGTATTTCCTCCCCTCAAATTCCTTGACTGCGTCGTAGCTTGCGATTGTGTCTTTCAAGACGAGCTACCTACCACATGGTGATTGACAGTTGAGGCTCGCGATTTAAGGGAGGAGCGAAAAACCACGCGCTGAGGTAACAGGGGGATGCCCGAAACTATCGCTTGGCATGCCGTTTCCAGCACTTCAGGGGTTTGTACGCCTCCTCTTCTTCATCTTGAACCGCGAGATTTTCTGGGTCCCATTGTCAAGTGCGTGTCGGCTGCTCCCTCTGACGTGGCCGCATGCCTGGACAAAAGCCTCGCTGGCTATTGTGGTCGGCAAGTGATGTGCTCGGTCGATCAAGCTCCGCTCATGTCCGGGCAACAATCTGGCTCGTTCTCGAAGGCTCCAAGTATTCTGGACCCGCCCGCACTGTTTCAGTAGTCAGTATTTCTTGGCCCCTCGCAAGATGGGGTGTAATCCAAGACAAGGAATTCACCACTTTCCAGTGGCTCATTGCGAACTGCCCGGTGCGGAGGGTGGGATCAACAGAAAAGTTAGTATGATGGACCACCCGATTGGGTCTTGAGCAGGATTGAGCGGGGTGAAAGAGCTATTCAGAGCCAAGGAGCTTTGGCCCCTTCTTGTCGTGTATCTGATAGCAATTGCTGCTGTCGCAGTCCTCGGAGCGGACGTGGCTACTTCCTCGGGGGGAAATGGTACTATCATGAGCGTGAGCTCCACGGCCTACAGCGGCAATTTGACTAGTTTTGTGGGGTCTGTTGCAACCCCAAATGGTGACTTCACTTATTCCATGTCGTGCGTCCGGCTTCATGTAGGCGACCAGGTTCAGTATGAGCATGACTTCCTTGAAGGATTCCAGCTCGTCGGCGCCCTTCCCGACAATTGCACTACCACCTAATCTTGGGCGTAGCGGATCTGGGTTTCGCTGAATGTCGAGGATTGTCTTGTCTGCAATCCCTCTCTATTGGCCAAACGGGATTCATTCTTGGGGGGGGTTCAATCTTGGCTTTTCAGAGGGGGTGGGACTCCAGCCCAACATGTTGGGTGGGGATTCGACAATATGCGTACCCTGTCGAACTAGGGTACCTTCATCACAGATACAGTTATCTAGTGAATGAACTGTTCATTCTACCCAAGACATGCCGCGAACCGAGGTTGCGTTTCAGCAAGTGAGAGAGGCATCGAGGAGAAGAATCCTGGATGGCGCATTGAGGGTTTTCGCCAACAAGGGAACCGAGGCCACCATGGCCGACGTAGCCAGAGAAGCGGGGGTGAGCCAGGGCCTGGCATACCGGTATTTCACGAGCAAGGAGACCATCCTATCCGAGCTCGTGCACGGGACAACTGGTGCCGGAGGAGGATTCTATGAGCGAGTCAAGCTGGCACAAGGGACGGCCAAAGAGCGCCTCGACTTCCTCTTGGTCCAGATGACGCATGCCATACTTGAGACTCCGGAATACTACCAGCTCTTCAGTCATGTTCTCAGAGATAGGAACGTCCCGGAAGAACTCCGGGCGGCCGTTGAAAAGAATGGTAGCGCCATCCGGACCACAATCCGGAAGCTGATCGTCGAGGCTCAGTCCAGCGGGAAAATAGCCGAGGACGACCCTGACCAACTCCTTGCCGCCCTGTTGGCGTGCATCGACGGACTCGCGAGCCGCTTGTCGGGACCTGGGAGAGTCGAGTATAGGAAAGACTTCCCGGACGCCAGGATCATCCTCCGCATGCTGAGGCCCGAGGGCCGGAAGGACTGATGATGCCATGAGAATCAAGGGCGTTTGCTATGACGCAGGAGCCGTGATGGCATTCAACTGGCGCCCGCACTTCGACATTCCGACCGTTCGCCGCGAGCTCGAGATAATCAAGAATGACCTGCACTGCAACACGGTAAGGATAGACGCTCAGGACATCGGGCGGTTGACGGCAGCCGCCCATGCCGCGCTGGACCAGGGGCTCGATGTCTGGTACTACCCTGTCCTCTGGGACAGGAGCCCGCAGGAGACACTCGAGTACATCAGGAAGGGCGCCGCGGCCGCGGAGCCGCTGAGAGGGGAGCATCCAGGCAATGTCGTGTTCTGCCTCGGCGGGGAGCTGACGCTCTTCATGAAGGGGATAATCGAAGGTGCAAGGTTCAAGGACAGAATATCCAATCCGAAACTATTTGCTGTTGTGAAGGCGGGGGAACACAACAAACCGCTCAACGATTTCCTGGTGAAGGCGAATTCTGTCGTGAGGTCCGTCTTTCACGGTCAGGTGACGTACTCGTCACTGGTCTGGGAGAAGGTCGACTGGAGTCTATTCGACTTCGTCGGGGTCGACCACTACAGGGCGGCGAAGATCGAAGACAAGTACGTCGAGTTGCTGAAGCCCTCCTTCTCCTATGGAAAGCCCGTCGTGAACACCGAATTCGGCTATGAGACGACCCACGGTGGCATGGGGGAGGCTGGCTTCCTGAGCTCTGCCGGCCTGGGCGGCCAACCAATCGTCGACTTCAAGTCCCAATTCCTCCACTACAAGATACCTGTCCTCGGCCAGTTCATCAAGCCTCGACTGAACGGGGAGCACTCGCGAGATGAAGCGTGGCAGGCGAGCAAGCTCGTTGAAACCCTGGCGATACTCGATGGGGCGGGTGTCGATGGCGCCTTTGTCTCTCAGTTCATCTCACAGATCAATCCCTACAGCGACGACCCGAGGCACGACCTCGATATGGCGAGCTTTAGCCTCGTGAAGTACTACGAGGACGGGAGGCGAGGGACAACATATCCCGACATGCCATGGGAACCCAAAGAGTCATTCAGGGCAGTTGCGGCCTACTTTGCCAACCATTAGCAGTTCGACACTTAGCTCAAAGTGTCTAACGGGTATCCATCACACGCAAAAGTCATTCCCGCCACGCATGCCGGGGTGGAAATGTGTTCCCTGCCTAACTAGGAGTGCGGGGGATGGGAGTCGAACTTTAGGTTAGAATCGCAACCCTGCTTCGATTCTGCAAGTCGAGTTCCCGGCTCTGTTCCAACCCTAACCTGTTAGGCTTATTAATGGCGCCCGAGCTGTCTGTGTAGGGGGATTAATCGCTCTGGCCGAGCTATGGAATCTGAAGGGATCCTATTTCGAAACTTGCAACTGTGAAGCTGCATGCCCGTGTGTCTTCCTGGGACCACCAACAACTGGGGACTGCACGGTCTTGGTGGCCTGGCATGTGGACGAGGGTAGATTAGGCAACGTGAACTTAGGTGGTCTTAACGTGGCGATGGCCGCCCACTCCCCCGGGCACATGGCGAAGGTAAAATGGGAAGCCGCGCTTTATCTGGATGCCAAAGCCAGCGAAGTTCAGAGGAATGCGTTAGCTCAGATCTTCGGCGGCCAAGCGGGGGGACACCCAGCCGCGTTAGGCTCCTTCATTGGCAAAGTATTAGGTGTGAAGGCCGTGAGTTTCAACTATTCAGCAAGTGGAAAGAAACGAAGCCTGAGCATCCCCGGTATCGCGGAAGCAGAGATCGAAGCGTTGCAAGGTCAAGGGGGATCAGATGTCATCATCTCCAACCATCCATTGGCCGTAGCGCCCGGTGAGAGCGCCGTGGTCTCGAGATCAAAAAGACTCAGCTATCATGACCATGGAATGGAGTGGGAGGTGTCCGAAAAGAATGGCTTCTATTCACCCTTCGCCTACAATGGGCCCTAAAACCAGTGAGAGATCACGAGAGTTTGACCCAAGTGCCAGGGTCTGCGAGCGATTCGAGTCTCTCTGGGTCTATCTTCATTCATGACAGACTCGCCGTCACTGTCACCGCCATTCTTTTAGCAGCAGCTACGATGTCCTGGATTGCTTCATACTACCTCATGCCTTTGATGATGATGGGTGGTTCATCAGACATGATGACTGGAATGGGGGTCGCTGCAATCGTGTCATCTCTCTCCTTGCCAGCGATCGCCTTCTTCGAAGTCGTTTGGGTCATAGGGATGGCAGCGATGATGTTCCCCGCGATGATTCCTATGGTCCTGTTCTACAACAAAGTCAAGACGAAATTAGAAACCAATCCCACGCTCGCAAGAGTCGCTGGCACTCCTCTCTTCCTGGCGGGTTATCTTGTGACCTACGCACTGCTTGGAATCGGCGCGTACCTCACGGTATACGCGGCCCTTTCTCTCTCGTCCATGGTCCCTCCTCTCATAGGACTTTCCCTTGTCGCTCCGAGCGCCGTCTTGGTTGCGGCTGGAGTCTATCAGTTTTCTTCTCTGAAGAACAGATGTCTTTCCCAATGCATCTCCCCGTTTGGCTTCTTTGCAACTCGCTCCCGTACTGGCTTGACTGGCGCCTTTCGAATGGGCTTCAGTCATGGGACATTCTGTGTTGGTTGTTGTTGGGCATTCATGCTCGTGATGTTGGCGGTAGGCGCGATGAGTATCCCTATCATGGCAGCCCTTGCAGGCGTAATCGCGCTGGAGAAAGTTGTAGTCAAGGGATCTGTCTGGTTCAACAGGGCTGTGGGACTTGCGCTGGTGTCTTTCGGCATCTTGGTAGCATTCGTTCCGAATGTGTTGGCTTCAGTCTGAGAGATGCCAAGTCCCTTTTCCTCTCGACAGCCCCGCCCGAAACCACTTTTTGGTCTCTGGCCGCCAACCCTGACCCAAACAAGGGCACACGGGCCGGAGACTCCGCACCAAACTTCAGGTTAGGATCGCAACCGGCTTCCTGATTTTCTGTTAGTCTCATGTGACACCAAGTGCGGGGGGTGGGATTCGAACCCACGAACCCCTGAGGGACGAGGTCCTAAGCCTCGCGCCGTTGACCAGGCTGGGCGACCCCCGCAGCAGGAAGACCGGCTCCAAATTCTGACTATAATCGTTTAGTGGTGATGGGTAGCATAGACTTCGCACGAGGCATGACCAGGATCGACCACGAGGTGGAGCTGAAACTCAAGCGTTCGCTCGCCGGTATAGTCCCAAGCATTGCGGTGGGCCGTTCCTTTGGTAGTACGGCAATCACCTAGGCATTCGGGCATGGATGCCACTCAGTTTGAACGCGTCGTCCAAGGAATTCATTTCAAAGAAGCGTTGTGGCGCCTTCACTGGTAGTTCCCTATCATCTGTCTGAGAGCCTCCATGGGAACGGCCCCGCTCCCCAGCAGGATGTCGTGGAACCTGCGTACATCGAACTTCCCGCCTAGGCGTGAATGCGCTTCCTTCCTCAGCCTGGTCATCTCCAGCTGCCCGGTCTTGTAGGCAAGCGCCTGGCCCGGCCATGTGATGAACCTGTCAACTTCGTTCATAATGTTGTTCTTCGCTAGTGCGGTGTTCTCGAGCATGAAGGCGATGGCCTGCTCTCTCGCCCAGCCCATGGCGTGCATGCCCGTGTCTACGACCAGCCGGCACGCCCTCCATGCGTCGTAGGACAGTATTCCAATCCTGTCCAGGTCGGACGAGTACAGCCCCATCTCGTCGGCGAGTCGCTCTGAATACAACCCCCACCCCTCGATGAACGCGGTCACCCCGCTGTTCTTCCTGAACTCTGGGATTCCCTGCAGCTCCTGCGCAATGGCGATCTGCACGTGGTGCCCAGGGACAGACTCGTGGTATGCGAGCGCCTCGGCTTCGTACCTGGGTCTCGTCTCAGGAGCGGAGGTGTTGACGTAGTACCGCCCGGGCCTTGACCCGTCGACTGCAGGGGGGCGGTAGTACGCGATGGTGGAGTACTTCTCTTCGTGCTCCTCCATCCTGACGACCTCGCACGGAGTCCTGGGCAGCCTCCCGAACCACTTGGATATCTCGGCGTTGGCCTTGGCGAGGGCCGCTTCCGCCTTAGCCGCGACCTCGTCCCTGCTTGAGAAGCACAGCGACGGGTCGGTCCGCAGCCGTCTGAGGATCTCCTTCCGTTCTCTTATTCCAAAGACCTTCCCTCCCAGCTCCTCCAACTCCCTGTTGATCCTCGCCACCTCCCTGAGCCCTGTCTCGTGTAGCTCCTCAGGGGTGAGGTTGAGGGAAGTGTGCACCCGTATCAGTTTGCGATACGCCTGCGCTCCTCGCGAGATGTGCATGATGCCCGGCTTCTCCTGCGGCCTGGAATTCGGGAGTATCTCCGCCCTGAGAAACCAAAGGTAGCGCTCGAAGCCCGGCCGAGCCGACTTCTCCACAGCGCCCTCCAGCCCTTCCCTGAACCTGCGAAGCTCGTCGTCCGTCCAGTTCCTCTTGGCTGCAAGAGGCCGCAGCAGGGCCCATTCTGAATCAGGCTTCGAGACGAGGTCGTCGAGCTCTTCGATCACCTTTTCGACGAGCGCGCGCACGGCCACCTTCCCGCCGGAGGCGCCCGCCCTAAGGTTAGCCATGTGCTGGTTGATGTAGGTACCCATGGCGAGCCAGCGCTTCACCATCTGTTCCCCCTCCAAAGTCGTCCTCACCGGCTGGTACGATTCGGTGTTCATCAGCTCAACTTGAGGTCCACCCAGCGGGTCGACCACCCAATCGTCGAGGTCGCAGGAGTAGTAGTCCGCGAGGGACCCTGCGTCGACCAGCAGAGCGGTGCGGGTCAGCCTGTCAGCAGCCGAAAGGCTTGTCTCGGAGATCGCCCTGCACCTCTGGACCACCCTTTCATACTGACGAATTATCCGCGCCCTGCCCTCTGGTGAGATATCTGGGAGGCGGTCGTCGAACCTCCGGTCGCCTAGAGCAGTTGCGGAGAGGGGTTCGTTGGACATCCTCTCCTCCCAATACTCCTTCGCCAGAATGTCGACACCTGCAGGAAGAGAGCTATCCGAGCCCATCCCGAGGGCGGTTGGTAAAGGGAGTTTTATGTTGAGCGGGCCAGTGCGTGGTCTCTGCCAGTACTTGTAGGAGCTCTCGGCGCAAGGTGGAGGATCCCCTCCTGACGGCACCCCCCACATTGAAAGGTCGGCAGCGCTGGTTTCACTACCTCAGTGGGTCTCCCCTTGGCTATCGCACAGTTGCTTCTATTCGCGATTCTTTGATACTTCCAGGAGTCGCCATTGTTTTCTCAACGTCTTCCGCTCTTACCTCTTCAGGCAGAAGGACCAAGCGTCCGCCCGGCCCATTCATGATCACTGTTCCATGCGCCCTGATGATGGGCCACAAGGCGTCGACGCTGTGCGAGTTGTACATGTCGAAGAGGTTGTAGGCGCAGATCCCAGAGGCGGGGAACGAGAGTTCCCTGTGCAGGTCGTTCTCGTATGTCACCAACTCGTTCACTTTCCTGGTCCTGAAGAAACAGGACATCTCCGAAGCAGCCCTCACCCCGTACCCTATGGATGAGTATTGGTAGGCTAGGTGGGAGAATCCCTTGACTATCGAACTGGAATCGACTTTCTCGTTCACTATGAACACCTGGTCGTAGTTCTTGATCACTAGGGTCTCGTTCTTCTTGCGCTCTTCTACGTCTATACCGAACCTTTTCATCGAGCCCTCTGCCTCGCTGGGCGATTCTTCGGAGCAGACATAGACACCGACGTCATATTTGCCAGCGAGCTTCAGCTGTCCGAATAGGACTTCCTCCTTCCTCTCTTTC
>Ga0187780_10001382_pt1 | contig 18341 bp, 22 predicted proteins | sample 1015_Q2_SP10_20__FD_132429 | JGI IMG/M metagenome (GOLD analysis project Ga0187780, IMG submission 132429) | Tropical peat soil microbial communities from peatlands in Department of Meta, Colombia - 1015_Q2_SP10_20_MG | ecosystem: Environmental > Terrestrial > Soil > Wetlands > Peat | place...
AAATTCCGGCGCAAAGACCGGGGATCGACTGCTGTTTACCAAAGCCCTGGGCACCGGAGTGATCTCGACAGCAATTAAGCGGGGAGTTGCCAAGCAGTCGTGGATTGACGCTGCAGTCGCCTCGATGACAGCTTTGAACAAGCGGGCTGCAGAGGTAATTACAGCCACCATCAATGGCGAATTTTGGCCCGTTCACGCCATGACCGACATTACCGGCTTTGGCCTGATCGGGCATGCGCGGGAGATGGCACTAGGTTCAAACGCTTCGCTGCGCCTTTACGCAAATCGAATCCCGTTGCTCGAAGGCGCCGTGGAATGCGTTCGCGCCGGGTACATTCCCGGTGGCTTGAAGGCTAATCGTGAATTCGCCGAATGCCTGGTTGAATATGAAGGAAGTGTCATTGAAGAGGCTAAGACAATTCTCTTTGATCCGCAAACCGCCGGAGGTTTGCTGATCTCCATCGCTGCCGAACAGGCTGCGGCTCTCATGAATGCCCTGAACACCGCTGGCGTTTCCGGGGCGGAAGTCGGCGAAGTGCTTCCCGCTGGAAAACCGGTCATAACGGTCTCCCGTGATTGAGCGCAGGCACGCTCGTCCCTGCTAGGTTATGAGTTCCCAGATTCGCGCCAGATGGTGGTCATCGTGCTCCGCCACGAAATACATATGATCCACCAAGCGCATCGGCTGTTTCAGCCGCGGATGCGGGATGGTGCGCGCATGAAACTCCCGCTCGATGCTGCGAATACGATCGACGAGCTCGCCGCGGCGGTGCCGGAAATCCTTCAGAATCTCCGCCAGCTCACGGGCATTGTGGTTGGCTTCATCGGTCTTGCGATTGTTCAGATCGGCTGCAGTTAATTGATCTGATCCGGCGATGTAGTCATTTACTCGTGCCAGCCAAAGGGGCTCGAGATCCAGAAGGTGACCGGCGTGTTCCTGAGCCGACCATTTTTGGTCAGGCTTGCGGGTGAGAACTTCGCGTGCATAGCCATGCATAAGTTCCTCGATCCTCGCGGGAGTGCCACGAAGTCTCATGATTAGGTTCGGACAAAGCTCCGCCGGAAATGCGAAGTCAAATTTCCTGTCAAACCATCTTGCGATCTCGGTCATGGATTCTCCTGATGCCTCTAGGCAAAGCTGTGCATCTATCAAGTGATAATTCTGATGTGCGCTTGTTTGGGGTGGTTCTAATTCTTTCTGCAAGGAGCAGTCATGAAGACTCGAAAACTTGGACGAGCAGGTTTGACCGTATCCGCTATCGGGCTGGGCTGCATGGGAATGTCGGAATTTTACAGCGGACGCGATGACAACGAATCGGTCGCGACCATTCATCGAGCTCTTGACCTCGGCATAAATTTTCTCGACACGGCCGACGTGTACGGCCCGTACAAGAACGAGGAACTCGTCGGACGCGCCATCAAGGGAAAACGCGACCAGATTGTCCTGGCAACAAAGTTCGGCATCGTGCGTGACCCCGCGAACCCGAACGCTCGTGGCGTCAATGGAAAGCCGGAGTACGTTCGTAAGGCATGTGAAGCCAGCTTGCGGCGGCTCGGCGTGGACCATATCGATCTTTACTACCAGCACCGCGTCGACCCCAATACTCCGATTGAAGAGACCGTCGGCGCGATGGCCGAGCTCGTCCGAGAAGGCAAAGTTCGTCACATAGGATTATCCGAGGCCAGCGCCAAGACCCTGCGGCGTGCCGCCAAAGTTCATTTCATAACCGCTCTCCAGACTGAATATTCGCTATGGACGCGCGATCCCGAGGACGAAATCCTGAAAACATGCCGCGAACTGAAGATCGGATTTGTAGCTTACAGTCCACTCGGTCGCGGATTCTTGACTGGGCAATTCAAGCGCTTCGAAGATCTCCCGGTCGACGACTATCGGCGCAACTCACCCCGTTTCCAGGGGGAGAACTTCCAAAAGAACCTTGATCTGGTGCGCCGAGTCGAAGAGATGGCCCGAGAAAAGCGCTGCAAGCCCTCCCAGCTCGCCCTGGCGTGGGTATTGGCGCAAGAAGAGGACATTGTGCCAATCCCCGGAACAAAACGCCGTAAATACTTGGAGGAAAACGTTGCTGCCGTAGATATAGAGCTCAGCGCCGATGATCTTCGCCGTCTGGAAGAGATCTTCCCGCAGGGCGTGGCATCTGGGCAGCGCTATCCCGAGCATATGATGGCAATTGTCAACGGGTAACTGTTACTTTCGCCCAAAGTGTCAGGCCAACACGGTTCCGGGGCATGTCCGCCTGGTATCTAGGCCCGGCGAAAGCCGCCGTCATACGCTTATTCAATTCCAGCCTTACCCGTTGCGTCTATCGCGGGCCTCCCTCGCTTGGAATCAACAGGAGCTTCCGATGGCGACAGGCTTCAGTCCAGCTTTTGCGCAATCGAGTGAGCGAATCGCTCAGGTCAATGAGCGAATCGCGGTGTCCAAGATGATGGCTGCCGCACAAGCCCGCGCAGGCGCCAAATGGTTTTACTGGATCGCCGGCCTTTCCATGATCAATTCTTTGGTCGTCCTCAAAGGCGGCAATCTCCATTTTGTTGTTGGGCTAGGGATTACTTGCATTGTGGACGGATTGGCCAAGCGGGTCGGCAGCGTGGGCAGTATGCTCGACATCGTAATCACCGGCTTCATGGCTGCCATGTTCATTGTCTTAGGCAGATTCGCCGTGAAGACGCGGAAATGGGCATTCACCACCGGAATGACGCTATATGCTCTGGATGGATTGTTCCTGCTACTAGCCAGAGATTTTCTTGCGGTGGGATTCCATGGATTCGCACTGTACGCAATCTATCGCGGATACGTCGCAGCGAAACTGGTGCAAGTATCTGTGATCTAGCCGGGGCAGCGACCAAAAATTAAGGGCGACCATTCGGGCCGCCCGCAGAGGTTTAGCATCTCGATTTGTTAGGCTCTTGCCGGGCTCTCGCCACCCTTGGCAATTCCCGGACGTCCTGGTTCCGGCTTAAGCACCTGCTGAACACCCTCATCGGTCTTCGCGGGTGGGGTCACCTTCGGGAGTTCCTTGCCTTCAATGATCAATTTAATTTCGTTGGCGTCCAAGACCTCACGCTCGAGCAGCGCCAGCGCAATCTTGACCAGGGTGTCGTGGTTCTCCGCCAACACATTCTTGGCCGTGTTGTAGCCGTGATTGATGATGCGGCGCACTTCTTCGTCAATCTTGATCGCGGTGGCTTCGCTATAGTCACGGTGCTGGGCGATTTCGCGGCCAAGGAAGATTTGCTCTTCTTTCTTGCCGAACGTCAGGGGTCCAAGGTCGCTCATGCCGAATTCACAAACCATCTTTCGCGCCATTTCGGTGGCACGCTCGATGTCATTGCCGGCACCGGTGCTCATCTGGTTCAGGAAAATCTCTTCTGCCAGACGCCCGCCCATCATGATCGCGATCTCCGTCTCGAGATATTCCTTGGTGTAGTTGTGCTTGTCGTCGATGGGCAACTGCATGGTTACGCCGAGTGCCATGCCTCGCGGAATGATCGTGACTTTATGTAGCGGGTCGGAATTAGGCAGCTTGGCCGCGACCAAGGCATGCCCTGCTTCGTGGTAGGCCGTCACCTTCTTCTCTTCTTCTGAAAGCAGCAGCGACTTGCGCTCCACTCCCATCAGAACCTTGTCTTTGGCTATCTCGAAGTCGTACATCAGCACGGCTTTGCGGTTCTGCCGAGCCGCCCCGAGAGCCGCCTCGTTGACCATGTTGGCCAAGTCCGCACCTGAAAAGCCCGGCGTTCCACGAGCCAAGACGGAAAGATCGACATCGTCTGCCAGGGGAATCTTGCGGGTGTGCACGCGGAGGATCTCCTCGCGTCCGCGAACATCGGGACGGTTAACTACAACCCGCCGGTCAAAGCGTCCTGGACGGAGCAAGGCCGGATCCAAAACATCTGGTCTGTTGGTCGCAGCCATTAAAATGACGCCTTCGTTCGATTCAAAGCCGTCCATCTCGACCAGCAGCTGGTTCAGGGTCTGCTCCCGTTCATCATGTCCGCCACCCAAGCCCGCTCCGCGATGACGCCCAACCGCGTCAATTTCATCGATAAAGATGATGCAAGGGGCATTCTTCTTGCCCTGCTCGAACAGATCGCGAACGCGGCTCGCGCCCACGCCGACAAACATTTCCACGAAGTCAGAGCCCGAAATAGAGAAGAACGGAACGTTGGCTTCACCTGCGACTGCCCTAGCCAAGAGAGTCTTGCCAGTTCCCGGTGGGCCTACTAGCAGGACACCCTTTGGAATCCGGCCACCTAGCTTTTGAAATTTCTGGGCCTCGCGGAGGAACTCAATAATCTCGCGCAACTCCTCCTTGGCCTCGTCCACTCCCGCCACGTCCTTGAATGTGACCTTCTTCTGCTGCATCGACAGCAAGCGAGCGCGGCTCTTGCCGAAGGAAAGAGCTTTATTTCCTCCAGTTTGCATCTGGCGGATCATGAAGAACCACAGCGCAGCCAGAAGGATGAGCGGAGCCAGGTTGAGCAGCCAGCTGGGCCAACTTCCACTGTTGATGTCCCGGAACTTCATGACCACGCCCTTTTCGCGGAGCGTCTTGATCATGTCGGGATAATTGGCGGGTACCGTGGTGTGGAAGGGAGAGTTATCATTCTGAAACTTACCCTGAACTTCCATGCCCGTGATCGTGACCTCTTTTACAAGACCCTGGTCAACGTCGGTCAGGAATTCCGAGAAGTTGATCTCCTTCTCTTTTTGTCCCGCCCCTCCGGCCTTGACCACCTGCCAGAGCAAGAATGCGGAAAGCACGATTACCAGCCAGAAAACTACTGTCTTAACTGTTGAATTCACCTAAAAAGGCTCCTGAGAAGACGGCCGCCTACCCAACACGCAGCTACGGCCGCCCTCTATATAGATGCCGACCGCGGAGTTTGGATAGAGGGAATTACCAGCATGTCATTCTAACCTGAATCCTCTGAAAACGAGCAGCTTTGTTCCAATAACTTAAGTCACGGGTGCAGCTATCCTGCGGCAGCGATGTGAGATAGATTCCGGTTGGTCTGCTCGGGAGAACCCAGCCCATAACCGATCAGAAAGGCCTCATCGACTAAGAACCCAAAGTAGTCCGGCTGCAGCTGCACGCGCCGGGCTGACTGGCGGTCCAACAAGGTAACAACTTTGACTGAAGCTGCTCCTCGGTTGCGGAGGTTGCTCATTAGGAATTCCGTGGTTACGCCAGAGTGTACAAGCCCCTCAACAAGGAGTACATGCTGACCGCGAATATCCCCATCGTGGCTGAAGAAGATCTCCAGAAAACCCTCCGGCTTGCCCTCGAGTTCCCGCCGATACCGAGGCTTGATGAATTGACACACAACCGGCACTTCCAGTGCGCGCACCAGATCCGCAGTAAAGATGAAGGCATTCTCCAGTAGCGCCAGGACATGAACTGTTCTGCCACGATAATCATCGGAGATTTGCCGCGCCAGCTCATATACACGTTTGTGTATTTGCTCGGCCGAAATGACTACTCGCAATGGTGCAGGTTTCGCGATCTCATCCATGGTTTTCGGGGTGGTTTCCTCACTCTTTTCTTGCCGCGAGTTCCAAGTTTACTTATTCCGCAGGTCCAGCGGAGTTTCTCGCACCAGCACAGCCTCAGTGGCCCTTTCCTCGGCCGCGAACCGGATCGGTGGCAGGAACCCCCGCATCCAGACCAGCTCTTCGCCACTCACAGCTACGGGCCAGAGCTTCTTCTCGGAACCGATCAAGTGTCGTTCTTGCAACAACTCTTTGACTTTTCTTGGCTCCTTCGTGTGCGCCGGCCAAAAGCGGTCACCGGGACGCCAGTTTCTCACGACCAGCTCCTTCCCCAGGCGAACCGGGCACAGCAATTGCTCGCGATTATAAACTTCTGCGGAGCTTGTTGAAATCAGCAGGGCCTCAATGCACGAGCCAAGTTGCGGGATCTCAATCCTCCCCGGTATCGGCAGGCGCAACTCGTATTCCCGAATCCGCTGTGCCCTTTGCTGAACGACGAATCGCAATTCGCCGCGGGTTGAGAAAACCGTCCATCCCTCCGGAAGTACCGCTGAGCCAGACGGCTTCCCAGACAGGCTGAGGATCTCCTCGACATGCCGAAATTCCAGCCGTAAGCCAAGTGATTCAGCCGCAGCGCGTACGACCCGGCGCTTAAGCGCCAGCGGCATACCTGCGAGTGCAGCAAGCTTGATCGTACCCCCAGGCACTTTGGGATTCGATTTCCAGGCCTCGGATAAGGATCGGTCAGCTGTGAGGGTCCAATAGTCCTCTTCCGCACGAGCGATCTCAGCCGTCTCGGCCAGCACCTCTCGTATCGAGGGGTTTAAATCGCGCTCCAGGCAAGGCAGAATCCCGTGGCGTACACGGTTTCTCGCGTGCCGCGGATCGCGGTTGCTCTCGTCTTCTCGCCAGCCCTGGCCGATCTGGCCCAGGTACTCTTCCAGCTGTTTTCTACCAATCGAAAGCAACGGCCGAATAATCGTGGGTGCAGCACCAGAACCCGAGAACTGCGCGTTGGCGGGAGTTAACCGAGGGTAGATTCCCGCCAGGCCACGGCTGCCCGCGCCGCGCGCAAGCCGCAGGACGACCGTTTCAGCCTGATCATCAAGCGTATGGGCAGTTGCAATCCGGTTCAGGTCTCGTTCCCGCAGCAAGCGCCAGAACCACTCGTACCGCATCTCGCGTGCAGCCGTTTCCAAACTTAAGCGGCGCTCCACCCCATGCTCGACCACGTCGCCACCGCTACAGTGGAATTCAATCTTGTGTCGCGCTGCGAGCTCGGCAACAAAGCTTTGATCTTCGTCAGACTCCGTCCCCCGCAGCCGGTGATTGAAATGGACTACAGATAGAACCACCCCAAGTTCATGGCGCAACTGCAGAAACAAACGTAGCAATGCTACTGAGTCCGCGCCACCTGAAACCGCAACGCCGACGCGGTCCCCAGGCTTAAGCAACTCGTGTTTTCGGACAAAAGCCAGGACAGTTTGCGGTAGGGCCTGCACGCGTCCATGTTACATCTGCGGCAACTCGCGCGTGGCTGATGCGATCAACCTAGCAGGCTATTGACTTCCGCATGCGTGGGAGCGCCTTCGAGCGCAGAATAGGTCCCGGTACCGTTAATCTCCTCTGCAATCCTGCGTAGGAGACCCAGCGTCGCCCTCATTGGGCCCGAACCGAGACTGACACGCGCCACTCCGAGTTTCTGCAATTCTGGAACGGACGGGGAGCCGGGACCGGCCAAGATGTTTACCGGGCACTGCGCATCCCGCACCAGTTGAGAAATCGTTTGCGGGTCGCGCAACCCCGGCACGAAAACGCAATCAGCGCCTGCGTCTCGATAGGCCCGGACACGGCTGATGGTTTCGAAGTAGCGAACTTCCGCCGGCCCGACCTGGTCCAGGTAGACGTCGGCGCGGGCGTTCACAACGAGCAACACTCCCGCATTCAGAGCCACTTCTCGAATCGCTCGTATCTTCTCTAGTTGCAAGGAAAGTTCAACCAGCGGCGACTGCGAATCGCCGGTTCCATCCTCGAGATTGATTCCGACGGCACCCGCTTCAATCACCTCGCGAGCCGTTTCGGCAGCATCTTCGGCGCGATGTCCATAGCCGGCCTCCACGTCTGCCGTAACTGGTACCTTAACCGCACGCGTGATCCGCCCGACCCGAGCCACCATCTCCTCGCGCGAAATTCTCTGCCCATCCGGATATCCCAGAGAAAAGGCGATGCCGGCACTCGTGGTGGCAATCGCCGGGAATCCTGCCCCTTCAATGATGCGAGCGCTGGCGACGTCCCAGACATTGGGCAGTAGCAAAGGCTTCGGCCCGTGGTGCATGTTCCGAAAGCCAATCGCTTTATGCTTTTGCTCGTCAGGAACCGCCATGGTTGGTGCCTTTCATTTTTGCCTGAAATTTTCCCAGACTCACGACAGCACGGCCCACAGTGCCGCGGCCAATTTCTTGCTTGTCGTCCCAGGCAGTCACCCTCACGGTATAAAAGCGGCCGTCGAATGATTCCAGTACCGCCTCCGCCCGAATTCTTGCACCGATGCCGCTTGCAGCGCGGTGTTGAATGTTGATCGCCGTTCCTACAGTGATCTCATCCCCCTCGCAAAATGGCTGAAGCGCGGTAAAGGCTGCAATTTCCATCAACCTAATCATGTCTGGAGTGGAATAGACCGGTGGCAGCTCTGGGCGATGTGCGGTCAGCGTGTGCCTGAATTCGACGGTTTCTTCAGCTGCTCCGCGCACTCCAATGGGGATCTCTTTAGCCATAATAGGGAGATGATTTTACCGAATTGTGATCCTAAGCGCTGTCTTACTTCAGTTTTGTTTCGGGAACAGCAGATCGGTTTCCACATCTTTCCCGAACGGCGGCGAACCACGGCAGGGATAATATTCAGTGAAGGTTTTTCCTGCACTCCTGATCGCGCTTTGCGTCGCGTTTTACGAATTCAGCCCCGCCCAACACCACCCAGCGGAGATTCTTCGTATTTCTCCGACGAGCGGGCCCGAGGGGACACATGTCGAAATCATCGGCAGAAACTTGCAGCCGGTCACTGCAGTTTTCTTTGGATCCAATACTTCGACATTCAAATCGGTTTCCCCCGAAAAGCTGATCGCGATCGTTCCCCACCGCGCGGTCGCATCGTTAGTTGCCGTTATTACGTCAACGGCGCGGGCACCGAGTCCATTTCCATTTGCCGTCATCAACGACCCGCGAATCCCTGAGGAAGTCAGCTACAAAACCGGTTACATCAATCCGGAGCCTGCCCCGCCGGGGTTCAGTTCTGTGATGCTTTGGGGTATCGCGATCGCGGACATGCGTGTTCCGGGGTACGAATCAGCCACCGTTGAAATCGCCCGAACCCAGCTCTCTTGCCAGACTGACGGTCGCGAATTCGTCCTCATCGACGAAGCTGGCAAGCTGCACGGAGGACTCTATCGTCGGATTCCTTGGTTTGCCGGTAATCAATCAGAACCCCTTCCACTGCACTATGACACGGCGAACCATACCGTCATCCTGCCGGTTGGTCAGCGACAAGATCGCGTGTGGCACTTCTGGAGCGCTTCGCCACGGCCCGCACTGCCACAAGGTAAACTACAGGGTTGTGCAGCGAAGGCTTTGGTGAAGATCTCTGATGGTGCCTTGGTTCAGGTCGGAATGGACTACTGGCGAGATCCCACCGTGCCCTATGCGCCAGGGAACAACCACGAGGCAGGCGCCAGCAACTGGTATTTCCCGTCTGATCGCTGGCAAGAAACACTCTTCACGGACATCGGTGGCGTACCCTTTTGACATCAAACCCGGTTCGAAGTTCAGCCTCGCGATTGACGCACGAAAATTGTATTAAATTTGATGTTCTTCGGAGAAAGAGGGCGATTCATCATTCATGACTAGATTGGGCGAGAGCAACTCCTTTTCGCAGCCCGATGATTCGGAGACAGGCAAAGCAAGTCTTCATACGACTGCTCGCCTGGATCGGTGGCTGAAACTCTTGCTTGAGCAGAAGGGGAGTGACTTGTTACTGGTGCCGGGAGCGCCGGCGTCGATTCGCTTCGAAGGCGAGGTCCGCAATCTCGAGAGTGAACCGATACAAGGGTTAGAGATCGAAGCCGCAGTGCTACCGGCACTCACGCCTCATGCGTTGCAGCGGTACCGCCAGGGTCAGATTGGCGACTCCTCTTATCGTATCCACGGGGTAGGGCGATTTCGCATCAATCTTCACCACGAGCGCGGCAATGCAGCCGCGGCGATTCGTGCTCTTCCATCCAAAATCCCGTCGATTCGCGAACTCAACCTGCCTCCTGGGGTTGAATCTCTGGCACGTCTTCGGCGCGGGCTGGTGCTGGTCGGCGGAGCTACAGGCTCCGGCAAATCGACCACCCTCGCGGCTCTGATCGACGAAATCAATCGGCATGAAGCCCGCCACATCATCACCATCGAAGATCCACTGGAGTACGAGCACACTCATATCAAAAGCATTGTCGAGCAGGTGGAAATTGGCGTGGACGCACCGGACTTCCCGACTGCGCTTCGAGCTGCCTTGCGGCAAGCGCCCGACATCATTGTTGTGGGTGAGATGCGCGATCCTGAAACCATGCGCATTGCCGTGGCAGCTGCTGAAACAGGTCACTTGGTGTTTTCGACACTGCACACCACCGATGTACCTTCAACCGTCTCGCGGATATCGGACTCCTTTCCTCCGGAACGGCAGCACACGATTCGGCAGGAACTGGCAATGGCTCTGGCTGCAGTACTGGTACAAACCCTATTACCAAGCAAGAACGGCGGACGAGTGCCGGCTGCAGAACTGCTGATGGTTGGCTACGGAGCGCGCCAGCACATCCGCCGTAATGCGTTACAACACTTGCATCAGGAAATTACTATGACGAAAAACAAGGGCTCCTTTACCCTCGAGGAATCCCTGGTGCAACTCGTGAATCGTGGATTAGTGGAGCGCGAGGACGCGCAGATCCACGCCATTCACCCTGACGATATGACGAGCCTGATGAAGAGTTGACATCCCAGGCTTCACTAAACGATACAATCCCTTCTCCACCACCTGCTGCGGAAAGCCCAATGGGCATACGTCAAATCACAATCGTCGGAACCGGCTTGATTGGCGGATCATTAGCGCTTGCCCTAAGGAAGGGCGGTTTTCGGGGACGCATCATCGGCCATGATCGTTCCCCGGTACTACAACGTGCCCTCAAAGCAGGTGTGGTCGATCTGGGGGAGCCTCACCTCTCCCCGGCAATACTTGGCAGTCAGGTCGTAGTTCTTGCTACCCCAGTACTCGGAATCATCGATTTGATCGATCGTTTGGGCCCGCGTCTTGACGATCAGGCCCTGCTCACCGACGTCGGGAGTACAAAACTCGCAATCGTAGAGCGCGCGAGAAGAATCTTTGGCAAGGCCGTAACCGCCCGGTTCCTGGGTGGCCACCCGATGGCCGGAAAAGAACAGTCGGGCGTGGAATTTTCCGATCCAAATCTGTTTCAGGGCGCTACATGGTTTGTGACGCCGACGAGTGGCCAAAATATCTATGCAGGCATCAGCGGGAACTATGTCGAGTGGCTGCAGAAGATTGGCGCACGCATCGTCTCGATGGACGCCGAAGAACACGACAAACTTTGCGCATGGATCAGCCATCTGCCGCAGATGATTTCGACTGCCCTGGCTGCGACGTTGGTTGAGGAGTATGGCGCAGATGCACCCCTGCTTGACGCTGGTGGCCGAGCTTTGCGCGAAATGACCCGAGTTGCCGGCAGTCCGTATTCCTGGTGGCGGGATGTTGCGATTACAAACAAGATGAACTTGCAAGCTGCGATTTCGAAGCTGGAACTGCAACTGGCCCGCATTCGCGAGAATCTCGACACCCGCGAATTGGCGGCCGAGTTTGATAAGGCCCACCAATTGCAAAAGCCCGGACCGAAGACACAAACCTCAGAAAAGAAGCGTAAATCTTGAATCCGCCCATATTCTCCGCGACCGCTTTCGTTTAAAATCTCACGTTTATGAACAAAGTAGTTGCGAATGCGGATGAGGCAGTGCGCGATGTGTTTGACGGCGCCACCATTATGGTCGGAGGCTTCGGATTGTGCGGCATTCCGGAAAACCTGATTCGCGCGCTCGTCCGCAAAGGAACCAAAAACCTTACTACCATTAGCAACAATGCCGGTGTTGACGGCTACGGCATGGGCTTACTTCTCTCGGCTGGGCAGATTCGCAGACACATCGGAACCTACGTGGGTGAAAACAAGTTGCTCGAGCAAATGGTGCTGCAGGGGAAAATCCAGCTCGACCTGGTGCCGCAGGGTACCTTCTCAGAACGCATACGCGCAGCAGGAGCAGGCATACCGGCTTTTTTTACCCCCACTGGTGTGGGAACCATTGTGGCGGAAAACAAAGAGACCCGCGAATTCGATGGCCGTACGTATGTCATGGAACATGCGCTGAGAGCCGATTTTGCCCTCGTTAAGGCTTGGAAGGGTGATAAGTGGGGAAATCTGGTATATCGCAAGACCGCCCGCAACTTTAATCCCATGATGGCCACTGCAGCCAACATCACGATTGCCGAAGTCGAGCAGTTGGTCGAGGTTGGCGAACTGGAACCAGATATGGTTCATACCCCCAGCGTCTATGTGAAGCGCATTTTTCAAGGCGAATTGTTTGAGAGGCGAATCGAGAGAAGAACGATCCGAAAACTGACCGCTAGCCCTCAGTCAAGTTGAACGAAGAACAAACAATGTCTACAGCATCCAAGATCGGCAAAGACGTGGAGAAACGCGAGCGTATCGTGAAACGGATCGCCCGCGAATTACGCGACGGCTTCTACGTGAACCTGGGCATTGGAATGCCGACGCTTGTCGCGAATTATGTTCCACCCGGGATGGACGTAATTCTACAGAGCGAAAACGGGATGCTTGGCATCGGCCCATACCCGCTCGAGGGTTCCGAGGACGCCGATCTGATCAATGCCGGCAAGGAAACTATCACCGAGATCATGGGTACCGCGTATTTTTCGAGCGCCGATTCTTTTGCCATGATCCGCGGCGGCCACATTGACCTGAGTGTTCTTGGAGCCATGGAAGTGGATGAGGAAGGCAATCTGGCCAATTGGATGGTTCCCGGAAAGACGGTAAAAGGCATGGGCGGGGCAATGGATCTTGTCGCCGGAGCACGGCGAGTAATTATTGCGATGGAGCACGCGACTCGCGAAGGTCAACCCAAGATTCTCAAGAGGTGCACCTTGCCCCTTACCGGAGTGCGGGTCGTCGACACAATTGTGACCGAGATGGCGTTGATCCGAATCACACCCACCGGCTTGCTCCTCGAAGAAATTGCTCCGGGACTGACCGCTGACGATGTGCAGCGCGCCACCCAGCCAACCTTGATTGTTAGTTCCGACCTAAAGGTGATGGAGAGCTGAGCAGGTCGTGCCAATCTCTGAGAAGCTCGATCACGAAACAGCGTCTGAACCGAAGCTGGTGCTCATCCCGGCAGGATGGTTCTGGATGGGATGCGAAGCCGGTCAGGACAACGAACGCCCGGTGCACCGGGTATGGGTGGACCAGTTTTCTCTGGCGCCTTGCCAAGTGACCAATCGTGAGTATTCGCTTTTTGTCAAAGAGACAGGTATCCAGCCTCCGCCTCTCTTGGATGATCCGAATTTCTCCCACCCCGACCAACCGGTTGTCGCGGTTTCGTGGCTTGAGGCGGCGCAATACTGCGACTGGCTGACCGGCCAAAGCCAAGCCAGGTACCGGCTTCCCACCGAAGCCGAGTGGGAGCGCGCCGCCCGCGGTGGGCAAGAGAACAAGCTGTTCCCCTGGGGTGACGATCCTCCCCGGTCCCGACCCACTTACAACGAACGCTGGATCAATCGACCAGAGCGCGTTGCGCAAACCCCGGCCAATGTTTTCGGGCTCTTCGACATCTGCGAGAATGTGCACGAATGGTGCAGCGATTGGTATCAGGCTGACTACTATTCGATCTCTCCCGAACGCAATCCTTCGGGACCGAAAACCGGCCAGCGGCGTTCCTCACGGGGTGGTTCCTGGAGACATCACATCAAGATCTCGCGCTGCGCCGCGCGTTCCAGCCTGCCTCCACAATTCAAGTACGCCGACTATGGGTTCCGCATAGCCTCTGACCGCGGCTGACTTGGTTGCTTTAGTGGCGGGCAGTCAGGATCGATAGGATCTCGCGAAGTCCCTCGCGGATTTGCTTGAGATCGGAAGAGGGGCGTTCCGGAAACGGCAGGGGGTTCTGTTTTTTGTCCGCTTTGTTTTCCGCGCGTAGCTGCTGACGCGCGCCCGCAATCGTGAATCCTTCCTCGTAAAGAAGTTTCTTGATGTGCAGCACGCTTTCGACGTCCTTGTGCCGATACATGCGTTGTCCTGTACTGCTCTTAACCGGCTTGAGCTGCGGAAACTCAGTTTCCCAGAACCGCAGCACGTATGCTGGTAACCGGCACAACTCAGCTACTTCTCCAATGCGGAAATACAACTTCTCAGGGATCACTACTTCACCGGCGACCGCCGCTTTGGAGGTGTCCTTGACGCGCGGGCTGACTCGGGCTCCAGAACTACTGGCCATAGTGCTTAGAGTACTCCCTGTGGCGTTTCTAGCATGACTAAGCGTCGCGAGCAACCCCTAAGCCCGAGAACGCTGAAAACTATGAACCTTCTTGACGCCACCGGACCCAGTATGCGGCCGACAGTTTATAGCAGCGAGAATTACACGCCAGATTAAAGCTTTTTAATAGGCTGCCGATAGTCAAATTGCAGGGTGATAGCAGGCGAGGGATTGTGATGAGAATTGACTTAAATACCAGCATCGGGCACGCGACTGATCCCGCAAAGTCAACCACTGCGGGGTCATCGCCTGGCGTGGCGAAAACAGGATGCTCTCCCGATGTCGCCGAGCTTTCTCCAGATTACTTAAGGGTGCCGAGCCTCGCAACCGCGGCGAGCCGGTTTCCAGAAATACGGCAGGAAAAGGTCGCGGCCTTGTCCACAGCCATTCGCAGTGGTAGCTACAATGTGAGCTCAGCACAGACAGCGGAATCATTACTGGCGCACATCACTGCTAATCCTGCGTGAGAAGGTTTGTACGGTGCCATGAGTGAGATTGGAACTGAGCCGGTGCAACCGACTGTGGGCGTCCTCGAGCGCTTGGACGGTGAGCCCCGGCGCGAGCCCCGTCCACGCCCCCGCCGTAAGCCGTCCGTAAAGTTGAGCCATGCGGAAGGTGTGGACGACTCTGGTGCAACCGAGCATCGGATTGACAGCTTAGCTTGAGATCGCCAGCATGGAGCAATGCCTCACTTCCATCGACAAGCTTCTCGAGCGGCGAATCAGCTTGCTCCGTGAACTGGCCGACTCCGTCGAGCGGGCACAGGCGGCTGTACTCACTTCAGATCAACGTCAGGTCAGCACCCATACGAGACGGCAGCAACAGCTATGCGACGAGTTGCGGCGGCTCTCCTCGGAATTGCCCCAAGATGAACTTTCTACTTCCGACCGGCACAGTGATGTCGTCCTGAGCTTACAACCAATTCCCGCACTGCCGGACGCGCGCCAGAGCGAATTATCCACTGAATTACGAGCCATCGAAAATCGGCTCGCGAATCTGACCCGTACCTACAGCGCTCTTCTGCGTCGAGCACAGCGAACTGTGAATATTTTTTGCCGCGTATTACTGACCTCAGGAGCCACTTATGTTCTGCCTGCGTCACAAACGGCTGCTCGAATGCGCAATTGGAGGGAGTAAGTCATGTCGAGTCTCTTAGGCATCATGTCAATTGCCACGGGCGCGCTGGGAGCTGAAGAGGGTGCACTAGACGCGACAACTAACAATGTGGCGAACGCCAACACCCCGGGGTACTCCCGGCAGCAGCCGATCCTGGCAGAAAACGATCCTATCCCGGTCGGATCGGTCACCTACGGCACTGGTGTTTCCCTCGAAAAGTTAGAAAGCTTGCGCGATCCCATCTTGCAACTCCGGATTCAGGAAGAGACGCAACAGCAGGGTCACCTGAATGCCGCGATCCTGCGCCGAGGCGGGTGTCCTGCGGCGCATCGTCGCGCTCACTGATATCCCAGCGGTTATTCTGCAATCGGTCCGGTATCGGAAACACGCTTAGACGGCGATCTCATCCGCATCCATCGCTAGAGTTTTGCCAACCTCTCGAACAAGTGACTCAGTGGAGAATGGCTTGTGGAGGTAAGAAATCCCTCGTGTATCACTCGTCTCCATCACGATGTTTTCAGGATACCCGGAAACAAAAAGTGTCTTGAGCCCGGGACTCATGCTTTTGAAATCATTTGCCAGATCACACCCGTTTTGATCGGGTAATACTACGTCTGTCAGCAAGAGATGCACGGTCTGGCGGCATCGACCGAAGATCATCTTCGCCTCCGTTGCGCTGCGCGCCGGCAGGACTTGATATCCCTCATTCTGCAGAATTTCGCAGGTCATCTGACGGACAAGATTTTCGTCCTCCACGAGCAGGATGGTTTCGCGCTTGCGTGATCGCGTGGCCACTGACTTCAACACACCGGTGGAACTTGTCTCTGACGCCGGTTCTGTGTTCGTCATAGCTGCTCTCCTAACCACTAACCACTGCACAAACAGCACTCAAGCCGCCAATCCCGAACGTCGAGTTTGATCCGACCGTCCATAACTTTCAGAGACTTGCTGATGGCAAAACCAGCGCCTTACCAAGAAATGATCAATTTGGGATAAACAAAAGTAGATCTCGGGAATCCTGTCCTGAATTGGTCAACGCTCCTTGGGCCTAGGCACGTTTCAGAAAACATCTATTATTGGAAGATCGGGACAAGGGCGCTGGCAAATTCGTGAAAAATCGCCTCGGATGAACGCTAAGGAACACGCAGTCGATATTGTTACAAAGCTTCGGCACGCCGGCTACCAGGCATATCTGGTCGGCGGATGCGTGCGCGATCTGCTGCTCGGGCGGGACCCTGCTGATTTCGATGTCGCTACCGACGCCATGCCGACACAGGTCATGAAAATCTTCCCGGAGACTTACGCCGTGGGAGCGCAATTCGGCGTGGTTTTAATTCCCCAGCGTGGTGAGGACGGTCTCCACAACTCCGACGATCATCGGGTTGAGGTTGCGACCTTCCGCTCGGATATCGGCTACAGCGATGGTCGTCACCCCGATCAGGTTCGCTTCACTAAAGACCCGCAAGAAGACGTGCGTCGTCGGGATTTCACCATTAACGGCCTTTTGCTCGATCCCATTAGCAATCAAGTTCTGGATTTTGTTCGTGGCCGCGAGGACCTCCAGGCCAGGATCATCCGCACCATCGGCGATCCCTACCATCGGTTTGCAGAAGATAAGTTGCGCATGCTGCGGGCGGTACGTTTTGCTGCGCGTTTCGACTATGCCATTGAACCCGCTACATTTCACGCGATCCAAATGCTTGCCTCACAGATACACCAGGTTTCGCGCGAGCGGATTCGCGACGAACTTACGAAAATTCTGATTGAGGGACATGCCCGCGGGGGCTTCCTGCTCCTCGACGAAACTGGCTTGCTTCATGAACTCTTGCCAGAAATTGAAGTGATGAAAGGTGTGGCCCAGCCTCCCCAGTTCCATCCCGAAGGAGATGTGTTTGTACATACGTTGCTGCTACTCGAGCACTTGCCTCACCCGTGCTCGCCCACTCTGGCTTGGGGAGCATTACTCCACGATGTCGGCAAACCACCTACTTTCCGTGTCGCCCCAGATCGCATCCGCTTTGATGAGCACGTGGAGGTCGGCGTGAAAATGGCGCAGGAAATCTGCCATCGGTTGCGTTTTTCTAACGAGGATACGAATCAGATTTTGGCCTTGGTCGACAATCACATGCGTTTTGCGGACGTCCGGCAAATGAAGGATTCTACCTTCAAGAGGTTTGTTCGCATGCCCCATTTCGATGAGCATTTGGCACTGCACCGCATCGATTGTCTGGCCAGCCACGGCGATCTAAGCCTTTACGAATTCACGAAAGACAAGAGAGCCGCCATGCCACAGTCGGTTATGCGTCCTGCCCCTCTCTTGACCGGGGATGACTTGATCGCGGCCGGCTATGAGCCTGGACCGCGATTTAAGCACATCTTATCCGCAGTAGAAGATGCACAACTAGAGGGGCGATTGATTACTAAAGAACAAGCGATGGCTTTGGTCGCCCAGGAATTTCCACGCTTGTAGTTCGGCCAACCTCCGCCACCAGACCGCCCAACTCAACAAACCCTTTTGTTATCCAGACCGCGATCGAGCCACCCACGCCGAAATAATAGTGTCAGCCAGCTTGTCACTCTTCCCCCCACACGCTAGCTAGTCACCTCCTCTGGTCGATCTTCAGCACGAAGTTTCTCGATATGGGCAACGGCGTAGGGTTCGACAATTTTTAGCCATACTGCATGCGACTTCCTCCGGTACTTGCTCTCGAACTGAACACGCCAGCCTTTCAGAGAGTTGTAAAGTTTCGGCAACTTTTCCAACTGGCGAATTTGCTCCTCCAACTCACGCGCTTGCTCGCAAAACAGAAGTGGATGATGGTCAAAGTACTTCTCGCTAATAGCCATACTCTTCTGCCGCAGCAGCCACATAATGCAAAGTCTCGGAATGAGGGTTCGTTCGCCACGCGTCCCGGACCACGGGATTGAATCTGTCACACCGAATAAACTGTTCGTGCAGGCGGTTCAATGCCTGACGGCGTAGACGTCGAGCAACTGCAAGCGCGTCGCATCCAGCCTTTGTTCTATGATCCCGGCAAACCGCTTGAGTACTTCATAACCCATGTCG
>Ga0187780_10001383_pt1 | contig 18341 bp, 16 predicted proteins | sample 1015_Q2_SP10_20__FD_132429 | JGI IMG/M metagenome (GOLD analysis project Ga0187780, IMG submission 132429) | Tropical peat soil microbial communities from peatlands in Department of Meta, Colombia - 1015_Q2_SP10_20_MG | ecosystem: Environmental > Terrestrial > Soil > Wetlands > Peat | place...
GCGACCTTTTCCCAATCAATGCCATCGTCCTTAATTAGTCGGCTTGTATTTCCTCCCCACGCCCAGAGGGGCAGACGCAAATGATTGGGATGAACGATTTGCCTTGAGTAGCTGATCGCGAAATCACATCTGTCCATCTCCGGTTCGACGTTCTCGCCCGTGAAAAAGACGCGCAGATAGGGGCCCGGCTCGACGTGCGCCACCGGGCCGCGCGGCCCACTATAAGGTTTGGAACCACGAAGGAAGACAGAATAAAATACTACTTCGGGTGTGGCCGACGGTACCAAATCGTATTTTTCGTGAACGAGTGGGAAGCAAGTCCGGAAAGACTCCGGCGTAAACTCCGGCCAGAAGCCGGCGAAGGCGACCTGTATCTGTGGTCTCATGCGGTCGATATTGTCAGGGGTCGCAAGCGCCTAATCAGACCTGTAAATGTGATTCGGTGAAAGCGAAATACACGCCTCTCATAGTTTGTTGGAGAATGCAAAATGGCTGATTCGCATGATTTCGATCCCGACATTTCGTGGTTAAATCGTTATATCGGCTTCACCCCTGAAAAATAGACTTCAATCGAGTCGGTCCGAGTGACGGCTAACGGCCAGAAGCGGACATTGGAACGAGAAAACCCTGCGCCTTTCGACGCAGGGTTTCCTGTTGCAGTCGCTAGTGAACAATCATGCCCGTGAAGACGTAGGCCTGCAGCATCACGAGGATGCCGACAAGGCATGCGAGCGAGATCGAGTGGAAGAACACAAAGCGCAGGATCGAGCCTTCGTGCCCGAACCAGTTGGTCGCCGTTGAAGCAACCACAATCGATTGAGCATCGATCATCTTGCCCATGACGCCGCCAGAGGAGTTTGCGGCGCTCATGAGGATTGGCGACAGTCCTAATTGCTGCGACGTGATCTTCTGCAGATTACCGAACAGGATGTTTGACGCCGTATCAGATCCCGTCAAAGCAACGCCCAACCAACCTAGCAACGTGCCAAAGAAAGGATAAAGCACGCCCGCACCAGCGAACGCGAGACCCAGCGTCGCGTCGATACCTGACAAGCGCGTCAGCGTGCCGATCGCCAGCATCGCCGAGATCGTGATGAGCGAGTAGGCGCAGACCTTAAGCGTCTTGCCGTACTCGGTCACCAACCGTGCCGGCGAAAAGCCCATCAGTAGCCCGGAAATGATCGCAGCGATCAGCATGCCGGAGCCCGTGTAGGACAACCAGGTGAAGGAAAACACTGCGCCTTCTTTGGTTGGCGCCGACACGACAGGCGCTACCTTGTTGATCATGTTGTGCAGACCCGGGACCGGGTAGTTCCAGGTCGCGTAAGCATTGAGGATGGCCTTGACGTAGTTGGTGCCCCACGCGAGCAGCACAACGCAGACGATGATCCAGGGCAGCAGCGCGAGCCACACTTGTGCCGTCGATGGCTCTTTCGAAGAGGTCGACGCTTTCTTCGTCATCGTAGCCGCCGATTCATCCTTGCCGCGCAGCGCCGGTGACGTCCAGATTTTTTTGGGCTGCCAAATCTTAAGGAAAACGATCAGGCAAGCCATCGAGATGAGCGACGCGCCGATATCGACGATCCACGGGTTGATGAAATTCGAGATCAGGAACTGTGGAATGGCGAAGGAGACGCCCGTCACCAGGATGGCCGGCCAGATTTCCTTCATGCCTTTGAAGCCGGCGAAGGCCCAGATCAGCCAGAACGGCACGATGAGCGAGAAGAACGGCAGTTGCCGTCCTACCATTGCGCCGAGCAGGAACGGGTCGAGGCCAGTGACGCTGGCGAGGCCAGCGATTGGCGTGCCGAGCGCGCCGTAAGCGACCGGCGCCGTATTGGCAATCAGCGACAGGCCAGAAGCGGCCAGTGGCGAGAAGCCGAGCCCGATCAAAATAGCGCCGGTCACCGCGACCGGCGTACCGAAGCCGGACGCGCCCTCGAAGAAGGCGCCAAACGAAAAGGCAATCAGCAATAGCTGAAGCCGACGGTCTGTCGTCACGCCGCCGATCGTCGTCTGCAAGGTTTCGAAGGCGCCCTTCTCCACCGTCAGGCGATAGAGGAATATGACGTTGAGGACGATCCAGCCAATTGGGAAGAACCCAGTCACTGCGCCGAGCACCGTAGCGCGCAGCGACATATCTGCCGGCATTGTGAAGATAACGATGGCGACGAGGTTAGCGACGATTAGCGCAATAATCGCTGCAATGTGCGCCTTGACCTTGTTGGACGCGATCAAAACAAGCAATGTGACGACTGGCAACGCAGCCGCACAGGTCGACAAAAACGAGTTTTGTAGCGGATCGTAAATCTGATTCCACATGGTGCACCCCCTAATGCAATTTCGTCCGGTTTCCCGGCTCGATCCCGACAAGGATGATGGTAATAACTTTGAACCGGCGCGTTCAACTGAAATTTACGCACAATATATGCCGCCCCATTGGCCGCTGACTTAGGCTCTCTGTGCCTCTAAGCGAGGCACACTTTCTTTTCTTCGACTGAGCCCCGCCTCGGGAGCTTTTTTAATCCGCGGTACAGCGCGGGCGGCGCCCCCGCGCTCCACAATCTGTCAAAACCAATGTCCGCTGAGGGCCAGCAGCCCACCTCAGAGATAGCGGTTTTTGGCACGTTACGCGCTCACATGCGGGGCGGTCCGGCAATTTCCAACCGATCGCCGAGCCGAGACATAAAGGCCGGAGTAAATGGCCACTTGTCTCGCTTCGGAAACAGTCAAGTTGGGATCATTCGGCATCAGGTGACGGCCCATTCGTCGAGCCTCCGCCCGCGCGCCGGTGAGGGCCACTGCGGTGACGCCCAATACGATGCTGGGTAGGCTTCAACTCCGTTTAGAACCCATCGCGCAGCCCGATCATAGCGCTCGGCGGCAAAATGAGTGCGGCCCATTCCGATGAAGGTGATATGCCGCACGGGCTCGAACGGCATCAGATGGAGACTTGGCTTATGCCTAGGTATCATGTTCACCTATACCGTAAACCGAAATCGGCGCTAGCCAGCCCTTCGATCGGCGACGAACGATGAACGATATCCTGATGCCGACCTCGTTGGTCGGCTCATATGCGCAGCCGGATTGGTTGATCGACCGTAATAAGCTCGCTGGCCGCTTTCCGCCGCGCGTACGTGCGCGTGAGCTATGGCGCGTTGCGCCCGAATACCTCGAGCAAGCGCAAGACGACGCCACGCTTATTGCCATCCGTGACCAGGAGCGTGCGGGGCTCGACATCATCACCGACGGCGAGCAACGACGCGAAAGCTACTCTAACCGTTTTGCGACTGCGCTCGAAGGTGTCGATATCGACAATCCTGGCACCGCCCTCGACCGTTCTGGCCATCCCAATCCGGTGCCGCGCATCGTCGCTAAAGTCCGTCGTAAATATCCGGTTCAAGTCCGCGACGTCCAATTCTTGCGCGCAAACACCGACCGCAAGATCAAGGTCACGGTGCCGGGCCCCTTCACGATGTCGCAGCAAGCGCAGAATGACTTCTACAGGGACGAGCAAGACATGGTCCTCGACTATGCCACGGCCGTGAACGCCGAGATCAAAGACCTATTCGCAGCGGGCGCCGATATTGTTCAGATCGACGAACCCTACATGCAGGCTCGGCCGGAAACAGCACGTAAGTACGGATTGCGTGGACTGGAAGCGGCGCTCGATGGCGTAAAGGGTACAACAGCGATTCATATTTGCTTTGGGTATGCGGCTATCATTCACGTGCGACCAACTGGGTATTCGTTTCTACCCGAATTGGCGAGATCGCCGATACAGCAGATCTCAATCGAAACCGCCCAATCCGATCTCGACTGCTCGGTCCTAGAAAAGTTGCCAGGCAAGACCATCATCCTCGGCACACTCGACCTTTCTGACATGAAAGTTGAAACGCCTGATACGGTCGCGACGCGAATCCGCCGCGCGCTACCCTATGTGCCAGCCGAGCGAATTGTCGTGGCGCCCGATTGCGGATTGAAATATCTCCCGCGTCCGATTGCTTTTGGTAAAATGCGGGCGATGGCGGAAGGTGCGAAGATCGTGCGCCGAGAATTACAAAATTAGCTCAACACCAAAGTGATTTTGCTCGCGAAACGTTATGGGCCAAAGGGACATCGCTGTTAAGCAGCTTGTCGGCCCAATGCATCCAAATTCTACTTTGGTGATGCAGCGAGCGTACGCTCTCTCAACTTATAGAATTGAATAGCAGTCTTGGCCGTCTCTGCCTTTAACTTCGTAAAGTTCGCAAGAGCTAGATCAAGTTGTTTAATTGAGCCACCGTTGACCGTTGGCCTCAGCAGTAGGATTGCCTTGGTTGTGTCCCACGACAGACCAATTGATTTGGCAACCACAAGCACGTAATCGCTATCGCTATGAATCAAAGCGCGCTCAATTGCCCCAACAGGTAGACCAACCAGCAAAGATAGGGCTACCACGGTCTCCTCGAATTTGCCGGATTCTGCGAATTCACGCGCCTGAGCCTCAGTTAGCTTGCCAGCTAGATGAAGAGAATGGATCTTCGCTTGAGCCGCGATGAATTCAGAGGAGTGCTCGCGCGTATTCTCTTGAACTTTAGCAGATGCGCGATCGACAATGTCGCGTATTAAGGAAGCTTTTTCTCGATCCGCAGATTCGAGCTTTAGACGCACCGTTTCCGAAGCCGTTGCAAATAGCGTCAAAAAGTACTCACGCGGAATTTCCGGACGTGACCAGACTGTCAGCGCAAGCTCTTCGTCCGCTTCTGACCGCGTGACCAACGTCGAATAACCAAATTCCGAAAAACGCGCGCCTAAATTTCCCGCCGTACTAACGACGACCTGTTGGTTGCCGCGCTCGACGAGCACATCTGTAATACTCTCACTGAGAGTTCTACGCTGCGAAATGGCGAGCAGGTGTTGCTGACCTTTCGTCTTTGCTCCGGAAACTAGAGTCTCATCGTCTAATTGTTCAGATTTCTGTAGCAATGGACGCGCCACCTCGATCGAGTCGCTAAGCGCCAGCATTCGGCTAACTTTAGGTGGCGCGTTTGGTATCGTCGCGAGCCGTTCGCCAAACTCGATACGAGCAGACCGTTCAATTTCGTCGACGAGGCGGCCCATGACATCGTCAAACAATGCTTGTTGGTCTGGGTCGGATCGGTCGGCGCAGGTTATGAATAAATCCGTGATTCGTCGGAGGATATCGGCTCGCGAGCCAATATTTCGGTGGGCAACCATGCCCTCAAGTTCATCAATCAAGGATTGATGCGGTGCAGCCGCAGGCCCCTCGCCGCCACATGTACGACGATTGGCGGCGGCATTCGATCCGGACTCGAAACTATGCGGCATCTTCGATTTCCGGACTTCCGTAAACGCCTTCGAAATCGATCTCGGAGGCGCAACATGGACGCTTGAACAAATAACCTTGCAACGACGTCACTCCGGCCAACCGCAAAAGCCGGTAATGTTCGGGGGTTTCAACACCCTCGGCGGTCGTTGCTATATTCAGGCTATTTGCAAGGGCCAGCGTTGCCGAAATAATAGCGGCGCACTCAGCGCGCTTTGTCAAATTCTGGGTGAACGACTTGTCGATTTTGATCTTGTCGAACGGAAACATTGTCAGCTGGCTAAGCGATGAGTAGCCAGTTCCAAAGTCGTCGAGAGCGATCGCAATACCGAGATTTTTGAACTGACGTAGCGCCGGAAGGCATTCGGCTGCAGATTCTATGAGAGCCGTCTCGGTGATTTCGAGCTCCAATCGCTCTGACGCAAGCCCCGATTGCGCGAGCGCATACATTACGACGTCAGGCAAATTCATTTTGCGAAAATGCGATGGTGACAGATTAACAGCGATTTTGATGCCTACTGGCCATTTAGCGGCCTCGGCACATGCGTTGCACAACACCCACTCGCCAATCTTTGTGATTAAGCCGGTTTCCTCTGCAACCGGAATGAACTGACCAGGAGGAATTATGCCCTTAGTCGGGTGCTCCCAGCGGACCAAGGCTTCAGCGCCGCAGATTTTTCGCGTTTTGGCGTCGACGATCGGCTGATATCGGAGTTGCAGTTCATCTTGCTCTATCGCGCGTCGTAATTCGCTCTCAAGTTCTTGGCGCTGATCTGCGATCGCCCCCATTTCCGCGTTGAAGATACAATGTTGATGCCTGCCACTTGCCTTCGCACGATAGAGGGCAAGATCAGCCATCCTCATCAGGCTGTCTGAGTCGGTTGCATGCTCTGGTGCCAGCGCAATCCCAATGCTTACACCGACATTGACATCATTACCCTCGATGTTGAACGGCCTGCTGATGATCTCGATGAGACGATCCGCAAGCTCGCATGCCGACGCGCGCTGATCGGTCTTGCTCACTTGGATGATAGCAAACTCGTCACCGCCGAGCCGCGCTAATACGTCGGTTTCCCGAAGGGACTCTTTAAGTCGCGTAGCAACTTCGAACAACAGAGCGTCACCGGCGGCATGGCCGAAGCTATCGTTGACGAATTTGAATCGGTCCAGGTCCAGCAGCAAAACTGTGAAAGATTCATCAAAACGGCGCAGACGTGCGGCAGCTTCTTGGATCTTCTCGGTCACGGCCGCACGATTTGAAAGGCCGGTCAAAGCATCGTGGTGCGCCATAAAGACGATGCGCTGTTCTGAAAACCTTTTCTCAGTGATGTCATCGATAACCACCACGAGATATTTCGCGTCATTCTTCGCGTCGCGGATGACGATGCGTTTGGTCGAGAAAATGCGCCGACCAAGAAGAGGAGGCTCCACTTCGTACTCATTAGAAAAAACACCATCTCCATTCTCAACGGCTTGTCGATCTGATTGATCCATAAGTTCGGCATCCTTCGCTCGATATAGATCGAACGCGGTCTTGCCTATTAGCTCTGCTGCAGACAATCCGAGCATCGCCGAGAACGCCCGATTACTAAGAACAATCTCGAGGGTTTTTGCATCTTTCACGACGATAGCGACGGGAATATTTTCGATGATTGAATTAAGGAATTTTTTGGTCTCATCTCGCTCGTGTTCAGCGCGCCTCTGGCCGGTAATGTCTTCGTGGAGGGCAACCCAGCCACCGCTCGGCTTCGGTTGATTAACAACAGCAACAATGCGCCCGTCAGGCGATTCCACCTCATGCTTGGTGGTCTTCCCTTCGGCAATCGTCACCAATAGTTGGTCGACGTATTCCTCTGCACCGCCGTCAAACGTTCTATTCGCCACACGGTACTTAAGTAAGTCGACTACCGAACAGCCGATTTTTGCAACGTCTGAAGGTAGTCTATAAAGTTTTCGATACCGATCGTTGCAAACGGTGAGATTGCCTTCAGAATCAAACATACACAGACCATGCGGCATATTTTCGAGCGCCGTATCGAATAGCAAATTGGTCTGTTCAAGCGAACGCTTTGAGCTTTCAAGCGCTGACAGGGTAGCGATAAGTCTTTTTTGCCGCGTGACCCCGATGCCCATCGCAACAAGCACTAGCGTCGTAAAAAGCAACGCAAACAAATAATACCTATGCGCTGTCAATGTGGACTGCTGAAAAATATCGGTCTCGCCCAAGCCTACGACGGCTATCAACGGATACCCGTCTACAACGCGATAGGATAACAGCCGGGGGACCCCTTCGAATTGCCGTGTTTGATTTTCGAAATTCCAATAGCTGCCGGCGGATTTCTGACGATAGAGTGCAAAGAGTTTCGTTTGAGGGATCGATTTCCCGATAAAATCCTGCGCAGCCGGATCTCGACCGCTACGGGCCCGAATAACGCCATCGAAACCTACAAGTGAGACAATTCCTTCGGGACCTATGTTGATCGAACTGTAGAACTGCTGCAGTTGGCGAATATCGATTGAGGCGAGAATCACACCGCCAAAAGATCCGTTCGCTTTCCTTAACCGGCGCGTCAGTTGAAATATCGACCTGCCTGACACACGACCAACAAATGGTTCGCTTATATGTATCTCGTCAGCATTCGAATTTGCGTGAAAACGGAAATACTCACGGTCGCTTACATTGATATTTGATAACCTATCCTGTGCGCTTGATAGTTTATACAGTCCATCGGTTCCAACGATTGCAAAACCCCTAATTATGTTTTGCAATTGCTTATGGTGAATTTGGCTAGGAATTTTGAAGTCTCGGGGAGCTCGCTCATAGGAGTCCCGCAACGTGAGGAGCATGCCGTCCGCTCCACCAATCACGCCAGAGATGTATTCTTCAAATACACGCGCTAAATTATCACCTTGTCGTATTCCGTCTTCGTAGGCGCGTCTGTGCTCCTTCGTTGCAAGATAAAAAGCTCCGATCCAGATGCCAGCAATAACTACGGCACCGAGATAGGTTGCGACGTGTGCAAATGCGCGAAACCGCTGGAACATGAGTCGGATTCTAGATGGGGCAGCCCTGCCCGTTGCTGGCGCTATGGTGGTAACAGGATTTAGCTACTTCTTATTTACCGCGTTGGATGGCTCACCAGCTGGCTGAGTTATTTACTCAGCATTTACTATTGCGAACGTCGCAAGGCCGATTCTTGATCTAGTTTTTGATCGTTCGCCAATTTTCGCAGTGAAATCGCACTGTCGGCTTTGCCTCTGATGTAGGCGGCGAAAAGCGCCACCCCGATAGCATGGGCTAGCTTGTTACAGCTCGGCGTATGATTTTCGCCTTCGATGTGCTCAGCTGAGCAGTTCTGCAAACCATTGTGTGCAATTTTGCGCGCGGTTTGGTTGAACTCGATGATGCGGCCTTGCGGCACACTAAGTCTATCATCAGTCATGACGGCCCCCCTAACGAACTAAACTCGGTTTAACCAGTAAGTTTCGCGTTTTCCTGGACGAGCATAAAGCGAAGCGTTCTTTGGGCTGCAGCCTGCGACAGCGAAATGAAATCAGTCTTTGCGTCTTCAGCTTCTTGGTCTGAAAGCGAATGATGAGAGAACCTCATCTTCAGAATTTCGCGTACGGTCGGCCAACTTAGCTTCACTGATTTGCAAGCAACAATGAGTCCATCAGGACGGACGTTCTTGAGTAACCGCTCAATGAACTCAACTGGCGCACCGCAGAAAAGCGCAAGGGTAGAAGTCATCTCTTCGTATTTTCCCTCACGTACAAACTCGCAGAGAAGCGTCTCGTTTAGTTTGCCGCTCCTGTTCAGCTGCTGTACCAAGGTTTCCGAAAAGCTGAAATCGCGCGAACCTACAGCTTCTTGAGTCACGCTTTCTGCGACACCTGCCAGCAATTGTTCGATCTGCTGTTTCCGTTCCGGTGGCGCTGATGCAAGCAGCCGCGTGCGCACGGTACCGGTTGCGCGCTCCAAAAGCTGTTGAAGCAGGTTTGGTGGAAGGTCTAACCGCAATCCGACCCGTTCGGCGAGAGCGCCATCTTGTTCTGCGCGTTTGAGCACAGTCTCAAACCCAAACGCCGAAAAATGTGCGCCACCATTTGCCGCAAGTGTGTGAAACACGCGTTGGTTGCCGCGTTCGACCAGTACGTCGGTCACAGGTGGAGTGATAAAATCACGCTGCGAAATTGCCAGCAAATGGCCTTGGCCTTTGGACTTGGCGATCTGAATTAAGTCGCCCTCTGTGAGCCGCCGCGACCGTGTCAAAACAGGTTGCGCAACGACGATGTCGTCATTGTTGGCAAGCCGCAGCACCAATTCAGGTGGAGCATTGCTTAAAGGAGCCAGGACCGAGCTGATCGCAGCCAGCGCCTTATGCTCGACGTGCTCTGTGAGCTGCCGGAGCACGTCGTCAAACAGAGCGACCTGTTGCTCGCTGAGGCGATCTGCCTCGTTGAGAAACAAGCCTGTCAGGCGCCTCAAAAGCTCAACCCGTTTATCGGACGAGCCGTTATTGAGGGCTTGTTCAAGCTCGCGGATGAGCGAGAGAGCTGGCAATCACGCCTCTACTAGGCTGTTTTGCGGTTTTCTACCGGCCAGCTCAGTTTATGGAGCTCAATTTAACAGATAGTAAAAATGGAACCTCCCGGGCACCCGACGTCATTCGTCACTAAGGCCTTAGATCCAGCTCGGCTCGAGTCCGTTTTGGGCTAAGAGCACCGTTCTACTGAGCATAACCCGGCGGCACCTTTTGCCACTGATAGCCAGCATGGCCTCGGGAATAGCCGTAATCGAACAAGGCCTGCATATATTCCCTGTCGAACGGGCCCTTGTACGGCTCCGTGAAATCGTCACCGATCGATGCGAGGTTGAAATCGACCCCGTCCCGCCTGGCAATCAGGTACATGCGATAGGTGTCATTGACGCCGCTCGACGCAATCATGGTCGCAATCGCCTGCTTTGCGATCGCCAGCGTCTGCAATTTGACGTCTTCGTCCTGTCGCGAAAGTCTACCGTTGCGGATGATGTAGGCAATGCGTTTGCGCGCCGCGCTGAGCCTCTGTTCCTTTGTCCCGCGGTGAAACGCGGCCTGTTTGAAAGAGAATGACGGCGGGTACATAAACGCCTGAGCGATCGTACCGCCGTCGACATGCATCTCCTGATATCGTCTCGAGTCGAAGGTCACGTCGATCATGACCGGTGGAAACACTGCCGGTATCGAAGCCGAGGCGAGCAGCACACTGACGATCAGTTCGCGCGCCTGCGGATTGTCGCTAGCCGCAATGGCGCCGATGTTCCAAACAACCGGTCGGCCTTGATCGAGGTTGGTTGTCAGCACGAACAGCAGGCGGCCTTTTTTGTATTCCTCTGCGATCCTCCGTACCAAGGTGTCGTCGACACGTTGAGAGATGAGTCGCCGCAGAGGCGCGCTGTCGGTCAGAGCATCGCTCGCGATCGCCGACAAGACCGGCAGCCGCTTATCAAAAACGTCGGCGGCATCGGTGTCGGTGTAAACTTCCTTCAACTGCAGATCGTAGTCACGGCCGAGAAATGCGAACGGCGCCGAGAGCGATCCGGTGCTTACCCCCGTGACAACGTCGAAGTCCGGTCGGTCGCCACGAGCGCTCCAGCCGACGAGCAATCCCGCGCCGAAGGCACCGTCGTCGCCGCCGCCGGAGATTGCCAGGATATTGAGAGGTGTCGTTGCGGTCCTGAACTTGTTGCGCCTCTCATATGCCTCGAGAGCGACCGCATTTATTCTCTTGATATCGTTGAGATAGAAGCGCGCATTGGAGATATCAAGAATTTTCGTTTGCTGCGCGTCGGCATAAGGAACGGGCGGCAAGCGTTCGAGCGTCGCGCAACCGACGAGCGCGAGGCTAACGAGCCCCGTAGCGATACAAACTACGCAGGAACGTCGTTTCACATTACTGACCGCCTTGCTTAGCCACCATCAGAAGAAAACCGCTTGCGGTTCGCGGCTAAACTTGCCCGCACAATATTTAAATGGCTTCGCAGGGTGTAGATCATACCTGAATAGTTATTTGGCAATCGCAGACTGCTCGCGCGTTTATCCAAATGATCAAGCTTCGCGCTCAGGCTTGTGATATCGTCTTCAGTCCCTCGCGCGACTTCATTCTCGATTAATCTCATCTCGTCATAGAGCCGCATTATCTTTGACTGCATCAGCCAGTCGTAACTCTTCGGTAAAAATTTCAAGATCGGATAGACGAGAATAGCGATGGGTAGAAAAACGATGACAATCCGTTCGACCAAGGTCGCGATCCAAAACGGCAAATGCTCTTCAAAAATTGGCCTTCCACCTTTGTAAAAGCGCTGTGCTTCCTCGCTTAGCGGAAGGTCGATCGATTCGGCTGCGGGAAACTGCCCTGCCTTCTGAAAAATTCCGGGTTGTGAATGGATTTGTACTGCGGCGCTAAGCAGTAAGTGCTGAACGGCGGGATGCAGGCCTGTGCGTACTGCAAGGCTAGCCTTGGGCGCCAGCAGCAAGACATCTGCCGGGGGGCGGTTTCCTAAGAGGTCCACGACGCCCGCGGGCAGTATCAATTTATCCAGAAAAGGATAAAGCGCGGCAAAGGCATTGGCGCGCTGAAAACTTGCCAACTCGATCGTGCCGGAGTTGACGAGGCGCTGCACAACGGGGGATTCCCACCCTGTGACGATGAATGCGGCGTCGATTTCGTCGGCGAGCAATTTATCGGCGGCGACTAAGGGAGGGAGATCGAGCAGCTCGCCAACGATGGTGTCGACCTTAGCGCGCTTTATCAGCGTAAGACCAAGTTCGCGCCCCGCGCTGCCTTGAGGGCCGATCGACACTCGTCGCCCTCGCAATGCTTCGAGATTGTTACCAAGCCCACTTCGGAAGAAGAGCCACAGCGGCTCATAGAAAATTGTGCCGAGAGACTCGACGTTCGGAGTTTCCTTCTTGGTGGTCGTGCCTCCTTGGACAAATCCGACGTCAACTCCGGACCCAGGGTTCCTCAGCCGCGCCAGATTTTGCATGCCGCCATTTGTCGGCACCAATTTCAGCGTAACTCCCTCTTTCGCCAGAACTTCGCGGTAACGAAGCCCTAGTTCGTAATTGGCCCCGCCTTCAGGCCCGGTTGCCATCACGACGGTCCGTGGGGGTAGGGTTTCGTAAATTAGGATGCCTAAGCCCAGGAGGATTGCGCCGATGGCGGAACAGACGAGCCAGCGCCAAGACTTTTGAAGCCTGCCAGTAACCAGCATCTATTCAATCAACCTTAATCGCCGATTTGGTCTACGGCTGGAAGAACGCACAGAGCGCGCCCGCCATTTACTTCCCGATGTTGATCAGCTGAACACGACGATTTTCTGAAGCCTCCGGATTACTTCGGTTGAGCAACTGCTCCTCACCTAAACCGACGGTCTCAATGCGTGCCGATGCTATGCCGAACGGGTTGACCAGGGCGTCTCTAACTGCGTCCGCGCGTTCCTGGCTGAGCTTGAGGTTGTATTCCCGGCTACCCTTCGCGTCGGTGTGGCCAACGATCAGGAAGTGATACCCCTGCAAATAAGGATGATTGAGCGCGTCCGCCATTAGGCCGACGGCTCGGAATGAGTCCGGCCGGATTCTTGCCGAGTCAAAATCGAATTGAATAGCGATGGTAATTTGCGCTTGGTTACTCAGCTGCTCGAAGAGCGGTGGCCGGTTCACGCGGCTTGCACGCGCGGGGTCTTTGAGCGATTGAGCGGCCAGCTGCCGCATCTGCGCAGCATCGATCGCCGGCGCAGCAGCATCAGCCGCGCCTTGCAGACTGCTGACGAGGTCTGTTCCGCTCAGACTGATTGCGCCAGGAGAACCGGCTGAGGCGAGAGTAACTTCGTAACCCGCATCCGCGACCGCCTGACGACAGGGTTGGCTGACGTTTTGCTTCACCTTGTAAAAGCATTCCATGAGGTTGCCGTCGCCAGGTTCGATACCGTTGCAGAGGCGCAGTCGGTCGCGCTCACACACTTGCGCTATTGAAGCGCGCGCAGCGGCTCTTTTTTGCAACAGTGAGGTCAATTGACCAATAGCCGCCGTGCATGTTGGCGCTACAGAAGCTTGGTTGCGCTCAAGACATTGTTTGATCCTGCCCCCGCCCAGCGGCTCGGCCTTGCAGAATTTTTCGATGTCCTTGCCGCAACTGACCGCCAATCGATCGATCGCGGCCGCAAAGCCCACCGTCTGTGCATTGCTCACAGGTGCGAAAAGTAGGTGCGCCGTCACCAAAGACGCGATTGAGAAGATTCTTCGAAACACGTTGCCCCCTTTTTAAAACAGGCCAATGATGATTGCGAACCAAAGCACCGCCCAGAGACGCAAATAACTATGCTAGCGAATTTGACTTGGATCAAGGAGTAGACGAGCGGCGGACACCCGCTTGGGGCCAAAAGCGGACGTAAAGGATTATCCGGTTGCTTTCGGTCGTATGAAGTTTTGCCAAATCCAAAGCGCGGCAAGCACCACAAGTGAACCGAAGAATGCGGCGACCACGTCGCGAAGCGAAATGGCGACCTTGTCCAGACCCGGCCAAATTCCGAATAAGCGGAAAAATAGCCCGCCAATGAGAGCGCCGGCCAAGCCCACTACAAGATTACGAAGCAGACCGAAGCCTCCGCGCCCCCAGGTCATCAGCGCGCCAGCGAGACTGCCGCCGAGCAGGCCGACAACAATCCACACTATCAGTTGATCAACAGAGGGCATGGCAGCCTCACTTTGTGCGAACCGACGATTGAAGCGTGACGTTCAGTAGAGGTTCGATAGCCTTCCACGTTTCGTTTTTTAGTACCACTAGAGGCGGACTCTGTAGTTCCACTGCGGTTTCGACTCGTGAATTACAGCCCATGGCCAAGCGAGAAATTTCGACCTCGCCGTCGGTGTAATACTGATCGCCCTCCCCATTCCGGCCGAAGAGCGTCGGCTCGACTCCAGAGACCTCATAAATGGCCTCGACAACTTTCGCGGATTTAAGGTCGTTTGTAAGCCCGTCGCGTTCGGCGTCAATATCGGGCGCAATATGGTGCGTGACCTGTCCGGTGTATCGACTCAAGCCTACGTCACGGTCGAAGGTCGCTGCTCCGAGCCATACCGGCCTGCCTTCTTCTCCTTTATTCAGCACGTCCCAAAATCGCACGTGATGACGACGATCTGCGCTCGTCCCGACTGGCTGTTCAAACGCAAGGTCTTCCCGACGTCCCTGATAGAACAGGCTGCTCACGGGCGCATCGCGGTACGGTCTACGCAGAACGACGCTACCGACAATCTCTATACTCGAGCGCAGAGTGATGGGGTCAGCGGGAGACCAGCCAGCGGCATGCATGGCACAAAGAACATCTTCTTTGGTCCCGACTAGGCCTACATTGATCGCATCACCGGGAATACCCTGAGCTGTGCGGGTGACCATGGGGACATCTGCAAGTCCCTTTTGGTGCTCGTAATGCGTCCAAGCAAGAGGCAGCACAATATAGGCAAGTACAATGTAGACAATGAGAGCAGTCGTCAAAACGATAAACAGAGTTCTCGCTTTTGACCGACCTATTGTCTGTTTTCGCGGCAACGCTTTGCCTTATGGCGCTGAGTTAAGTCGGCTACAGGCTAAAGCGCAAATCCGTACAGCACAGGAATTAACTATCATCGACGTTCAAATTGCTACTTGGCTATGGTCGGCAGGGGCCCGAAAGGATCTGTCGACTTCCTCTCGTTGACAGTGGCAGCCTGCAAACAAGTCAGTAGTTCAACATATCCCGCAGCAGCCGCTCGATCCGTCGTTGTCTGTACGCAGCGTGAGATGTCCGCTTGTCTAAAATGGGGCCAAAGCTTTTGCAGTTGATCGCGGGCCGCCGCCTCATCGTGAGCACACTTGGCCGGGGTTTGTACCGCTCCGGAGGTCTGGCAGGTTTGAGCGATGTCGAATTTCGGCATCTCTGCTTCGGCTGCCATGGTTATTTGCGAACCGAGGACACCAAAGCAGATTGAAAACAAGATTGCACACGTCATATGCGGCGTGCTCATCGCCCGTCGATTTGCGCGCACTCCACCCTCCCGCAAATTCACGAAAAATTTTCGCGCAATCATAATGTCAAAGGGCGGAGCAAGGTCTTGATCTGGGTCAAGTGTCCAGCTGGTTCCTTGGGGGGCGTAATCTGATCTTGCGTGAGGAATTTGCCGCAAGCCGTGACCGAGCTAAACGCCTACCATATCAACCAAAAGCAGATGTAACTGGAGGTGTGAAGCGCAAGAGGCAGATTAGCTGGCTACCCTAGCGAACGTTCTTCTACGGATCGAAGTCTTAGTTGGAGTTGGGTATGCTTTCGAGCGTATCTTTGTACAATTTTTCGTGCATATTTTTATGATGCATCGTTCTCATCTTCTGCGGTTCTTTTTGCGAGTTGTATTCGCTCGCATAGCTTTGGCTCTTACCTGAGCCGGTTAGTGAACGTCGCTTTGTGCAAGAGCCGATATGATCAACAACGCAATTATGAGCGCCGTGATAAGCGGTCTCATTTTCAAATCCTCCGTCATCTAGCTAGCGCCCCGACGAATTAGCCGGAATTTCGCGGCCCAGAGTGGTTAAGGATCCGTTAACTATTTCAATATCCCCTCTGTGGTATCGGCGGTGACTGATTCGCGCGATGCCTCGCTCGACTTGGCCCGTCCTGTCTATTGACCCAGGGGGGCCATCCCACAATGAAAGCCAAGGATTTTTGTTTTGCGCTCGTCGCAATTCTCGTGGCGCCGCTTACCGCGACAGCCGCCGATCTAGGCAGACCAGCATACAAGACACCGATTCAGCCAATCGAACCTGTTTTCAGCTGGACAGGCTTTTATGTCGGTGTAAACACCGGCTACTTATGGGGCAAGTCGCACTGGAGTGGCACCGCTGGCAACTTTGACGTTGACCCCAAGGGTTGGATGCTTGGTGGAACACTCGGGTACAACTATCAGACCGGCTCGTGGGTTTGGGGCATTGAAGGCGATATCGATTACGTCAATGCGAAAGCAACGAATGCCGGCCTGATTTGTAACGGTTGCAAATTCAAAGACACGTGGCTTGGGACTGTTCGCGGCCGAATTGGTTATTCGTTCGGTCATTGGCTGCCCTATTTCACCGGCGGCGGCGCATTCGGCAACGAATATATAGCCGACACTACAGGTGCATCCGGAACGAAGACCCAGGCGGGATGGACCGTCGGCGGCGGTGTTGAATATGCCTTCCTGAATAATTGGTCTGCGAAGCTTGAATACCTCTATGTAGACTTGGGCTCGACAACGTGCGGCACGTCTGCCTGCGGCTCACACGAGACTGTCGACTTTACCTCAAATATCGTCCGCGCTGGCATCAACTACCGCTTCTGAAGCCAAGTAATCCAGGCCGTCGTCAATCTGATCTCCGATGATGGCAGACCGCCGCTGGAATCGGCCCCCGCGGCGGTCTTTTTGATTCCCACCAAACGCAGCCTCGTTTGTACGATGTCACGGTATAAGTTTGCGGCCATTGGCAACATCCTCGCACTCAGCTCGAAATGCATATGAATTGAGGCTGGCGATCGATTGCCCGCTCCCGCGACAACTCGACGGCGGTCTTCTGAATCCAGATCACAACTCTTAAGCTGCTCGCCTCGTATCCCGAGCTATAGTGGTTTGCCAGTACGTTATTTGGGGTCGCGATGAGGTCTTATCTGCTCCTCTTTGCTCTACTCCTGCTGCCCACGCCCGCGTTTGCCGGAGCCAAGGAAAAGGTAGCCGCGTTGGCTCCGTCTGGAACAGTGCTCGTGGTCGACGCCGCCGGCAAGGAACTGGTGGCTCAGAACGCCGACAAACCATTCGTCCCAGCTTCTGTGACAAAGCTCGTGACCGCCTGGCTAGCGCTTGAGGTTCTGGGCAGCGAATACCGCTTTGAGACCAAATTTTATCTGGACAACCATCGGATCCTGTACGTGCGTGGGGGCGGAGACCCGTTTCTTATCTCCGAAGAGCTTACTCTGCTTGCGCCGAAATTAGTCGAGGCGGTCGGCAGCGAGCCACTCACCGGCATGGTTCTCGACGCCAGCTACTATCCTTCCAACCTCCGCATCCCGGGGATCGAGGACTCCAGCGAATCCTACGACGCGTTGAATTCCGCGCTCGCAGTAAACTTCAATACGATTTATGCGGTGCGCAAAGGCAGCAGCGTTCTCGCTGCCGAAAAACAGACCCCGATTACTCCAGTAGCGGTTAGCCAGTTCAAGGCGCGGGGGCCGAAAGGCCGCGGCCGCATCAGTCTCACTCAGGACCCAACGGTAAGCTTGCAATATGCTGGCGAATTGATTGCTGCGTTCATCGAGCGCGCTGGCGGCAGCGTCAAAGGTAGGATTTCGACCGGCACTGTGCCCGCGGATCTAAAGCCAATCTACGTTCATCGTCAGTCGCGCACACTCTCGCAGGTTCTCCACGAACTGCTCGTTGGCTCGAACAACTACATTGCCAACCAAGTCTTTCTGGAAATTGGTGGTCACCGCCTTGGCGGTCCCGTCAGCCTCGAGAAGTCGCTCAAGGTTGCAAACGAAATACTCGCCGCCCACGACCTCACCGGTTCTATCCACCTCGAGGAAGGCTCAGGCATCAGCCGCGGCGACCATCTCACGGCGCGTGGTCTCGACAAAGTGCTGATCCTTTTTGAGCCCTATACCGAACTCCTCAAGAAGGACAAAAACGCCGCGTACAAGACAGGTACCCTTGAGGGCGTCCGTACACTCGCGGGTTATGCTGATACCAGCGGACATGGACGGGTGCGCTTTGTAATCTCATTGAAAGGCAACAACGGTCCGCTGCGCTTCGAATTACTCAAGGCTATCGAATCCGACCTATAGTGAGTCGTATGCAATGTCGGCTTTGGACCATAAGCAGACACGGGGCAAGTGTCAGTGCTTTCCTTTGAGGCCGAGCTCGTCGATTACCTTGGCGTAGCGAACAATGTCGTCTTTCATGAATTGAGCATA
>Ga0187780_10001384_pt1 | contig 18337 bp, 15 predicted proteins | sample 1015_Q2_SP10_20__FD_132429 | JGI IMG/M metagenome (GOLD analysis project Ga0187780, IMG submission 132429) | Tropical peat soil microbial communities from peatlands in Department of Meta, Colombia - 1015_Q2_SP10_20_MG | ecosystem: Environmental > Terrestrial > Soil > Wetlands > Peat | place...
CTTCGAATCCTGCTACTTTGTGGACTGCAATCTTCGGATCGCATGGAGAAAGTTTTATGTCCACCTTTGGATTGATTGAATATCAGCAAGCCACGCCGGAAGTGCGCGCCATCTACGACGACATCATGGCCACGCGCAAAACGGACTGGATCAATAATTTTTGGAAAGCAATCGCCCACGATCCGGCGCTGCTCAAGCGCACCTGGGAGAGCATCAAGCAGATCATGGCGCCGGGCGCGCTCGACCCGCTCACCAAGGAACTGATCTACATCGCCGTCAGCGTCACCAACAATTGCACGTACTGCATCGCTTCGCACACGGCTTCCGCCTTCGGCAAAGGCATGACCGACGCCATGTTCAAGGAGCTGCAGGCGGTGATTGGGATGGCCAACGAGACCAACAAGCTTGTCACTGGATATCAGGTCGAAGTGGATAAGGAGTTCCAGCCCCCTCTTCCCCGCGGCAATTCTTAGGAAGAAAGCCTCAAAGAGAGTGCAGAAATATCTCGCAAGGTGAAGCGAGCACAAAATGAGGCTGTTTCTTTTTCCTACTGAAGACCGAGCACTTGCAACCTGGAACTTCGATTGGACCTGTCCGCACGGACAGGTGTTTCTATCGCTCCCTTAGTACGCGCGTACTATAGTTGGCATTCTTCACCGAAAGCGAACATATAAAGGTAGACGTTTGCGGGGACCCCTGCCTGAGCAGGGCCGGGAAAAAATTTTCTTCGCGAGTGTGCGCCTCATGCCTCCCATCACGAAAGACCAAGAAACCTCGACGATAGCTCCGGACGCGGCAACGCGCGGCGGAGCGGTTCCGGTTTCTCCTGGCGACGCGGTCAAGCAACAGCCTGTGGCCTTGGAAGTTTCCGTCACTGTGAACGGAGCGCGCACCATTGAAGGCAGCGACAAGCGCGAACCTTTTTCGGAGTCCACCAAAACGGTTCTGATCTTCGGCAATGGCGCAGTGATCCGGCTAACTTCCTCAGTGGCCCCCGGCCAGTTGCTATTTCTAACCAATGAGCGAACCAAGAAGGAAGTGGTCTGCCAGGTGGTCAAGTCCAAGAACTACCGCAATGTCAGCGGCTATGTGGAATTGGAGTTTACCGAACCTGTGGTCGGCTTTTGGGGCATGCGTTTTCCTGGCGACCGCTTGGGAGCAACTCCTGCGCCAGCACCAGTGGCAATGCCTCCGGCGATAAGTGTACCGCCAGCGCCCCCGCGACCTGTTGCGCCAAGAATCGAAGAGCCCACGCTGAGCAGCGCTCCCAGCGTCGTTCTGCCACAGCCCCCGCCAACGCCCGCGCCGATAGCGCCCAGCGTCCCGGCCAACGCTATACCCGGATCCACGCCAAGTTCGTCACCGAGGTCTTCTATTGTTCCGCCACCAATCGATTCCGGTGCTCTTCTCGGCGCGTCTAAACCGCGACCGGCGGAGATTCCAGCGCCGGTAGCGCCAATCCCCGCGTCCCCTGTGGCCGTAGCTCCACCGCAGCCAGCTCCTCCGCAACCGATTTCAGCTCCCGCGCCCTTGGCTGCGGATCCAGCGCCGGCGCCGCCGATCGCACCACCTGCTCCCGTGTTCGAGATCGCGAGCCGCTCGGATGAACCGGCTTCGTTCCTGGCTCCGGGACCACAGGCGCCGAAGGCTCCTGCGACAATCGATTTGTCGAACCTCGCTCCATTCTTTGAAGTGAAACCGGCGGCGCCTGTCGTTGCTGCTCCCCCGCCGCCCCCGCCCCCTGCTGTCACGAATCCCGAGACGGAAGCTCTAAAGCAGCAAACCGCGCGTCTGCAGGAGCAACTGTCCAGCATGCTTTTCACGGAAACGGCCATCAGTGCTCCAGCCGTAGCGGAGCCATCTGCGGAGACGCCGGCTGAGCCCGTGACCGAAAAGAAAGAGCTGCAGGAGAGTATCGCCCAGGTGCTTGAAATAGCCAAAGCGCCAGCAGCAAAACCGGAACCGGTTTTCGCTTTGCCGCCAGAACCGGTAAAGACTGTTTCGGACAACAAGCTTTCGTCCCTGGAAGAGGAAGAGCTGAAGATTCCCGCGTGGCTCGAGCCGCTCGCGCGCAATTCCTCGGCGCCTTCTTCGACGCAGGAACTTATCCTACGGGAGAAAGCAAAGCGACTTTCGGAGCAACCCAACAGAGAAAAGGTGGAAGTTGCAGATGAGGTCGCACCAGGGACCGAACCGGCCGATTTGCAACAAACAGAACCGTCATCACCGGAACCCCGCATGCCGGAGTTTGGCTCTTCGTTGGTCATCGATGAGGAGATACATCCGACCGAAACGGCGGGCAAACGGTCGGGCAAGGGACTGTTGTTTGCAGCCATCGCGGCAGGAGTGGTTCTCTTGACCGCTGGCGGGTGGTGGTATTTGAATCAGCGTCCCACGGCAGCCCAGGCTGTTAACTCACAAGCGCAGTTGCCGGCTGCTACGAGCACGGTGGCAAGTGTTGCTGCGAAACCACGAGTGGAAACTGCTCCCGCAGTGACTCCTTCGAGCGTCGCGGAAAATCCGGCTTCGCCTGCCTCGTCCGCGCAGAGCAACACGTTGAGCGAAAAAGCTGCGGCGGTGACTCCCGCGAACGAGATTTCCGTAGTAACTCCGAACGATTCCCCGCGCAATGCCAAAGCGTCTTCGAGTTCATCGAATGTTCCGCGGATGCTGACCACGGCAAGCGCAGCGCAGCCGGAAGCCGTGCCAGCGCAGGTGAAGAAGCCAGTGCTTGGTGATGTGCATTTGGCTACCCCGAAGGTCTCGCAAAACCGCACTGCACAGAATGAAATCACGGCCGATGAAGGCGTTTCTCTGAACGATGATCAGCCCGAGAACGCCGCGGACTCCCTTGGTTCCGGTTTGACCGTCGATACCAAGCAACCGTCGGCTCCGGCGATGCCGGTGCCCGTGGGCGGAGATGTAAAGCAAGCAAAGCTGATTTCGACTGTGGCGCCGCTCTATCCTGCTCTGGCGAAGAGTCAGCATATTCAGGGCGCGGTAGCCATCGACGCCTTGATAGACGCCACCGGCCGAGTCTCATCCATGAAGATCATTTCCGGTCCGACGCTGCTTCATCAAGCGGCTATGGACGCACTGAAACAGTGGAAGTATCAGCCAGCGACGCTCGATGGCAAACCGGTGCCGATGCATTTGACAGTCACCGTGCAATTCCGCTTGCAGCAGTAATCTGCACAAACTCTGATCGCAATGCCCGCCAGGCACGGGATGCGCAGTATTCTGCCTGTTTTCCCGGAAGCAATGCCTTGCGAGATGCGCGGCAGGTTCGTATACTGGCGGCCCGGCCAAATGGCAGGTATGGCGGTAGGGTAGACCGCTCTTAGGGACCTTCCTTGGCCTCAGAAATCGCACCCGTGAGAATTCGCGGGACGTGTTGTGTAGGGACAGCCGGCTCCTAAAAACCGAACTCGTGTCTCGTGCGTATATTGTTGGCGCCGTGCGCCTGAGCGTGAGCGCGTAGTTCGCTTGGAAACCAGAAGAACCGGGAAGAATGAGCGGAGGAGAATTTCGCATGTCGCAAGCCCCAATGCCGGAAGAGATGAATGTCTACCAGAACGCGGAAGCGCGTTTCGAAGTGGCCGCGAATAAGCTTGGACTCGAACAAGGCATCTACCGGTTCCTGAAATGGCCGAGCAAGGAAGTTACGCTGTACATCCCGGTAGGAATGGACAACGGGCAGCTCGAAGTATTCACCGGGTACCGGGTGCTGCATTCGAACGTGCGTGGACCGGGCAAGGGCGGAATCCGTTTCGCGCCGGATGTTTCCATCGATGAAGTGCGGGCGCTGGCGACATGGATGACGTGGAAATGCGCGGTGGTGAATATTCCCTTCGGAGGTGCCAAGGGCGGAGTGATTTGCGACCCACGCAAAATGTCAAGGGGAGAATTGGAGCGCCTGACACGGCGCTACACCGCGGAACTGGCGGATTGGCTGGGGCCGGAGCGCGATGTGCCGGCGCCGGACGTGGGCACCGGGGAACAAACCATGGCGTGGGTGATGGACACCTATGCGATGCACGTCGGTCAAGCGACGACGGCAGTGGTTACCGGAAAGCCGATCGAACTTGGCGGATCGCGCGGGCGGCGCGAGGCCACCGGCCGCGGCGTGATGATTTGCTGTGACAAAGCGCTGGCAAAACTGGGCATGAAGAAGGAAGGCTGCCGCGCCGTTATACAAGGCTTTGGCAACGTCGGCTCGATGGCTGCGGATTTAATGCAGAAAGCAGGCTACAAGATCATCGGGCTTGCCGACATCGGCGGCGGGCTTTACAACGAGAGCGGTTTCGATGTGCCCAAGGTCATCGATTGGGTTTACACGCAGAAAAAGGCGCTTCAGGATTTCCCCGGGGGTGGCACGAAGATGTCCGCGCGGGATGTGCTTTTTCAGTCTTGCGACATCGCGATTCCCGCGGCCATCGAAAACCAGATCACCGAAAAAAATGCGCATCAGGTGCAAGCACGAATCTTATGCGAAGGAGCAAATGGCCCGACCACGTGGCAAGCCGACGCGATTATCGATGCCAAAGGCATCTTCACGATTCCCGACATTCTCGGGAACGCCGGCGGCGTGACCGTCAGCTATTTCGAGTGGGTGCAGGACCGGCAGGGATTCTTCTGGAGGGAAAGTGAAGTCAACGAGCGGCTGCTGGACGTGATGGAAAATGCGTTTGACGAAGTTGTGCGTTACGCGGAATTGCACCACGTCAACAACCGCATCGCGGCTTATATGCTGGCGATCGACCGGGTGGCCAGCGCGCTGAAGCTCCGCGGGATTTATGCCTAGATTCCCGGGGCGTTTTATAATAGTTTCTACTCGCTCACACCAGACGTGGGGACTGGTGGGCCACTTCGTAACTCCGCTACGGAGTGCGCCTGAACCAACGCAAAACAAGCGGCGCGGATAGGGGTTCCGAGCCAGGAAGGAGTCCGCCCTTGAACCCGGACTCGCTCTTATCAGGCCACGCGAAAAGCGATGAACAACATGCCCGGGACATTTGTGTCGCGGGACGCTGGATGTACGAGCACGAGTACATCGTTGCCAGCGAAGGAAACCTCTCCGTTCGTCTCTCCGACGGGCGCATTCTGACTACGCCCACCTGCATGAACAAAGGAATGCTGTCGCCGGAAGATCTGGTGGTTACGGATCTGGAAGGAAGACAGTTAGCGGGAAGCCGAAAAGTTTCCTCCGAACTGGCAATGCATCTGCTTTATTACCGGATGCGCCCGGATGTGAACGCGGTGTGTCACGCGCATCCTCCTACTGCAACTGGATTCGCGGTAGCTGGACGCGGCTTAACGAAAGCGCTGCTGCCGGAAGTGGTTGTGGGACTCGGCCAAGTGCCGCTGGTGCAGTACGCAACGCCGGGCACGCCGGAGCTGAGCGCGGCGCTCGAGCCGTTCGTTCCCCATTATGACGCGTTGCTGCTGGCAAATCATGGAGCGGTGACGTGCGGGCCGGACCTTCTTACTGCTTTCTTTCGAATGGAAACGATCGAGCATTGCGCGAAGATTACGCTCGCCGCGGAACTCGCCGGTGAGCCCGTGTTGCTCTCCGGGAGGGAAGTGGCCAAATTGATGGCAGCGCGCCCGCGCTATTTTGTTTCCCCGCCGCCGGGCGGCGGTGCGGAACTGCCAATTACATCGGACAGCGGCGAAAGTGCGGGCGACCACGTTAGGCTGACGCGGAGTGAACTCGACGCCTTGATTGATGAAGCCGTAAGGAAAGACCGAAGCCGGCGCTAAGGGACTGGGAGCAGTTCAGCGGACCGGCTGGCCATCGAGCACTTCGCGCACCTTCTTGGCCAGACTTAGCGGAGAAAACGGCTTCTGCAGGAAAGCAACTTTTTTCTCGCGGATTCCCTCGTGGACCACCGCTTCATCGATGTATCCCGACATGAACAAGACTTTCATCTCGGGATTTTTTTGCAACAGGCGGCCTGATAGTTCCCTTCCGCTCATTTCCGGCATCACTACGTCGGAAAGCAAGAGGTCAATGCGTCCCTTTTCCCGTTCGGAGAGCGTTTGCGCCTCCTGAGGGCGCTTCGTAGATAGCACGGAGTAGCCGTGGGACATGAGCACTGCGCGAACCAACTCGCAGACAGCGGGGTCGTCTTCGACCAAGAGCACTGTTTCAGTGCCGTCGAGCGATAGGCCTTCCGCGCGGCTAGCGTCGGTTACAGGCAGCGCGGAGTCAATCCGTGGCAAGTAAACCCGAAAAGTCGTGCCGCCATCAGGCTGGCTGGTGAAGCTGACATGACCGTTGGCTTGCTGGACGATTCCATAAACCGTGGATAGCCCGAGCCCTGTTCCTTTGCCGAGTGGCTTGGTCGTGAAAAAAGGCTCGAAGATCCGAGCTTGCACCGCCAATTCCATGCCCACACCGGTATCACTGACGACCAACTCGACATACTTTCCCGGTCTCAAGTTTTTTGCCGTTCCCGAGGAATCCGGACTCTCGGTGTTGCGCGTTTCCAGACTAAGCTGGCCGCCTTCCGGCATGGCATCGCGAGCGTTGATCGCAAGGTTTAGAATGACCTGCTCAATTTGTCCGGCATCGGCGAGGACCGTTCCCAGCTTGGAATCCAGCTTGGTAGAAATGGCGATGTGTTCCCCAATCAGCCGGTGGAGAAGTTTTCCGATGCCGGTCACCACGCTATTCAGATTCAGCGGAGCCGGCTGGATTGCCTGCTTGCGGCTAAAAGCGAGCAACTGGCGGGTCAGGGAAGCAGCTCGTTCGGCGGCTTTTTGAATTTGCTCGACGTGGTTGCGCAGTTTGGGGTAGGCCGCGAGCGCCTCATTCAGCACGGAACCGTAGCCGCTGATGACCATCAGGATGTTGTTGAAGTCGTGGGCCACGCCGCCGGCCAGAGTGCCGATGGCCTCCATTTTTTGCGACTGGCGCAGACGCTCTTCCATCAGACGATGTTCCGTCACGTCCCGGCCAATTCCCATGATGCCGCTGACTTTTCCGCTGGCGTCCAGATAAGGGCTGCGCGTCACGAGCATGGTTCGCTTGTCAGGCCCTGGAAGCTGGAATTCCACGGTCACACCCTTGCCGGTCTCCAAAATCTTGCGGTCGTCTTTGGTCAGTTGGTGCGCCGTGGCGGCGTCGGTAAGCTGCTCTGCGGTCTTGCCGATGACCTCCTCCTTAGGCTTGCCGTAAAACTGGGCCACCAGCTCGTTCACCATGATGTATCGGCCTTCTGCGTCTTTGACGTAGATGGCGTCTCCCGTGCCTTCGAAGACAGAACGAAGCAAGGCGTTTCGCTCTTCGAGTGCCGCCGTGGCCTGGCGTTGTTGCTGTTCACTGACGAAGATTCGGGCGATGGAGCAGGCGAAGGAAGTGATCACCAGCATGATAGCCAGGATCAACTGTTTCTCCGCGATGCCTGCGGCCATCAGCAAAACAATCAGAGGGAAAACCAGGGTGACAACATGGATCACTCCCCATTGTTTTCCAATGGTTCGCTTGGCCGAACTTCCGTCTGCCTTGGCAGCTGTTTCGACAATCGCGTGTGAGGTAGCTGCAAGAACGGTGGCAACGATGAAGGGCAGGCTCCATGCCAGGTCCCCGAGCGTACCGGTTCGCAAGTTTTGTGTGGATTGCAGGTACAAGAAAGGAGCTTCCCCAGCCAAATAGAGGAAGAAAAAAACAGACATCCGGGCGTACAGGTCACGCGCGAGTTTGTTCTTTTGCAGAAACGCCGAGGAAACAAAGGTTATCAGCAACAGCGCGTCCCGCCCGGTGTCGGGAATCCAGGCAAGCCGTCCGAGTGTGCCCCAGCCAAGCTGCCAGTCCTGCGGCGTTTGAAACGCAAACAGATAGCAAGCGACGGTGAAGATGACCACCTGCGCGAGGTCAAAAATGCGCGGCCAATCTTTCCATTGGAACCCGCGATCTGCATCGAGAAACAGGGTGAGAAACGGCGGGGCCATACTGAGGAAGAAGATGACGTCGCTGGGCCATGGTCCCTGCAGCGGCGCTCGTAGAATGTCTTCGTAGTAGGTCACCACGAGCTGCGCCGCGCTCCAGATGAAGAAGCCCGAAGAAATCAGCAACCAAAAATGCTTGCCGAATCGTTCTAGCCGGCGGGACGCCTCAAGCGCCGAGATAGCCGCAAGGAGAGCGGCGGCGAACTGGATGAGGTCGGAAAACAGCGGAGCAACGGACCAGGACGGAACCGCCAGCAACAAAACAACATGTAAAAGGAAAAGCGCCAGTGCAATGAAGACAAAAACGCGCCGGTGCCGCCCCGATGCGATCGATCCTTGCAATTCCCAAGACCCCTTGATGGAAGCCCGACTGCGGAATAGCAATATTTTGCACCGAAAACACGCGTGGAAGAATGGCGCTGGAGGAAAAGATGTCGAATCCTCAAACATCTCACAATGGATTCACCACTGGACAACAGCCAAAGGCGGAAATGTCGTCGTCCCGGCTGGTGTGGATGGTTCCCGCGCTCTTGGCGTAAGCTGAAGAGGCTAAGGAAGACATTGGCGATGGACTGAGGAGGACTGCCGTGAGAAGGAAGGGCATTTTGCTGTTGGCGCTATTGCTGGTGCTTTCTCTTCTAATTGTCCGACCGGCTTCTTCTCAAGCCAGAGGAGGGCCCATGCCACTACAAATCTCGAGTTCGGCGTTTTCAGCGCAAGAAACGATTCCCAAGAAATTTACCTGCGACGGGCCGGACGTTTCACCGAAACTGACGTGGAACGAGCCGCCGGCCAATACAAAAAGCTTCGCGCTCATCATGGACGACCCGGACGCGCCGGTGGGAACCTGGGTGCACTGGGTGCTTTACGATTTGCCTCCCGAGACGCGCGAATTGGCGGAGGGAGTGGCAAAGCAGGAGCAGCTTTCCAACGGCGCGCGGCAAGGACGGAACGATTTCGGCAAAATCGGCTATGGCGGGCCATGTCCGCCTCCGGGCAAGCCGCACCGTTATTTCTTCAAGCTCTACGCGCTCGATTCGAAATTCAGCCTCAAAGCCGGCGCGACCAAACCGCAATTGGAGAGCGCCATGAAAGGCCACATCCTCGGTCAAGCCGAACTAATCGGCAAGTACGGCCGTTAGCTGCTCACCGGAGACTCGCCCTGCTCTATACTTTCGGAACTGAGGCACCCACGAAATGAAGGCTATTGTCGTTCGATGGTTAGTCATCCTGGCGGTTCTCGCGTTTGGATACCTTCTGTTCTTAAGGCGATACCAAGTTGAGGCCCGGATCTGGCATTGGAGACATGGCTATAGCACACGGGCAGGCAACTATGAATTCCCTGTGCCGGAACACTGGCTCATCATTGAAAAAGACTTCGTGGGCTTCACCATGTTGAATACGGCCCCAAACTTGGCGCGGGACCATAAGTTCCACACGACGTCTGTTGTTACCTTCTTTCCCTTTCGCAATCGTCCGATCGGGCCTGCTGGATTGGCGACTTGGCGCGCTCTGCAACATCAGCGGCTGGAAAAAGAGGGCGTCAAGTCCGTTGAAGAAAAAAAGGTAACTTTCAGTGGCGAGGAGCTAACCTGCATCGGCGGAAACGAATTACAAATGATATTTTCTCGCATCCGCAATCGTCCGCCTGGTATGGATGACGCAAATATTCTCTCCCTGGATTGCCTGTCAACCAGCAATCTTGAGGTTATGTTTGTTGGGGAGCCATCCGACCTCCAGCCGTTTTACGTATTGGTCTCGCAGATTCGATAATAGGAACGCCCGCGTTGACAGGCGAAGAAAAGGCGGCAATACTGGCGCCCAGGATTTAACAACGATGGCTCAAAGATGATTGGCCAGCTTCGCGGACGCCTCGCGGAAAAAAGACCGAACCAGGTGCTCGTGGACGTGGGCGGCGTGGGTTATCTGGTGCAGGTTCCGCTTTCGACGTACGCCGCGCTGGGCGAATTGCACACCGAAGTGACGCTCCTGATCTACACGCATGTGCGAGAAGATACGCTAGCGCTGTATGGATTTGTGTCGGCGCGCGAAAAACATTTTTTTGAGCTATTGCTTTCCGCTTCCGGGGTGGGCCCGGCGCTGGCGTTGAAAATTTTATCGGGCATGAACGTTGAGGAATTGGTGCCGGCGATTCGTGGAGGCGATCTGGCGCGGCTCACGCGGATTCCCGGCGTGGGGCGAAAAACTGCCGAGCGGATTGTGGTGGAGCTGAAAGACAGGCTTGAAGGTGTTGCCGTGGAAGCTGAAAAGCCAGTGGCGGCTTCGCCGGCGGGAATCGAAGCTGACGTGGTTTCCGCGCTGGTGAATCTGGGCTATGAAGCGCGCGCGGCGGAAAGTGCGGTCGGCGAAGCGAAGCGCGAAGGCGGCGCCGGAAATTTCGAAAAGCTGCTGCGCGGGGCGCTGCAAGCGCTAAGCGCGCCGAAGGCAAGGACCACACGCGCGGGAGCGTAGCGGCGGGTCAAGGAAGACTTCGGTAGTAAAGGTGTCTTTTAACAAAGAGGACGCAGAGATCAAGAGAAAACAGTTTCTTCTGTGCGTTCTCTGTGTACTCTGTGTTGAGAAATAGCATGCCGGATGGCACAGCAAGGCGGATGATGCAGCAACGAGGCCACGAACGAATCGTGTCAGGGGCGGCTTTTGAAGAGGACGTGCGGATCGAGCTGAGCGTGCGCCCAAAGAAGCTGGACGAATATATCGGTCAGAAGCGCGTCAAAGAAAATATTCAGATCGCGGTGGATGCGGCGCGGAGCCGCGGCGAAGCACTTGACCACGTGCTGCTGTATGGCCCGCCGGGACTCGGCAAAACCACGCTCGCGCAAATTATCGCCAACGAATTGAACGTGCCAATCAAGACCAGCGCGGGACCGCTGCTCGAACGCAAAGGCGACCTAACCGCCATTCTCACCGCACTGGAGAAAAAGGAAGTTTTCTTCCTTGACGAGATTCACCGCCTGCAGCCGGCCGTCGAAGAAGTGCTCTACCCCGCGATGGAAGATTTTCGCGTGGACTTAATTATCGGCCAGGGACCAGGAGCGCGCATCCACCCGTTTCCGCTGAGCCACTTCACGCTCGTGGGAGCGACGACGCGCGCGGGATTGATTACCGCGCCGCTACGCTCGCGCTTCGGCATCGTGCATCGCCTGGATTTTTACGAACCAGGAGATCTGCTCATCATCCTTCACCGCTCGGCGAAAATTCTGAGCATCGACATGGATGAAGGCGGCGCGGAAGAAATTGCGCGCCGCTGCCGCGGGACGCCGCGCATTGCGAACCGCCTGCTGCGGCGCTCGCGGGACTTTGCCGAGGTGCGCGCTGCGGGACGCATCACTCGCGCCGTGGCCCAGGAAGCGTTGCAGATGCTCGGCGTAGATGAAAACGGTTTGGACGAAGTGGATCGCAATCTGATGCTGGCGCTGCTGGATAAATACGGCGGGGGACCGGTAGGTTTGGGCACGCTTTCTGCTGCGCTCGCTGAAGAAGAAGACGCGATCGAAGAAATGTACGAGCCGTATCTGATGCAGATTGGGATGATCGACCGCACGCCGAGGGGAAGGGTGGCGACGCCGAGAGCGTATCAGTACTTCGGAAAAGAGTTACCCCGGCGGCAGCCGCGGCTCTTCTAAACCCTATATTGTCAACTACGTAGCTAAGGTGCCGCTTAACCAGTCGCTAGGTTGCCGCCAGGATTGTGCAGCCGTGGTCTACATGGCGTCGCCATGTAGATGGTGGCGCCATGTAGTTTGTGTTGCAAAGTACTCTATCACACGCAATTCGTCGCCAGTAAATCCCGGTCTTTGTCGGGAAAAAGCATTGCGCGGGGACCGCGATTTAGTCTAACGTCCTGCCGCGCGCATTCGTGGAAGAGGGCATGGGAGCATCATGCAAAGTACATTTTCGCTAAAACTGAGGAGGAACCAGATGTCAAAGAAAACTGCCGCGAGATTTGCAGTAGTCGCTTTCTTGTTGGTCGCGGGTGTGCTGGGTAGCGCGGTGGCGCAGATGCCGGCTCCGTATGGGATGCCGATTAGTCTCGACAATGCCAAGAAGGCGGCGGCGCCCGCACTGGCCGAGGCCGCAAAAAACAATTGGAATATGGCTGTGGCGATTGTGGACCCGAGCGGCAACCTCGTTTATTACGAAAAGATGGACAACACGCAACTGGGCAGCGCGACGGTGGCGATCGACAAGGCACGCTCGGCGGCGTTGTTCAAGCGGCCCACGAAAGCGCTGCAGGATGCGCTGGCGGCAGGCGGAGACGGGCTGCGAATCTTGCGGATTCAAGGCGCCGTGCCCGTCGAAGGCGGCATTCCTCTGATCATCGATGGGAAAATTGTGGGAGCCATCGGTGTTTCGGGTGGCTCGAGCGCACAAGATGCGCAGTGCGCCAAAGCCGGTGCGGATACATTGAAATAGCTGCGGCGAAAGTTTCGCGTGAACGAAGCAATTGTCTATCTTTCGCTGGGCACGAATGTAGGCGACAGAGAGCAGAATTTACGCGCAGCGATCGCCGCGCTAGCTGGCGCTAGAGTCCGCGTCCTGAGAGTTTCCTCGTTTTACGAAACCGAGCCGGTAGACCTGCGCGAGCAGCCGTGGTTTTTGAATTGCGTGGTCGAAGGCGAGACAAGAATTCCTGCGGCGGATTTGTTGCGGGCGCTGCGGGGAATCGAATCGCAAATGGGAAGCAAGAAAATCATAGCGAAAGGCCCGCGGCTCATAGACATAGATATCTTGCTCTACGGAGACGAGACTATCGCGACTTCCGAATTGCAGGTCCCTCATCCGCGCATGCTGCAGCGAAGATTCGTGCTTGCGCCGCTCGCGGAGATAGCGCCGAATCTCCGGCATCCTTCGTGGGCCGGAACCGTGGCGGAGTTTCTTGCAAAGACGTCGGACCAAAGCCAAGTGAAACGGATCAATTGAGGTGAAAAGAGGCGCAGCATTCCTTCACAGTCGCTCAGGACAAGGCTGCGCCCCTACAAGTCTTCGGACACGATTCTGCGTTAAAGAGAGATCCCCCGTCGCGATGCTCCTCGGGATGACGACCCTTCGCCGGGTCGTCAGCTCGTGCGATGGAGCATCAGGCGGTGCAAGGTCATAGGCTTGGGCTGGAGAGCTTCCAGCTCGATTTGAGCAAGACGACCTTCGTTGATTTCGCGCCAACGGTACACGCCCGGCTCGGTCTCCTGGACTTCACGGCCGTTCAAGTGGCGCAGGAATTCGCTGGCGTTTTCGCGCGAAGCTACGGCGCGGATAGTCGGGCGAGCGAGGGCTTCGACAGCATAGCTGCGCAAGAGTTTGTGCCAGTAATGATCGAAGAGGTCGCCGGAAGCGAAAATGTCGCTCCAGGCCACTTCGCCGCCGTAGGCAATGACCACGCCAACGACGCGCTCGCCTTTCAGACCGGAAGTGGCATAAGCGAAGCGGCGCTGGAGTTCCGCGACGAAATCGTCAATGGAAACACCCACCGCATTCGATTGGTAAATTTTCTCGTAGGCTTCGGTGCGCCCATTGTCTGCGATCGCGCCTTGAATTCTGGAATACGAAAGCGCCGGAGGAGGCGCGGAAGGTACGGCTTTCGCGGTGGTTCCGCTGCGAACGGCGTCCCAGACATTATTTTGGTTTTGGTTTACAGCGGCCTGCTCGCGGACGCTAGGATGGACGATGGTGTTCGCCGCTGAGAATTGGGCCACACCGGTCCAGCGGCCGTGCTCGACGCAGAAGACGTCAAGCGGCAACGGCGGAGCGCCCGGCGCCACAATGCGGTCTTTGCCAATGATGCGGTCTTGCCTGCCGCCACTCACCAATTCGCCGGCGAGCAGCAGGAGCGGACGCTTGCTGCGATTCACCAAGACGAGCTGATTGACAGCAGCTCCTACAGTGGGCTGCGGAAGGTAGACCGGCCGGCCGTCGCGTCCGCGAACCATGCCCGTTTCCTCATAGCCGCGTTCGCGCACGACGACTTCTCCGGTGGCCAGGCCTTCTTCGAGCGTCAGAAACGCGCTCGTGTCCTGTCCATAAGAAGCCACGACGGGAAAGACGGAAATGTTTTCGTAAGTGACGGGATCCAGAAGCCGCCAATTTCCCTCCGGCCCGAGGCCGGGGCCGGGTGTTGGCGCAGGAAGTGCCGCGGGTTGCGCGGTGGGCTCTGCTCCGGGCACAGCTCCCATGAAGGCGAGGCCGCCGAGTGTGATGAATCCCAAGAATCCGCCGATGATGGCGGCGAAAATCGACCGTTCCATGAATTCCTCCTGAGCGTGAACTTCGACCACCTCGCAGTGGGCCGCCATTCGGACGGCTCAGGGTTAGAACGAACGAATCCAGCTTTCTTGCAGGGGCACCTGCCTTGTGCCAGACTGCGCGCGAGGAGCCAGCCATGCGCATCGGAAACGGACGGAGAGCGATTTTGGGAACCTGCTTGTCGTTGCTTGGTGCGGTAGCCGCGCTGGGTCAGACGAAGCCATCGGACACTCCGGCCAGGCATGTTCAGCAGGCGCGTTTGTGGGAGACGCTGCAAAAACTCGGTGAGTTCGGCAAGAATCCGGAAGGCGGAGTGAGCCGTGTGGGATTCAGCGAGGCGGATCTTGCGGGCCGGGCTTATGTGATGGGGCTGATGCGGGAGGCTGGGCTGGAAGTTCGCAGCGACCCGGCGGGGAACATTTTTGGAAGGCGCGCGGGATCGGCCAATCTCCCCATCTTGCTATTTGGCTCGCACATCGATTCTGTTCCGCACGGCGGGAATTTCGATGGCGACGTCGGGAGTCTGGGTGCGATTGATGTGGTTCGCGCGCTGAACGAGCAAAAAGTAAGGACGCGTCACCCGCTGGAAGTGGTGGTGTGGGCGAATGAAGAAGGCGGGAGATATTACGCAGGGCTTTTTGGGTCGTCTGCGGCCGCGGGCCTGGCTCCGGAAAACGTGGGGGAACGGCGCGATGATGCGGGAGAAAAACTGAACGACTGGCTGAAGCGCATGGGAGGAGACGCATCCCGGATCAAGGAAGCACGCATCGCTCCTGGGAGCGTGGCGGGGTACGTGGAATTGCATATCGAACAGGGAGGGACGCTCGAGGAAGCAGGGATTCCTATCGGCGTGGTGCAAGGAATAGTAGGAATCAGTTCACGGAAATGCACGGCCACGGGATTTGCCAATCATGCGGGGACGACGCCGATGAACCGGAGGCAGGATGCGCTAGCAGCGACAGCCAAAGCGGTGCTCGCAGTGCGCGAAGAAGTGCGCGCGGAGCCTGGGCGCCAGGTGGGGACCGTGGGATGGATGAAGATTGAGCCCGGGGCAACCAACGTGGTTCCTGGCCGCGTGACGTTTCCCGTGGAACTGCGGGATCTCGACGCGCAGAAAATCCAGCGCATTGGGGAGCGGATTCTGAAGCGGTTCGAAACCATCGGCCGCGAAGAAGAAGTGCAAATTAGGTGCGAAGCCCAGGATTTTGACGAGCCAGCGATCACCTCACCGATGTTTCGAGAGGCGATTAAAGCTGCGGCCGGTGAGGCTGGTTTGAAGACGATGGAATTGCCGAGTGGCGCTGGTCACGACGCGCAAAACGTGGCGCGGTTTGCTCCCGTAGGAATGATTTTTGTGCCCAGCCGGGGCGGAATCAGCCATTCGCCGCTGGAATACTCTTCACCGGAGCAGGTGGCAAACGGCGCGGAGGTTTTGTACAGGACGATCCTGAGATTAGACGGAACTTTGAACGCGGAAGACGCACACAATTGAAACGTTGAAGATTGCTAAAGCAGAAATCGACCTTAGCGGTGGGGGTCGCCTAAGTTGACGCGCGGCTTATTCGATTTCGTTTTGGATGCTTCCGCTTCCTGGCGTTCGTACTCGGCAATTTCTTCTTCGGTGTAAGAATAGGAGTCGCGCGCGGCAAACATGGAGGTGGTCCGGCTTCCTTGGCGCCGCTTCTTGCGGAGCGCGCCGAATTCGCGACGCACTTGGCGAATGGGGCCCTCGATGGCCTTCACTTCCACCAGAAGATCGCTGACCTTTTCGAGGAAGTCGTGGAGATGATACGGGCGAACTACATAAGGAAGCTTCGCCAATTCGAGGTGACCGATGAACTGGCCACCCGCCATTTCGGGAATGAGATAGAGAACCCGGATTCTGCCGCCGTCTTCGTGCGGCACGGCGGCGAGTTCGCGCAGCGTGATAAAGGCAGGGGAATCCACTCCGATCACAGCGATATTGGCGACGACCAGCGACCACTCGGCGCTTTTTAATTCAGCAAGAAGAACCCGGGTGTCCGGGACCACGCGAACGCGCCAACCTTCGGAGTCGAGGATTTGCTTGACTGCGCCTGCCCCGTGGATATCGCTGTCGAGCACAAGAATGCCGACCTGCTGGGGAGCGACAGTAGGACTGGTACTCACGAAAACCAGTATAGAGGCTGGGGCAAAGCGGACGGCGGGGTTTCAAACAATTGAAGCTTATCGGGCAACTGTACGGAGTGTCAGGTGGCAGGAGAGCGGCGCGGGCCAGCTAGAGCGGGTCATTGGTCATTGGCCGACAACCAGAGCCGTGCCGGTGAGATACTTCTGAACGCCGATGCCATCCCAGAAGACGCGATAGACAGCCGAAGGCTTTCCAGGCTCCTGGCCGGTAAAGAAAATCTGCAACCCGTCGTGGGACCACTCGGCACCCTGCGCGAGCGTGCTTGGAGGGGTCAATAGGGTGCGGCGCCTCGAGCGAATCTCATACAAACCAAAACCGATACTAGCACCCGTGTGGGGATCTTTCGGCGTGCCTGCCGGGGGGTTGGAAATTTCCGCGGAGATCAAAAGCAAGTCCGGATTTGCGGGGTGGATTCGAATGGTGTTGATGCCGGAAGTTCCGAACACATCGCCGTAGACCTCTTTATGCGGGAGGCTGAGCAGAATGGTCCCGTCATCCGCAATCCAGGACAACTGAGAGGCTTCGTCAATAAGGATGGTATGAGTGTCTGCCCAACCTTGCAGGGAAGCGTCGCCGGAATAAATGGCCACGGCACTTTCCGGCGCAGAGAGAGGCGCGAGCCATAGCTGCCACTTTCCGTCTACAAGCTTTAAAAAAGCAAAGCGCGTATCGTCGGGCGACCAGAAGGTTTGGCGTACGTTTCCGCGCAGGAGCTCTGTGGATTTCTCGGTGGCAAAGTCATACAGAAAAATCGAGCGGTTTTCCGCCTTTTCTTCGTGAGTGAACAAAAGCCGCTTTCCGTCATGGGAAACAGCTAACTGGGTGCCTTCGGTCGCAATGATGTGGGTCACCGCGCCACGTTTGAATACAATTTTCCCGCCGGCGTTCACGTAGGCAAAGGCAACAGGCGACTGGAACTTGGTGACGGTAGAGACGGGGACGGGCGGATGCTTCTTGGCCTCTTCTTCGGCTTCCGGATCGGGCTGGTTGTTGATTTTGGGGAAAAGTTCGGTGGCGATGCGTGCGCAGCCTTTGAGCGAGCCGATCTGGGCATGGTCGACGGAAGCGCGGAAGGAGTACTTACCGCCAAGAGGAGGAGCGGCCGTTAAGGTGTCATTTGTGGCGTCGGTGCAGGCTTCGCGTGAGAGATGAACGGCCACGGCCGCGCCGGTCGCAGAATCCTTGGCATGGTAGGTCCATGTATCGGCGGCAGTTTCGTAAGTGACCTCGGCGGGCTCGAGCGGGATGGGAGGATAGCCAGCCCGGTCGAAGCGCTCGGGACCTTTCAGGCCGATTCGGACGCTCCAGTTGGGTTCATTGCCGAAAGCCAGAAGCAAAATAGGGTAATGCTTGGATTGTGGCGCGGGAGGACCTACGGGGGGATTTTTGGGGGCCGGAACAGGAGGCGCCGGCTTGGCCTGCCCCCGTAAGGAAGGCGCTGCGACGGCGGCGCAAAGAGCCACCAGAATCAGAAGCAGCTTTACATAGGGCGCGAAGCGCAAGAAGTTCCTCCGGATGTAAGAGGATAACCTCCCAAGGAGAGGGAGGCAATCAGCCTGGGCGGCGGTTGACCTGGGCGGTTTCCAGAAGGGCAAAGCGGTGGCGCGGCTTCATGGCAAAGAGGGTATACGAATAAAAAGCGAAAATAACTATTGACAAAGCGAATAAAAAGCGAAATACTGCTGCGGCTCGAGGCGGGCTATGTCTCCAGTTCACTCCTCACCGGCGCGGGATTTTCGGATTCAGCGCCGCTACGCTTCACCAACTCCAGTAACACTCTTTCCTGAGTGCCCTGAAGGCACAAGCCCAAAGCAGCAGGCCGGCGACCTTGCCCCGGTTACCGGCCATCTCGGCAGCATTTCGGACCCAAAGGCGACGGGTTGCCCCCCGGCGTCGGGAATCTCCGCCGGCTCCAACGGCCGTGCGGCAGATTCGGTCCGAAATGGTGCCGCGAAC
>Ga0187780_10001385_pt1 | contig 18331 bp, 18 predicted proteins | sample 1015_Q2_SP10_20__FD_132429 | JGI IMG/M metagenome (GOLD analysis project Ga0187780, IMG submission 132429) | Tropical peat soil microbial communities from peatlands in Department of Meta, Colombia - 1015_Q2_SP10_20_MG | ecosystem: Environmental > Terrestrial > Soil > Wetlands > Peat | place...
CGAGGCGGACGAGGAGGAGGCGGTGGCGTGAGGGCACGCGGTGGCGGTGGCGGTGGCATGAGGGCACGCGGTGGCGGCGGTGGCGGTGGTGCTCGTCGTGGCGGTGGTGGTCGTGGCGGCGGACGGCGATCGGACATCAGGCTCAAGCACGATATGATCCTGCTCGGCCATCTCGACAACGGTCTTGGCTTCTATCGCTTCAGCTACAACGGCAGCGACAAGGCCTATGTCGGCGTGATCGCACAAGAAGTGCAGCAGGTTGTTCCGCAAGCGGTAATGCGGGGCCGCGACGGATATCTGCGCGTGAACTACGACAAGCTCGGCGTGAAATTTGAGAGCTATCGGGAGTGGATCGGATCGGGCGCTAAAATTCCCACAACTACGATTCTCAATGCCCATAGCACCAAATCGGACTAACGTCGGAGGCAGGCGTTATGACCGTAGTAAAGCCCGAGTGGAAAACGAAGGAAGGCTTGGCGGTGGGAAAAGGCGCCACGGTGCAGGAGTTTTTTGCCCAGGCGGGTGGCGATAAATTCGAAATCGATGTCGCGCCTTGGGGCGAAGGCCACCTCAAGGTCAACGGCCGCGAAGTGGCGCATATCGATGACGCCAAAGACAGGCGCCAGGCCTTCCGCGAGCTCAAAAAGATCGCCGATCGCTTTCTCGAGGGGCGCGCTGCCAAGACCAGTACCGACGATAAAGCAATTCGCGCGGCCATTCCCGCAGTCAAGGCGAAGCTCCTCGAAGGAAAGAGAGGACTGATCGTCGGCATAGCCAACGAAAATTCGATTGCTTGGGGCTGCGCCAAGGCCTTCCGGGCCTTTGGCGCCGAACTGGCCGTGACTTATCTCAACGACAAAGCCAAAAAATATGTCGAGCCGCTCGCGCGCGCACTCGAAGCGCCGATCGTAATGCCGCTCGACGTGAACGTATCCGGCCAGATGGAAGCGGTTTTCGAGCGTATCGCCAAAGAGTGGGGCAAGCTCGATTTCGCAGTGCACTCCATCGCATTTTCGCCCAAGGAGGCATTACAGGGGCGAGTGGTTGACGTTTCGCGCGATGGCTTCCTTACGACGATGGACGTCTCATGTTGGACGTTCATCAGGATGGCGCACCTTGCGGAACCGCTCATGCGCAAGGGCGGCACGCTTTTCACCATGACCTACTATGGCAGCCAGATGGTGGTCAAAAACTACAACATCATGGGCGTCGCCAAAGCGGCGCTGGAGAGCGCCGTGCGCTACATCGCGGCCGAGCTGGGACCGAAGGGCATTCGGGTTCATGCCATCTCTCCGGGTCCGCTCGCGACACGCGCCGCGTCCGGCATTCCGGAATTCGATGCCCTGCTCGATAAAGCAAAAGCAAAGGCCCCGGCCCGCAGTCTCGTCAGCATCGAGGATGTCGGCGTCGCGACCGCGTTTCTCGCCCACGACGCGGCCCGTCTCATCACCGGCGAGACGCTTTATATCGACGGCGGCTACCACATCATGGATTAGAGTGGATCTCTGTCGCAGATCGCTCGCTAACAACAAAGCAACCTACCGGCCGGCCGACCAAATCGTTACAACCGCATTTCGGGTATTTGGTCTGGCAATGCCAATTTAGCTTCCGTCCCCGCAATAATCTGCTCGACGGTAACACCGGGTCCTCGCTCCAACAGTGTCGCATGACCCTCGGGAAACCCAATGACCGCCAGTTCACTGACGACCAGGTCGACCGGCCGCACGGAGGTCAGCGGCAGCGTGCATTTATTGACAATTTTCGGCTTGCCTTTGGCGGTGTGCTGCATAGCTACAATCACCCGTTTTGCCCCCGTCACTAAGTCCATCGCACCGCCCATTCCCGGCACCATCTTGCCTGGAATCATCCAATTCGCCAGAAGTCCGTGAGCGTCGACTTGCAACGCGCCAAGAACGGTAATGTCGACGTGGCCTCCACGGATGAGACCGAAAGACATCGCACTATCAAATGTGCAGGCTCCCGGCAGCGCGGTAACGGGCCGACCACCCGCGTCCGTCAGCAGCCGGTGCCCCATTCCCTCTTCCGGTATGGCTCCGGTGCCTATCAGGCCGTTTTCCGATTGAAAGAAGATCTTGATATCGCTCGGAACGTAACTCGCCACCATGGTCGGGATTCCGATGCCGAGGTTAACCAGCATCCCGGACCGCAGCTCCTGCGCGATACGCTTAGCAATGATCGATTGCGCGTCCATGCGCTCACTCATTTGTTACGAGATAGTGGACGAGCGGTGCCGGCGTCACGACGTGATCAGGAGCGATAAGGCCTACCGGCACGATATGTTCGGCGGTCACAATAGTGGTGTCGGCGGCCATGGCTATGACCGGATTAAAATTGCGCGCCGTCAGGGCGTATGAAAGATTGCCCAGATAGTCGGCGAGGAAGGCTCCAATCAAAGCAAATTCTGCCCGCAAGGCCGTCTCAAGCAAATAGGTCTTTCCATTTACATCGATTTTCTGCTTGCCTTCCTCGACGATGGTGCCAACGCCCGTTGGCGTGAGCACGCCGCCCAGTCCAAACCCGCCGGCACGGATCCGTTCGATCAGGGTGCCTTGCGGGACAAGATCGACCGCCATTTTCCCAGCAATCATCTGCCGCTGCGTTTCAGGATTTAGCCCGATGTGGCTTGCGATTGTTCGGGCAACAAGTCCTGCATCGACAAGCTTTCCGATGCCCCGTCCCGGTGCCGCCGTGTCATTCGCGATCACGGTGAGATTGCGCTTGCCCTGGCGCACAAGTTCGTCGATCAAACGCTCCGGGGTCCCGACGCCCATAAATCCCCCGATCATAAGCGTCGCGCCTTCGGGGATGATCTTAACGGCGTCTTCAACGGAAACGGGCTTCATGTGGAGCAATCCTTGTCGGTGAAATTTTCTCCGACCCAAGGTTTGTCGTGGGAAGCCGCAAAGCCTTCATTGATGTAGATCAATGCACTAAGAGTGCAAGATCCGAAATTTTTCCTGGAGCAAGCGGGGATGGTGCCAAATTTGGCTGAGTCAAATCTCATCAAACAGACTGGTGATGCAAATCGCTGTTGCTGATCACGCGCTCAATTGGTGGAAGGATGCCTGCGGGATAGCCCGAGTCCCTGGCGGTCCTCGAGTCGAGCCATCAGCTGATCCTGGGCGTCGAGCGGTGAATGAGCGATGATCTGATCCAAGTGTGCGAGGTAGCGTTGCACGGCATCGACTCGCTCGGCGCTTGGCAAAGTCTCGGTCAAGCCAATAAGGGCTGATCGCAGACGTCGCATAACCTGCACCGACGATGCGCCATACTGGCGGATCTCGTCGAATGCAAGGGTTAGGTAGTCTTCCCAGGTCGGCATTGGAAAAATCAATCGGATGTCACCATGACCATCTGCGGCATAACCGGCATCGAGATTGCAGCGGCCGAGGCGCCGCAGCAGATCTTCAATCTGATCGATTGTTTGAACAGCGGTGGTTGGGTCATTGATCGCGGGAGACAGCGCCTTAATGGCAATATCGACCAACAAGCGGATCGGATACTTGGGGTCCTGTTCAAAAGTCCGCTCGCGACCGAGGTGAATGGATTGGAGTAACGCCTCTTTTGAAAGCTGGCCCGTAGCGCCGTGGACTTCGATAACCTGGGTGTCGTCGACCAAAGTGTCTCCAACCGCACAGGTCATCACAATAACAGCCTTCGCCTGCCTGGCCTGCGATACGAGGGCCTCAATATCGAACTTGGCGATGGTGCGCGGCTCGCCCGAATATCTCACAGTTTGGGTGATTGCACTAAGCTGCGTCATATCGGAAGATTTGTTCGAAATCTTTGTTCTCTCCTTTTGCTTATATTCAATTTGTTGGAACATGCTGTCGATCACTGCGCGACCTCTGTCTCCAACCATTTGCAGGACACGCGTGATCTGCAAATCACTCAATTTCTGAACAAGTTGTGAAAATAGCAGCATGCTGATGATGAGCATGATTCCTACAAGCAGGCAGGAGAATAGCGGTACCGTGCCGGAGCCTCCGCGATCGACCCAAGCCAGAGCGAATAGAGCGTAGATGAAGGTAGCAGCAAAGGCACCCAGCGCATGAAATAGCATACGATCGCGGGCGAACCAGAGCACCAGGCGAGGTGAGTAGGCAATTGCATTGAATTGCACCATGACGAAGGCCATTGCGAAAACGATGCCGGTGAGGGCCATCATTCCCGACCCCGCCGCGGAAAGGTACGCTTGAGCAGATGCGACAGACAGGTTTAACGTGTACGATGCAAAATAGAGCTGTTCGATGCGCGGAAGGATGAGGCCGGCGATGACGCTGGCGCAAACGTACACCATGGGGATGAGCCAAAGATGCATTGGTCAGTTTCTCATTTGAAGCCGAACCAGGGGCGTCGCGACTCCGCTATAAAAGAAGTCCGCTCGCGTTGCTTCTAACCTCGACGATTTTTGAAAAATTCGCAATAATGTCGCTGGTTTGGCGTTTGTCATGATCGATGCAGCGGGTCTATCCATGTCGCAAGACCGTCTTTTGACAGGAGCAAAGCTGCGAACTCCCAAGGCCGCCGCAGTGGCCGGCATGTTGTTTTCGCTGTTAGTGATAGCCGCTTTTTGGCTAATGTGGATCACGGTGCCGGCGGATCCTCAGGAACCAGGTAGCTGGCTTCATCGCAGCGCAAATAGGGTCGCATTGGCGCTGAACCTGTTGCCGTTCTCCGGAATCGCTTTGCTGTGGTTCATTGCCGTGCTTCGCGATCGACTGGGCCAGCGCGAGGATCGTTTTTTCGCCACGGTATTTTTAGGAAGCGGGCTTTTATTTCTCGGCATGTTGTTCATCGCCGGTGCCACTGCGGGCGCGATTCTGCTCGCGTTCGTTGCCGAGCCTGCGCAACTCGTCAATTCAGCCACTTACCACTTCGCGCGCGCCATCACCTACAACCTCCTGAACGTCTATATGATCAAGATGGCCGGCGTGTTCATGTTCACCACATCTACGCTTGCGATTTACACGGATTTGGTTCCGCGTTGGTTAGCGATTCTCGGATACGTTCTTGCGTTGATGCTTCTATTGGGAAGCTATTACCTTCGCTGGAGCTTTTTCATTTTTCCATTATGGGTATTCCTGGTCAGCATCTATATCGTTATCGGCGATATTCGTAGCCCGCGCGAATCCTGCTAGCTCGCGCTCATTTCCGAGAAATGGGTTGACCACCGCCATCTACTGCACTGATTTCGTTTTTTCGATCGAGTTGGCGAGCGTGCGCTCATCGACAAAGCGGATTGCAATCGGACGACCCGCAACGGCGCCGCCCAAGCTCTTGCTAAAATGCATCGGCGTGCAGCGCTTAAGCGCCGTGTCTACGGCATCTCGGTAGATATTGCGCACTTCCTCCGGCGCTCCGCGGCTGGAATAGGTCCGCCGCGGCGGAGCGGCGATTTCTCCATCGCGCTTGAAGGCGAAACGGATGGTGTATTCCATGCCGTGGCGCGCCTCGTCCTTAAGCGGCGGCGTCCAGCAGGCGCGCAGGGCGGCATACAGTTCGCGGATCGAATCCAAGGGCTTTTCGGCCGCCGTGTTATTAGTCTCGTTGCCGTTTTTGTTAGCAGCTATGTCGGACGTACTGGCTGAGTTGTCGTCGGTCGAAATGATGGTCAGGCGTAGATCCTGGCCGATCGGCGGTAGGTATCGCGGGAAGCATGGCCCCCGATGAAAGACACTACAGAACGAAGAGTTTGGAAGCTTGCTGGGCAGTCCTGGCGAGACTGGAGTCTCCCGCACGCTAGGCAGAGTGTACGGAGTTGATGGATTGAAAACAGGCGGTGGCGGAGGAGGCACGGGAGGAGGGGGAGGAGGTGCAAATTGCTATGCTTGGGCATAGTTGAGTGCTCCAGCAATGAGGCCTGCCCACCCGGCGATGAAATACCTTAAAAAGGCCGTACGCCCAAATCTCGTAAAAGCCATCGCGGTCTCCATTGGACCTGTTGCGCCGGCCTCATCTTCCATCCTGCTTATTTGATCTGCCCCCGGCTTACGCGAGCGCGCAATAGCGTTGCATGTCTGCTATCATGGTCAAAGTGCGTGATGGCCCAAATTCCGAGGTTGCATTGAGCCACATCAATGACGACAGAGCGGATCAGGAGTCCTTTGTCTAACTTTGGACCCGAAGCGGGTGAAACGTGGACCCTCTGCTCAAGGAGCTCCGCCATAACCCTGTGCTCTGGCTGCTGGCTCTCGTGCCGGTGGCATTGTTGGCCGCGAAACTGGTCCCAACGGCGCACACGCTGCTGTTCGTCCTCTCAGTGCTCGCGATCGTGCCGCTGGCCGCCTTGCTTAGTCATGCGACCGAATCCGTTGCGGAAAAGACCGGCGATACCGTGGGCGGGTTACTCAACGCGACGCTGGGAAACCTGACGGAACTGGTCATCGCAGCGGCGGCGCTCCGTGCCGGCGAGTATGCGCTGGTCAAGGGCTCCATAGCCGGCGCCATTGTGACCAACACTCTATTCTTGCTCGGAGCATCTTTCTTTCTCGGCGGTCTCAAGCACCACTTCCAGGAGTACAACCGCGCTACCGCCCGTCTGGACGCGGCCTTGCTCTTCCTGGCCGCGATTGCGCTGGTAAGTCCTTCGGCGATCGCTAAAGCTGACTTGGTGCCGGGCGCCGCGCTGAGTCAGAAGCTCAGCCTCGCTTTGGCCGTGCTGTTGATCGTCGGATACGGATTGGGCTTGCTGTTCTCGCTTAAGACGCACCGCGAAATTTTTGCCGGCGCGGAGCACGCGGAGGGACACTCATGGCCCATAGGACTGGCCCTGATCACGCTGGCCGTAGTCACAGTGCTTGTGGCCCTGGTGAGCGAGATTTTTGTCGAGTCGGTCCAGAAGGCGGCAGAGACATTCGGAATGAGCCAAGCGTTCGTCGGCTTTATCGTTGTAGCACTCGTAGGCGGTGCCGCCGAAATGGCAGTGGCGTTTTCCGCAGCGCGCAAGGACCGGCTCGATCTGAGCGTGGGGATCGCGCTGGGCAGCGCTTCCCAGATCGCGCTATTCGTCGGCCCCGTGCTCGTGCTTCTTAGTTACGTCATCGCGCCGACGCCGATGGACCTGCAATTCTGGCCCGGCGCGGTGGTGATGGTCTTTGTCGCCACACTTGTCGCGGCGTTCATTACAAGCGGCGGGCGTTCAGCCTGGTTCGTTGGCGTTCTGCTGCTATTCGTCTACGCGATCTTTGCCATCACTCTCTACCTGTGGCCGCCGCCAGTGCAGTGATTGGCAGAATATCTGCATGCGGCACAAACCAGACGCGATGTCTGTTTTCCGGGGAATAGCGGATCGGCCGAACTCAGCGCGCATGAGGCGAGTGACCCAGTGAGGACATTGGAAAGGCCGGCTCATTGCGACTTGAGTTTTTGTGCGAGCATTACCGCCAAGGCATCGGTGGCACCTTCTCGCGTCGCTGGCAGTTGGTTCCCAGCTTGAAGCGTGAGCTCGTTCATGACACGTAGGATCTGTTCATCCGATTGGACTACGCCAGCGGCGTCGAAGTCTTTGCGAATTTTGCTGAGCACGTCGCTGCGATCGGAATCAAGCGTACCCACAGCGAGCGCGTCCGAATAAGCCTCGGCATCCGGGCCTGTGATTCCCAATTTTTCGGCGGCCCACATGCCAAGGAGCTTGTTGCGGCGAACGGTCTTCTTCCACTCGTCGGGGCTGGTCATTCGAGTTTTCCGTCGCTTGCCGTTTAATTCGTCGCCCGCTTAACGACGCACCGGTTGGAGGTCCGGAAAAGGCCGATCCCTCCTCGGTTATCTGAAGGCAAAGTCCAATCAACAGGCATTGACGTGGATCAAGAGCGCCCAAATCCCCAAACCCGACGAAAACCATCGACAATGCGAGGAAATTGGAACTCGCTATAGTACGTACATCCTGCTGCGCAGCTGCTTAATGTAATGCCGCGGCAAGGGACGAAGACAGAAGCGAGACGGTGTGTCGAGCGATCATGAGCTCCTCGTCCGTCGGTACGACCAGCAGCGGCACCTTGCTCTGCGCCTGCGAAATTCGGCCTTTGCCGGCCTTATTGGCAGTGGAGTCTAAGCTTATCCCGAGCCAGGCCAATTTCTCGACGACACGCGCGCGGATAGTGGCTGAATTCTCCCCGATGCCAGCGGTAAATACGAATCCATCGAGCCCGCCCAGCGCCGCCGCAAGCATTCCGGTATTCAGTCCGATACGATAGACAAAATAATCGATCGCAAGCCTTGCCGCGGGGCTGTCGCTTGCTTCCAATTCGCGCATATCGTTGCTGATGCCGGAAAGGCCTTTAAGGCCGCTCTCCCGATACAACAGTTCTTCCAAATCTTCCGGTGCCATTCCTTTTTCGGTGAGCAAATAGAGCAGGACCCCGGGATCGATCTGACCCGGCCGAGTGCCCATCGGCAATCCATCGAGAGCGGTGAAACCCATGGTGCTTTCGATGCTCTTTCCGCCGGATAGGGCGCACATCGAGGCGCCACTGCCGAGATGAGCCACGATGACGCGTTTCTCGGCGATTTCCGGTGCAACCTCGCGCAGGCGGCTGGCGACATATTCGTACGACAGTCCGTGGAAACCGTATCGCCGCACGCCTTCCTGATAGAAGCGCTCCGGTATGGCGTACCGATCGGCCACCGCCGGGTGAGTGCGATGAAACGCCGTGTCGAAGCAGGCGACTTGTATCAGCTCCGGCCGGCGAGTCATTAATGAGCGAATTGGAGCGAGATTGTTGGGCTGATGCAATGGCGCCAACGAATTATATTGTTCCAAACGTTTAAGGGCCTTTTGATCGACGACGACGGGTCGATCGTATGAGGGCCCGCCGTGGACGACACGGTGTCCGACTGCCAATAACCGGAAACGCTGGGTTTCGCGCAACCAGTCTGCGGTGGCGCCGATGGCCGCTGGGACGTCAGGTATTTCGTCCAGACGATAGAGTTTATCGACGAGTGACGAGCCGTCGGAACTCTCGGCGCGCAACCGCGGTCGCGTGCCGATTCCATCCATTTGGCCCTTCACCAACCGCTTAGGAACACCGCCGTTCACGAGCGCAAATATTTGAAATTTGACGCTCGAAGAACCTGCATTGACGACGAGAATTGCATCCATCGCGCTTCACGCCGCAGGAACATTGGCCCCGGCCCGTCGGGCCGCGGCATAAAGGACTGCCGCCGCACACGAGGCCATCCGGGCCCGCACCGAATCGGCGCGCGAGGTGAGAACAACTGGCACCCGTGCACCCAGAACCAAACCGGCCGAGTCGGCTTTCGACAGATAAACAAGATTTTTCGCGAGCATGTTGCCGGCCTCGAGATCGGGCACCACCAGAATCTGTGCCTTGCCGGCAACGGGCGATTCGATTCCCTTAATCTTCGCTGCTTCCGGATCAATTGCATTGTCGAAGGCAAGCGGGCCATCGAGAATCCCTCCGGTAATCTGTTTGCGATCTGCCATCTTGCACAGTGCCGCGGCATCAATCGTCGAGGGAATTTTCGCTGTGACGGTTTCCACGGCGGAGAGGATGGCGACTCGCGGCGTACCAAGTCCGACCTGCGTAAAGAGATCGATGGCGTTTTGAATGATGTCGCGCTTGGCGTCGAGATCCGGGAAAATGTTGATTGCCGCGTCCGTGATAAACAAGGTCTCGGCGTAGGTCGGTACATCCATGATGAACACGTGGCTGATCCGGCGTGCCGTCCGCAAGCCTGTGGCCGATGCCGTCACTGCGCGCATAAGTTCGTCAGTATGCAGACTGCCCTTCATCAGAAGTTCGCCTTTACCTTCACGAATAAGCTCAACACCCCTCGCGGCAGCTGCATCGCTGTGGGGGGCATCGACTACCTCGAACTTGCTAATGTCGAGCTTGTGCTCGCGGGCAACATTGTTGATCTTCGTCGTCGGCCCGACGAGAACAGGGCTGATAATTCCGAGAGCGGCTGCTTCGGTTGCGCCGCGAAGCGAGGTTTCATCACATGGATGCACCACTATTGTTTTTGCCGCCGCTACAGCTTTGGCTTTGCTGATCAGGCGATCGTACTTTGACTCAGGCGGGTGAGCGGCAGGACCGACAGCTCGAAGAGTGCCTATTTCGCTTTCTCGCTCTCTTGCCATGGCTAACTCCATTCACTTTACCGCTTTCGGCGCCGCCTGGGATGCCTTGGCCGGCCTTCCCCCCTGATTCTCCGGGGCGACAGGAACATTTCTGACACGCTTCAAATCATCGACGTCGAACAGCCGTGCCAGACGTTGAATGCGGTTACGGTCCTCCGAGCTGAGTTCACCGCGCGCGCTCATGACTCGAGTGATCAGATCGAACGCTTTGCGGCGTACCTCCGGGTCGGCCGGAAGCATGGAAGGAATGGCTGCGAGGGCGCCTTCGGGGTCTATCAGCAGCATGTAAAATTGCTCGCGGACCATTGCCTTGAAGACTGAAATGGGCATGTTGCCGTGCGCGGCGCGGATGCGGCGCACCGCTTCAAAACCGCGTTCGTCCACGGCGGCCCGCGTCATGCCCGCATAAATGAGCGCCCGGATCATCGCTTCCTGTAATCCGCCGGCTGTCAATCTCGATTTGAGCTCCGCGATCCGCTTTTCGACAAGCTCGCGGTAAAGGGGATTCTTGGCTGCTCTGCGCAAGGGTAGCGTTGAGGCGGGATCGATACCGAGTGCGGCTTGCACCGTAGTCGAGCCGTACATCGTCATGAACGAACGCTCCGTCACAGCCTCGCCGGCGTCGCGCCAGGCATCAAGGACGGACACGATCTGACGCGATAGGTTGTCTTGCAATGTGATGAAGGGATTGTTGGCGGCCGCCGGTCTACGATCGTCGCGAACCCGATCGGCGAGAGCAGCAACGGGCGCCATGAAAGGATTTGCATTGGAGAAAATTTCATATTGCAGCCTCAGCGGATGCAGCTGATGGATAAAATCCGCCATGGACGGATTGACAAAGGCCTTCACGAAGGGCTGAACGAAAGTACGGTAAAGTTCGAGATTCGTCTGCGATAAACGGTCAACCGCGGCGAAACAGTGCTCGTCCGCGATAGTATTGCCGCCAAGGGCGCGAATATCGTCAAGTGTCCTCATCTCGCAGCGCATGACCCAATCCCCGCTTGCGAGATCGGGATTGATCGTTGCCTCGGTCTTTGCTTCGAAGACGGCTTCATACAGGCCTGGAGGCAAAGTATCGATCAAGTCGATATTGCTGGAGAGTTCGCGGTGTTCTTTCCGGGCGACTCCGCTTGAAACGAAGATACCCAAATGCCCGATCTTGTCGTGGATCGTGTAAACGATCGTTTGGCCAAAAGCGCGGATTTCGTCGGCATCTTCGTACAAATCGAGAAGCCATCCCAACGCCTGTTGCGGCGGCGTGATGTTGTCCCCCTTTGAGCAAAACACCACGATCGGCGAACGGATATTGCGAAGATCGATGGCCGTACCGTTGGACGTTTGAATTCTTCCAGCGGCGAGATTGTTGCCGATGAAAAGCTGGTCGACGATGAACTGAATTTCCTCGGCGTTTAAATTGACGTGACCGCCCCACCAGCGCTCAAAGCCGAGATAGCGGGAGGCCTCGGTGTCGATCTTCGAATATAAATTATACTGCTTGGTCCAAAGAGTATTGGACGGATTTAGATTCTCGAAATTCTGCACCAGCCATGCGCCGTCGAATTTGCTGTGGCCGAGATCGCTTGCGAAGGCTGTGAGCCAGCTGCCGCCAAGCAAACCGCCGGTATAACGCATTGGATTCTTGCCATGGACGCCCTGCCAATAGGAAAGCGGCGAACCGGCGATAATGATCGGGCCGAAGAGTTCCGGACGAAGAGCGGCGAGCATCATCACTGCCCAGCCGGCTTGACAATTTCCGATCACACACGGCTTGCCGTCCGCCTGCGGATGCAAGTCGATGACCTTTTCGAGAAAGACGGCTTCGGCGCGACCGATATCCTCAATGGTCTGACCTGGCATGGGGTCCGGAAGGAAACCGATGAAGTAGCACGGATGGCCCGCCTTGAACGCGACCCCGATTTCACTGTCGGCCTTGAAGCCGCCAATTCCGGGGCCATGGCCGGCGCGGGGATCGACGACGACAAACGGCCGAAGGGTTGGATCGATCTCGACACCGGTAGGCGGAACGATCCGCACCAGAGCGTAGTTCACCGGCCGCGGTAGTCGTCGACCATCGACCACAAGCTCGACTTCGTAATCGAGCACATGCGGCGCCGTTTCAGCGAGATGTTCGCGATATTGATTGCCGCGCTGGCGCATGACATCAAGGAACAGCACGCTTCGTTGCGCGGCGTCGACGACGTACTCTATCATGGGCGCAAAGGCGCCATAAAAGGGCGCAACCATGTTGGTTAGGCTCGGAGACTCTTGCTTAACCGGCATTGCTGACGATGACTGCATTGTTCGTCGCTCCTTAGCCTGATGTCTCAAACTGGGGCCACGCGCACTTGACGATCGAAAGACTGCTTCGAAAGAAACATTCAGCGCTGGGTGAGACTGAACCTAGGCCGATTAAAGATATGGTCCTTGACCTACATCAATGTCGCTAAACGACTGGCCCCTATTGAGTTTCGTGCGCAATGAGCCTACCGAACATTTTTAACAGCGATGTAACCGTTTCATCCATGGAAAGGCGCGCAGCCACGGTGGTGAGATCGCCCGAAAGGGAACAGTCGATCAAGCGCAAAGACAAGGCAGCTCTTTTTCGGTATCTGCCGCCTCTGCAATGGCTGGGCGGGTACCAGACGGGTTGGTTAGCTGGCGATCTGATCGCGGGCGTTACGCTGGCGGCGTACGCGATTCCAGTTTCCTTGGCTTATGCCGGCCTAGCAGGCTTGCCGCCACAGGTTGGCATTTACGGCTATATGCTTGGGGGGCTCGGCTACGCGCTGTTGGGCTCGTCTCGTCAACTTGCCATTGGCCCGACCTCTGCGATCTCATTGATGATTGCGGGAACAATTGGAGGAATGGCTGGTGGCGATGCGGCACATTACGCACAGATCGCCAGCCTCGCAGGATTTACTGTTGCACTCCTGTGCTTGATAGCCTGGTGCCTGCGGCTAAGCGTTCTTGTACGCCTGATCAGCGACAGCATTTTGGTGGGCTTTAAAGCTGGCGCCGGGCTGACGATCATTATGACGCAGTTGCCAAGTTTGCTTGGAGTTCCTGGCGGTGGGAATAATTTCTTTGAGCGCGCGTTAATCATCGCTAGCCAGTTCGGCGAAATCAACTTGCTGGTACTCGCGCTCGCAGTCGTTGCGATATTGGCGCTTCTCCTCGGCGAGCGCTTCTTTCCGGGAAGACCGTTCGCCTTGGGCGTTGTTGCGTTGGGAATCGTAACGGCTTCAGTGCTAGGGCTTCCCGCACTCGGGGTACCAACCACCGGCTTGGTCCCGGCAGGGCTTCCACACATAGCTGGACCCGCACTGCGTTTGCGGGACATCGATGGGATCTTCCCGCTTGCGGCGGGATGTCTGCTGCTCGCCTATATCGAAAGTGTTTCTGCTGCACGTACATTTGCAGCAAAGCACGGCTACGAACTCGATCCGAGTCAAGAGTTTCTGGGGCTCGGCGCCGCGAACCTCGCGGCGGCGCTCGGCCACGGCTATCCCGTCGCAGGTGGCCTGTCGCAAACGGCGGTGAATGACAAAGCCGGCGCGCGCACGCCACTCGCACTCATTTTCGCGTCGCTCACGCTTGCGCTTTGCTTGCTGTTTCTCACGGGCTTACTCGCCAACCTTCCGAAAGCAGTGTTGGCTGCGATCGTGCTGACTGCGGTTCTTGGACTGATTGATATCCGGGCGCTCCGTCGGATGTGGCGCATCAGCAAGACTGATTTTTATGCTGCGACGATCGCTCTTGGCGCCGTGCTGCTGCTCGGCATTCTGCAGGGGATATTGTTGGCCGCATTGGCTTCGGTCTTAATGATGCTTGCCCGCGCATCGCAGCCGCACGTGGCATTTCTTGGTCGAGTCCCGGGGACGAACAGCTATTCCGACATGGCGCGGCACCCCGAGAACGAGAAATTATCGAACACAATCGTGTTTCGGCCCGAAGCCTCGTTGCTTTACGTTAACGCTGAATCCGTTTTGAGTTCGGTCCTAGAACGGCTGCAAAAGTCTAGTACCTCCGACGTGCGCATGGTGATTTGCGACCTTTCCGCATCGCCCTACATCGATCTCGCTGGATCGCGGATGTTGCGCCAGCTGCACGAGGAGCTAACACGCGGGGGTATCGTTTTGCGCATTGTCGGAGCGCGTGGCCGCGTGCGTGATTTGCTTCGTGCCGACGGTGTTGGCGATTTGGTCGGCGGATTGGACCGGTTGGCGACTCTGGATGACCTGCTTGGCAACGCTCACAATTAGCCGTGACCCTCGAAGGGGAGCGGGCCGTGTCGGATGCTGCGAATTATTCCGCTGTTGAGACGCTACGAAACGGACGTCGGGTAGAAATTCGCGCGCTTCGACCCGACGATCGGGACGAGTACCTGACGGCCGTGGGCCGCGCCGGCCCGCAGTCTCTTTACCGACGATTCTTCGGGGCGAAACGTCACTTTACAGAAACAGAAATCCGCTTTTTCGTGAATATCGATTTTATCGCTCACGTCGCCTTGGTCGCTGTTGCAGAAGAGGACGACCATCCAGCAATTGTCGGCGGCGGGCGCTATGTTGTCTCAGCACCTGGTAAAGGCGAGCTCGCTTTCATGGTGGTGGACAGATATCAGGGCCAGGGCATTGGCGCGGCTCTGATGCGTCATCTCACCTCGATTGCCCGCGAGGCTGGGCTACGCGAACTTACTGCAGAGGTATTGCCAAACAACGAAGCAATGTTGAAAGTGTTTGAGAAAAGCGGGCTTCGCCATAGCACAAATCGGGAGGTCGGAAGCACGCATGTTATTCTTCAGCTGAATTAGTCGGCCGTTAAGAAGCGGCTTTGATTGTCGGCGGGATCGCGAGCGGTCGGCATAGTGCGATCAGGAAGAGGCGCAGCAGAATCCTCAGCCAAGCGAGGACGAGGCGGAGGTTGTAGCCGACGGCGGTGAGGATGACGTTGGCGGCGTCGCCTTCGCGGCCCTTGAGATAGCATCGCCCGAGATGGCCTTCGGCCTTCATGTGGCCGATCACCGCTTCGATGGCGGAGCGCCGTCGGAGTTCGCGTTTGATGAGGCCGAAGACGCCGCGCTTCTGACCCGAGATGAAGACGCGGTGCGGGTTCTCCGTGTCATGCCCGCGATATCCCTTGTCGACATAGGCGCGTTCAATTGCGCAGCCGGTGAGCCTTTCGGTGTCTTCGATGACGGCGCCGAGGGTGTGGCCGTCATCACGAAACCTTGCAATCTCAAATCGGCAAAATCGCTGAAAACAGACTCCCGCTCAGTGGCTTAGAAATTTTTCACGGCCGACGAATTAGGCATCTACCTTTTAGTCAAAGTTCTGCGCGGTTCGAATCAATCCCAACTGAGTGTTACGCCGACATCTCCAGGCATTCCGCCGGGAAAGTCGACAATTTGAACTCCCATCTTATATCCGCGTTCCTTGAGATATTTTTCCCAAAACAAATACAGCTCCTTCGGAAGTCCGGTGAGCGTATTTTGCCAACCTGGTTCGCGTTGATTGATAGCGCGGCCGTGGTCGGTGCAAAGCTGATTGGGAAATCGAACAATCTCAACCGAGGTTAGCCCATTTTTGGCTGCACGATTGATGATTGCGATCGCGCGCTTAAGCCGCTCTTCATCGCTAACGCCGGACGCTTTGGAAAACTTTTCAACAAGAGCGTTTTTCTCAGCGTCCGCCGCCGAACGCTCCTTCATTGCAGCTGAGGCCTTTTCGGCCTCGCGCAGCGCAATCTGCTTCATCAAATCCTTGGCGGTTGGAAGTTCATCCAATGCCCCAGGATTGGTTGCCGACTTAGCTTCGCTCATGGCCATTTTCCCTGTGGATGGTGTTTCTTACTGTCATTCGTTTTGGACTTTATTGATCTAACTCAAACTTGGCGGCCCTTCCCAAAATGCCAGTGGCCCGCATATGGATGGGCGCCCCGAAAACGGAGGCATTCTTCGAGATTAGGCGCTAAGGGGCTGAGCGTTATCCGGCTCGCTGATCCAAGCCATCAGCAAGTTCCAAATGACCGCCAAAACGATGGGGCCGAGGAATAGGCCGGTGATGCCTTGGGAAATTGTGCCGCCTATGACGCCGATCAGTATGATCAAGATCGGCGTATCGAGCCCGCGTCCAAGAAGGAGCGGCCGCAGGATATTATCGAGCAGGCTAACCGGGATCATGTAGGCCGTGAATAGCAGGGCGGTGGTCGTGTCCTTGCTCATCCAGCTCCAAATGATCAGTGGAATTATAACAATGGTCGGACCGATTTGGATGATGCCGAAAACTAAGATGAGGGTCGTGATCAGCCCGGCGGCGGGAATGCCGATAGCGTAGAGCCCCAGCGCGGCAAAAAACGCCTGCAAAGCTGAAATGCCGATCACGCCGCGGGATACCGCTCTGATCGTCTCTCCTGCCAGCCGAACGAATTCCTCGCCGCGCCCTGAAGCGATCCTGTGTGCAAACAATCTGATCTCGTCGGCCAGAAAGGGCGCGGGCGAAAATAGAAATCCGGCTACCACGACGGCAGCGAGAAACTTGACAGTGCCGAGGCCGGCGCCGGCCGCGATTTGAAGAAGTAAACCGCCCACGGGCTTCAACTGAGGGGCTATCTTGGCTAGCGCCGCCCGTAGATTGGTTGAAGCGAGATCCCAGTATTGGTAGAGAGCATCGCCGAGAATTGGCCAGCTTTTGACCGCAATAGGGGGTGGCGGTAGCGCTAGAGCGGAAAAGTCAAGCTCCTCGGAAAGCGTTCGCAAGCCGTCGATCAGGCTTACGGCAAGCCAGGTCGCCGGTCCGACGACGATCAACAGGTTTATGAGCGTAAGGAGCGCGGCTGCCAGCCGGCGCCGCCCACCGAGCCATGAGACCATCACCTCGTATAAAGGATAGAGTGCGACCGTCAGCACGATACTCCAGATCATGATGGTGATGAATGGGCGAACCAGGAGGAACGACCAGTAGAGGAGGAGAGCGAGGACGCCGAGCCGAATCGCTATGTCGACCCAAGTGGCCACAAGCTCATCGCGCCTGGCGGCAAGATTTTGATCCATAAGCGTCGCCGGGTCGTTGGATGGTTTCCGCCATCGTTGCGGCACCGAACTGGCAGCGAGGTAATTACACTCAATTCTTCGGTGAAACGGTTTGATCTAACGCAAAGCGCGCGCGTGCATTGCGGAGACCTCAATTTCGTCCAATAATCCAACAACCACCATCAGGACATGACATGATGCTGCTCGACAGCCAGATTGCGCCAGCAGGCCGGGAACCTGAGCATCGTCTTCCCACCTTTGCCGCTCCGCGATCGATACCGTTCGTCTGCGTGGCAATCGCGCTGGCGATCTGCCCAATTGTGGCGGTACCTGCCGCCGCGCAGCAAGCGGTTCCCGTCGGCACCGTCTATGCCGAGCGCAAGCCGATCGCGCAAAGCCGCGATTTCGTCGGACGCGTGGAGGCGGTCGGTCGTGTATCGGTTCAGGCGCGCGTGAAGGGTTATCTGGAGGCGGTGCTGTTCAAGGAAGGCGATTTCGTCAAGAAGGGCGACGCGCTCTATCAGATTGAAAAGGATCAGTTTCAAGCAGCCGTCGAGCAGGCGCAAGGCACCCTTGAGCGTTCAAGAGCAGCCAAGACACTGACGCAAATTCAATTGCAGCGGGCGGAAGAGCTGCTGGCGAAGAGCGCCGGTACGGCAGTGGCGCGCGATCAGGCGTTGGCCGCGGATCAGCAAGCCGAGGGTCAAATCCTATCCGATCAGGCCAATCTCGACACCGCGAAAATCAACCTGGGCTACACCGACATTATGGCGCCGATCGCGGGGAAGATCAGTAAATCAAACGTTACGGTAGGGAACGTGGTGGGTCCCGACAGCGGTGTGCTGACGGTCATCGTCAGTCAGGATCCGATGTACGTGACCTTCCCGGTGAGCCAGCGCGAATTTTTAAATTTGCAGCTCAAAGGACAGGAAGTCGATCCAAAGGATGTCAAGGTCAGAATCCGTTTTGCCAACGGGGTGACTTATAAAGAGCTAGGAACGATCAATTTCGTCGACGTGGTGGTTGATCGGGCGACCGACACGGTTCTGGTGCGCGCCACGATGCCGAATCCGAACGGCGTTTTGGTTGACGGGCAATTGGTCACCGTTACCGTGGAAGCCGAACAGCCGCAGGAAAAAGTGATAATCCCACAAGCCGCGCTGATCGCGGACCAGCAAGGA